>QMCD01002153.1_pt1 | contig 16022 bp, 13 predicted proteins | sample 1821841 | NCBI WGS metagenome assembly QMCD01 (sample SAMN01991225, study PRJNA193472) | Termite gut metagenome, whole genome shotgun sequencing project. | isolation source: worker | host: Macrotermes natalensis | reverse complement strand
GACTCGCCCACCCAAATACAAAAAACGCGCTAAGAGGCGGCGCTTTCGCGCTTTTCCCTCTTGCGCGCTTATGATGCGCTTGAACAATCCAGACCACTGCGGTATAATTGTATCGCGTGGTGTCTTTGGATTGTGAGGGGTGATGTTTCCACCTCAGAGCAGGGCTGGCGTGTGCTAGCACGCTAGCCTGCCACGTTATGTCATATTGTCGGGGTAAATCCCCTTATTTGTTATTGTACAGTTTATTGCAATCGAATGTCAAGGGCGCAGATGAAGCAGGAGTGGCTATTTGCGTGGATTAAGAGTATTAGTGTCATTGATGGCACAGATTTTGTCGCGCCGAACGGGGAAAAATAGAGGAAGTGGAGAGGCGCCCGGCGGGGCAAGCATGTATCAAATGGCACGCCGCCGTAAGTGGAACAGGGAAAATCAGCGCACCTGATATACAAACATATTCCCTTGCCGGCAAAACCCAAGGCTTTCATATAGAAACCGGCCTTCCCGGGAAGCGGAGACCCGCAATGTTGTAACGCCCCTGCGCTTCGCCTCCTCGAAAACCTTGCGCAGCAACGCGGACGCAATGCCCTTTCTGCGGTAGCCTTCGCGCGTGTATACGCTTGCCACTTCGCCGATATGCCCCGTTTCAAGCTGGTAATACGGTGGGATCTGATAGAACGTAACGCCGCTTACCGCCACGATTTCATCACCCAGCAGCGCAACCCACGAAAGATAGGTGCCGTCCTTTAAATGCGCGCGGAAAAAACCCCGCAGGCTATTGGAAATATCACGGCCGTCCTCCGCGCCCTCTTGTTTTAGCTGGGCTTTCCGCAAGGAAACCAGCGCGTCGATATCTGGTATCCCGGCTTTTCTGATAAGAATATTCTCCATGATCCCCCTTTCCGCGGCCTTTACCGCAATACGCGGTCTATTTCTTCGCGCCGCGGCAGGGCAGGCGCCGTGCCAAATTTCTGTACCGCGAGCGAGGCGGCGGCGTTGCCAAACGCCGCCGCGGCGAAAAGTTCTTTCCCTTCCGCAAGCGCCGCCGTAAGCGCGCCGGAAAAAGCGTCGCCCGCACCCGTCGTATCGGCCGCCTTTACGGGATAAGCGGGGATCATTTTGGCAGCGCTGCCATCGCTTACAAAGGCCCCCATGCCGCCCATGGTGATTACGACCCCGCCCACGCCCCATTTGTGCATGATAGCGGCGGCCTGCTTCGCGCTTTCTTCCCCTGTTACGGGAACCCCCGTGATCGCCTGCGCCTCCGTTTCATTAGGCGTCAGCACATCCGCCATACTGAGTATTTCGAGTATCTCCTTATTAAGGCCACGGGCGGGCGCCGGGTTCAGCACAATCTTCACACCGGCGGCTTTTGCAATGCCCATCACGCTTGCAAGCGCGTCCATATTCACTTCAAACTGCGCCAGCAGGAAACCGGCGCTTTTTACCGTTTGCCGGATAGTAGCGATATCTTCCTCCGTAATATTTATACACGCGCCGGGCGCCACAACTATCTGGTTCTGCCCGCTTTGCGCGTCCACGCAGATAAGCGCAACACCCGTGCTTTTTTCATTGTCAAGCAACACAAAGCCCGTATCGATACCCTCGCCCCGGTAGAAAGCGAGTGCCGCTTCGCCAAATGGGTCCCGCCCTAGTTTGGTGATCAGCGTAACGTCCGCGCCCGCCCTGTGCGCGGCGACGGCCTGGTTCGACCCCTTGCCGCCCGGCCCCATCGCAAAAGAATCCGCAAACACTGTCTCCCCCGCAGTTGGCAGGCGGCCCGCCGTGCCCGTAAGGTCGGTCACATAACTTCCAAACATCACGATTTTCTGTTGCATATACGGTTCCCCCCTGTGCCTGCCTATGTATTGATCAAATGTTTTTCGCCATTGTATCCGCTTCCTGTACGGCGGTAAACCCCGCGTGCTGCCAAAAGCGTTTCCCTACGTCGTTTTCATCCAATATAAAAACGGCGCATTTCATAATCCCCAGTGATTTTTGCTTGCCGATTGCCAGACGGACAAGCTCGGCCGCGATGCCCCTGCGCCGATACGCCGGGCAGACGGCTAAGTGGTAAAGGAACGCCCTGCGCCCGTCATTGCCGCACAGAACCGTTCCAACAACGCGGCCATCCGCTTTGCACAAAAAGCTCTGCCCCGGATTTCGCAACAGGTATGCGTCGATGCACTCCCGTTCGTCCGCTTCACTCAAACTCACTTCAGGGATGGAACGCCAGAGGGCATAGATTTCCTCATACTCGGCCATTCGCATCTTGTCATAAATATATTCCATCGCAACCTCACAAAATCCAGCATGACGCAGTATTATTGTGCATCTAACAGCTCCGCCAAACAGGCCCATTCCCGGCTGCAATGCCCTTCCAACGCCGCAAAGAACGACCGGTTGAAGAAGAGCTTGAGAAATGGGTCGATCATGGCACCTATTCCCCGCCAACCGATTCTTACCTCATGCCGCAGCGCCAACCCGCCCGCCGTGCCGGAAAAGGTGATATCCAGATACCCCGGCAGGTTAAGGCCAAATTTACGCATTTGATAGACGATTCTGTTGGGATGGTCGGCCACCGTTACCTTTGCGAAGAAAGCCAGGCGGTGTTTGGCTGTGCCCAGTATTTCATCGTAGTATATCAAATCGCCCAGCGGGGTTTCGTCGCTTTTTTTAATAATATGAAACTTGTAATGCTCACCGGGCAGCCATTTTTGATAAACGTCGTCCGCCGGGTTTACCATAAAACTGTAAAACCCCTCGGCATTTGCGTTTGGAATGTTTAATTCAACCACATGGCAAATCAAAGAAATCACGCTCCTATCCTTGTATGCTTAAGCGCCGCCGTTGTTCGGGCCACACCCGGCTGTTTTATCCGGCGTTGGTTTTTATGTAGTTTGATTTTACCATACTTTCGCGGCGCGGGAAACAGCAAGAGGCGCAGCGGTTACCCAAGGGGTATCCGCATGTGTTGGTTTCAGGGCAGATTTTGTCTATTGGTTTTTTGGGCAAACGGAATACGGCAGGGAAAGTATCGAAACCACCACAGCCTGCGGCATAATTTATCTTGCGCCCTGCTTTTTCTGTGGTATAATATTCCAATGAAAAAGTCATTCTTCTTTGTGATTGCACTATGCGCCACTTTTCTGTTGGTTGCGTGCGGCGCGCCGGTGGTGCAGGAACCACTGCCCACAGCGACACCTCAAAATGAAACTGTCTCCACGGTGCAAGCGTCGGTTGCGCCCATACCAAGTGTTTCGCCTTTGCCAACGCCAACTGAGGCGGCAACGCCTGAAAGCACTCCCACGCCTGCCCCAACCCCTACGCCGGAGCCAGCTTACAGCGCTATCCCTTTGCCCGAAGAAATGCGTGCCATGTGGATTTCTTTTATTGAATGGCAGCAGATTGATATTTCCACCGAAGAATCTATGCGCGCCGCCGCAAACCGGATATTTGGCCACTGCGCGCAGCTGGGCATAAATACGGTCATCGTAGCGGTGCATGCGTTTAACGACGCGCTTTACGAGAGCGAATATTTCCCCTGGAGCCATTTGATAAGCGGGCAGCAGGGAGAAGAAGCCGCCTACGACCCGCTTGCTGTTTTGCTTTCCGAAGCGCACGCGTTTGGCCTCAGGGTGGAAGCATGGGTAAACCCGTATCGCGTACAGCACCCCGAGCACGGCCCGGAAACACTTTCGGAAGACAACCCGGCTGTCCAAAACCCCTCGTGGATACGAGAACAGGGCGGGTTGTGGCTAGACCCAGGCCTGCCCGAAGTACGCGGGCTTGTAACGGCCTGCGTGACTGAGCTTGTAGAACGCTACGAAGTGGACGGCATTCATTTCGATGATTATTTCTACCCGGAAGGCGCCACGGAGGCGTTTGACACGGAAACATACGCTACGTATGGCGGTGAAATGGAGCTGGCCGACTGGCGGCGGCAGAATGTAAACGAGATGATACATGGCGTGTATACCGCGGTCAAAGCGGCTAACCAGTCTGTTTCGTTTGGTGTAAGCCCGCAGGGCAACAACCAGAACAACTATAACCAGCAGTATTGCGATATCAATCTTTGGATGGCGGAGCCGGGTTATGCCGACTACATAATGCCTCAGCTTTATTGGGGGTTTCAGTACACCTCGCCAACCAGCGGAGACATGGCCGCGTTCCCCAATAAATTGGTGGAATGGAGCGGCTATCCGCGGCACGAAAGTGTGCGGCTTTACGCGGGGCTGGGCGCTTACCGTATCGGGGAAGGCGACGGCAGCCCCGGCACGGCGGAGGAGTGGAAGAGCGGGCACAACATTGCGGATATGGTGCGGCTGCTGCGCCAAACCGACGGTTTTAGCGGGTTCGCGCTGTTCCACTACGTAAGCCTGTTTCCCCTTTCCGTATCCGACCCGTATTATGCGCTTGCCGCAAGCGAAACGGCCGCTCTGGCGGCGGAAATAGCCGAGCCTGCCACCGTGGGCGATGGACAGGATTCGTAGGCGGGGACATAGAACCATGAAGAAAACGGAATAGTATGCGGGTCACGGCTATTCAACAAGGCTGGTCTATGCCCCGGTTAGGCATGCCCGCCCAAATACAAACCCGCATTTATATTGTGCAAATATCTTTTGTTTGCTTTTGGGTATTCCTATGTGGTCAAGGAGCCTGCGGCGCATTTTAATGCCTCCGGCGGTTTAGAACCTACGGTTCTAAAAACTCCCTTAAAGGCAAAGGCATGGACAATCGTGAAGAGCCATGCCTTACAATCCTACAAAACCATCTCTTTATTCTGTATTCTGGCCTACAATGTTGAACCGCAAGCCTTCCCGGATTACTAAGGTCGCGGGCCTACGTCGGTTTCAATGGGTGTTAAGGGGGATTGTCAAGGGGGGCTAAGGGAGAAATTCCGAATCTTCCTGCCCCCCTTGACGCCCAGCGGCAGCGTCATAACTTTCCACGGTGGAAAATGTTGCCTTTTTAACAGCAGCGTAGGAGCGCGTTCGAATCTCGTCTCCCTAGGCGCCGGGGATACGAACCCTCTTTAATCGGTGATTACTTAGCGCAACCCTATAATTTTTTGAGCATTCCAAAATCATTTTCTCTCCATTCCCACGAAAATTTGCAAAAAACCCTCAAACATGTTACCATAACCCCATTGCCGGGAAAATTTCCCGGCGGTGTTTTTTGAACGGAGCGAGCTGAAATGTTGACCGGCATTTTTCAAAATAAAGCAATGATGGGCATGTTCCTGCGCATTGCGCTGCCCGTCGCGCTGCAAAACCTGCTGTCGTTTGCGGTGGGGCTGATGGATACGATCATGGTGGGCGCGCTCGGCGAAGTGGAGCTTTCCGCCGTTTCCGTAGCCAACCAGCCGTTTTTCCTGTACCTAATGTGCATTTTTGGGCTGGCTTCCGGGGCGAGCGTGCTGATCTCCCAATATTGGGGGAAAAATGACAGAGAAGCGATCTCCAAAGTGTTTGGCATCGCCATCAAAATATCCATGATCGCGGGCGCGATAACCATGGTTGTCGTGTTGTTTTTTCCCGAACAGGTGATGCGCGCCTACACAAACGAGGAAGCGGTGATCCCCTATGGCGTTTCGTATTTGCGCATCGTGGGCTTTTCGTATATCTTCTATGCGTTTACCGGCTCGTATACCAACTGTATCCGCAATGTGGAGCGCGTCAAGATCGCGGTGGTCACGTTCAGCATTTCGTTTTTTGTGAATGTATTCTTTAATTATATGTTCATCTTTGGTAGGTTCGGCGCGCCGCAGATGGGTGTGGCGGGTGCCGCAGTGGGAACGGTAATCGCGCGGATCGTGGAGTTTTGTATTGTACTGTTCTACGCGCTGAAACTGGAAACACGGGTGAGGCTTAAGCTCGCCTATATTTTAAGGAATGACAAAGTGCTTTTGAAAGACTTCGGGCATTACGCGGTGCCCGTCGTGATAAACGAGATGATGTGGGCGTTTGGCACATCCGCCCATACGGCAATTTTGGGGCGCATAAGCGTGACGGCGCTCGCGGCGGTGGGCGTGGTAACGAACATATCGCAGATCATGACGGTGCTTATTTACGGCGCGGCGTCGGCCACGCTTGTGATTACGGGCAAGTACATTGGCGCGAAGGACTACGCCGAGGCAAGAAAAGGCGCGCCGCAGCTTGTGGCGCTCAATATATGTATCGCGGTCGTAAGCGCGGGGGCGCTGCTTCTCTTGCGCCCGGCGTTTATTAGCCTGTTCAGCTTGACGGACGCGATGACGGCGGCGACAAAAGCCGTCATAAACAGCACGCTCATTGTGGCGGCGTTCATCATACTGTTCCAATCGGTGAATATGTCCTGCATTGTGGGGGTGTTCCGCGGCGGGGGCGATACGGTGTTCGCTATGTGGCTGGATGTGATCGGCGTGTGGGGCATTGCGGTGCCGCTTGGCATTGTGAGCGGCATTGTGCTGCTTGCGCCCATACCGCTGGTGTTTTTCCTGCTGCGGTCGGACGAGGTAGTGAAAGCGGTGGTGTGCTTTTTGCGGCTCAAGAGCGGCAAGTGGCTGCGCAATGTGACGCGCGATGGCGAAGGGCGGCTGTTGGAGTAATGCGGGAGAGTAAAGCGGGGATTGCCGCGGGCGAATATGGGTTATATAGTAAAGGGCTATTTAACCGGCATGATTGGGTAAAGGTGCGGATATGAGTAAAAATGGGATCATCATGCAGTATTTTGAATGGAACGTCGAGCCGGGGATACTGTGGAAGCAGATGAAGGAGCAGGCGCGGCAGCTTGCGGAAGACGGAATCACGGCGCTGTGGATTCCCCCTGCCTATAAGGGCGCGGGCGGGATACACGACGTGGGGTATGGCGTGTACGACCTGTACGACCTCGGCGAGTTCGACCAGAAGGGTACGGTGCCCACAAAGTACGGCACAAAGGACGAGCTGGTGTGGGGCATTCGCGCGCTGCACGAGCAGGGGATACAGGTGTATGCCGATATCGTGCTCGACCACAAGCTGGGCGCGGACGAGCCGGAGATGGTGAAGGCTAAACAGGTGAACCCGCACAATAGATTGCAGGATGAAAGCGACAGGTTGGAAATACAGGCATGGACGCACTTTACGTTCCCCGGCAGGAAGGGCGCTTATTCGGACTTTGACTGGCACTGGTATCACTTCAAAGGGATAGACTGGGATGAAAAGACGGACAAAAACGCGGTATTCCGTTTTCGCGGCAAGCAATGGGGCGCGGAGGTGGACAGCGAGCACGGCAACTTTGATTACCTGATGGGTGCGGATATCGACCTTGACAACGAGGAAGTGATACACGAACTGACACGTTGGGGAAAATGGTTTGTGCACCTGACAGATGTGGACGGGTTCCGCTTTGACGCGGTGAAGCATATGAAGTTCACCTTTTTCAGTAAATGGCTGGAAACACTGCGGCACGATGAAAAGGACGAGCTTTTTTCGGTGGGGGAATATTGGTCGGGCGACCTTGCGGACTTAAAGCGTTATGTGGATACGACAGAGGGCACGCTTTCGCTGTTTGACGTGCCGCTGCACTACCGTTTTTTCGATGCGGCAAAGAGCGGCGGTACTTTTGACATGCGCGGACTTTTTGACAATACGTTTACGCGGGACAACCCGCTCAAGTCCGTCACGTTTGTGGATAACCACGACACGCAGCCCGGGCAGTCGCTTGCGTCTTTTGTGCAGGATTGGTTCAAGCCGCTCGCCTACGCGGTCATACTGCTTCGGGCGGACGGGTATCCCTGTGTCTTTTACGGGGATTATTACGGCATACCGCACAGCAATATCCCGCCGGGGCGGGATTACCTGCTGCCCCTCATGCGCGCGCGCGTGGAATGCGCGTATGGTACGCAGCACGATTATTTTGACCACCCGAATATCGTAGGGTGGACGCGTGAAGGCGACGAGGAACATGAAAAATCGGGCCTCGCGGTGTTGCTTACGAACGGTGAAGGCGGGAGCAAGGTAATGTGTGTGGGGCAAAAGCACGCGGGTAAAGAATTTTATGACTGCACGAAAAGTATGGAGCGCACCATAACAGTGGGGCAGGACGGCAACGCGGAGTTTTTCGTGAACGGCGGTTCTGTCAGCGTGTGGCGGATGCGGTAATCCTCGTATTATAATCGGCGGCGTAGATATTGGTTCGCCGGGCGGTACAGACTTCTTATGTTGATGGGTTCAGCCTTTTCCGCGCTACGCGCGGAAAAGGTGATGGTGAGCCGTCCGTCACGCGCGCGGGCGGTTCATCAGGCGCTCCGCCATGAATAAAGCAGGAAGGGCACTCCGCTATGAGAAAAAAACGCTGCCCTGTGATAGAGTTAATCCACAAATAGAAAGGCACGTTTTTTCTAATCCATTCTTCACCACCCCCCGCGCGCCGAACGGGTAAAATAGAGGAAGTGGCAAGACGCCCGGCGCAAAGGCATATAGCGCACTTAAGCCATCGTTGTCAAAACTAAGACTAACCCACATACAGATGCGTCACGCCTGCGGATTTAAAACGTATATGTTTTAACGGTGAATAGTATAAAATATGGTAATTCGGGCTAGACCTCCAGCGGCTCGCGGCCCAGCTTTTTGTCGATTTCCCGGAAGATATCGAGCGCGCAAGCGCCTCTTATACCAAACCGGTCTACGCCCAGTTCCGCCATTTCCATCATGGTATCCACCGTGCGGATACCGCCGGACGCTTTGATTTTGATATCGTCGCCCACGGCGTTTTTGATGATCTTTACGATCTCGGGCGTGGTTGGTTTATCATAAAAACCGGTGTTTGTTTTAATGTAGGCGGCCTTTGTCCGCGCGACCTGCTCGGCGGCAATACCGATCTCGGTATCAGTCAAAAGCGAAGTTTCCAGCACGACCTTCACCGGGACCTTCACGCTGTCCATTACCGCCTCGATGTCCTGCCGCACGTATTTCATGTTGCCCGAAAGGAACGCGCCCACGTTCATCATGATATCGATTTCCTGCGCGCCCATGATCTCGCTTTGCTTGGCGGAATAGACCTTTACGGACGTAAGGTCGCACCCGAGCGGGAAGCAAATGGCAGCACAGTTTTTTATATCGTCATACCCGATGGTGTTTTTAATGGTATAGGTCAGGTAACAGGGGTTTACCATGGTGGCGGCGCACCCATACGCTTTTGCTGTTTTGCAAATGAATTCAATATCTTTCAGGCTTGCCTGCGCGCCCACCTGGGTAACATCCACCATACCCGGCAGCATTTCCATGTTGATTTCCATAGATTTTCCCTCCGATACGTCCGCTGTCGCTGTTGAAATAAAGAGTATGCCCGTGTGGCAAACGCGGAAAACAAACCACGAAAAAAGATTGCTTTCCTGTCTAGGTAATCATAAAGGAAGCGCTTCCCGGTGTCAATATATTTGTGGTGTGATTTTTATACTGTTCACTCCATCGTATACAGCGTATTGCGCGTGAATATCTCCGCCAAAAAACCCAGCCTCAAAAAGAACGGCATATTCTCATAGCTTTCATACCGCATCGCGGCGAGCAGCTCTTCCACCGTATAATATTCGATATACCCGTATGGGTTCACAACCTCTATGCTGTCATTTTGCAGATCCATCGCGGTCACAAGCGCAAAATGCAGCGTCCATTCCGTCCCGCCGTAAAGCGCGGCAAACTCAATGGGAACAGGGAACCCATTTGCAAGGCCGACATAGATTTTTTCAAGCACCTCGGAATTGGAAAGGTTTTCATACCGGCGCACGGTATATTCCGGAAACTGCTTTGCCAGTTCCCGCTCGAACCCACTGCCCATCGCCGTGGTTACCTTGTCTCCGTTCGCGGCAAAAAGGCTCTCCTCTGTTACATCTTTTCCCGCCCGGCTCGCCAGCATTTCGATCACCGCGTAGCCGCAGCTTATTTCCTGCTCGATGGGCGTAACGCCCCGCACGGCCACCGGCTGGCTGTACGCCGCGTCTGTCAATATCGCGGTATAATCGTCGTCTATCTTTGCGCTTTTCACCGCCCACTTGATGCCAAAAACAGCGAACACTACGCCAATCACGGCCAGTATGCCCACCAATACTTTAACCGGTTTCTTCCATCGCTTCATTTCTCATCCCTCAATTCTTTTCAAATAATACTACGCTTCAATTGACGGATTAGGTGCGCTAAACGCCTTTGCGCCGGGCACCTCTCCTTTTCCTCTATTTTTCCCCGTTCGGCGGGCGGGCGGTGAAGAATGGATTAGCAAAAACACGGCTTTCCATACCGGTATTTTTCACTGCCATGTGGCAGTGTTTTTTCTAATAGCGGAGTAACCCTTACCGTCTTATCCTTGACGGAGCGCCTGATGAACCGCCTGCCTGTGCGACGAGCGGCTCACCGACACCTTTCCCGCGCGCAGCGCGGGAAAGGCTGACCCCATCAACACAAGAAATCTGTATCGCCCGGCGCACCAATATCCACACTGCCGGTTATGATAATTCTTCTTCTGCGTACAAAATCTCTCTATCCCTCACACCTTTTCCAGCGCCTGTTTTAAATCGGCAATGATGTCCTCCGCGTTCTCGATTCCCACCGAAAGCCGTATTAAGTCGGGCTTGATACCCGCCGCCGCAAGCTGTTCGTCCGTAAGCTGCCTGTGTGTGGCGCTCGCCGGGTGCAGTGCGCACGTGCGGTTCATCGCCACATGCACCGCCAGCACGGCAAGCTTTAAGCTGTCCATAAAACGCACGGCGCCTTCCCTGCCACCCTTCACGCGCAGCATGACCACGCCGCTCGCGCCGTGGGGCAGGTACTTTTGCGCCAGGCCGTAATATTTATCCCCTTTAAGGCCGGGATACCCAACCTCCGCCACCTGCGCCTGTTCCTTTAAGAACGCCGCCACCTTCTGCGCGTTTTCGCAGTGCCGCTCCATTCTGAGCGCCAGCGTTTGCAGGCCGTGGTTGATCAAAAACGCCCCCTCCGCCGTGGGGCACGCGCCCATATCGCGCATGAGCTGCGTGCGCGCCTTTATGATGTACGCCGCCTTACCGAAGTCCTTCGTGTACGTTACGCCGTGGTACGATTCATCCGGCGTGGTAAGCCCAGGAAATTTATCGGCCGTCCACTCGAAATTGCCGCTGTCTACGATCACGCCGCCCACCTGCGCCGCGTGCCCGTCCATGTACTTTGTGGTGGAGTGGAGCACGATATCCGCGCCGTATTCTATGGGCCTGCACAGCACGGGCGTCGCGAACGTGTTGTCAATGATGCACGGCACGCCGTTTTTATGCGCGATCCGCACAAATTTTTCGATATCCAGCACATTGATCGCGGGGTTTGCGATCGTCTCGCCGAAAAGCCCCTTTGTGTTTTCGCGGAACGCTTTTTGAATTTCCGCCTCGCTCGCGTCCGGATCCACAAACGTCACGTCGATCCCCAGCTTGCGAAGCGTCACATTGAAAAGGTTCATCGTGCCGCCGTATATTGTGGACGTACTCACAAAATGATCGCCCGCGTCCGCGATATTCAGCAGCGCAAACATAGAGGCCGCCTGCCCGGACGACGTGATCATCGCCCCGATGCCGCCTTCCAAAGCCGCGATCTTTTCTTCCACAAAGCCCACCGTCGGGTTTGCCAGCCTCGTGTAAAAATACCCGGTTTCCTTCAAATCAAACAGCTTGCCGATATGCTCTGTCGAGTCATATTTATACGTCGTGCTCTGGTATATGGGTAGCGCGAACGGCTCTCCGTTCTTTGGCTGGTAGCCCTCTGTCACACATTTTGTATCTATTTTTGTCATAAAGTATCTCCTTTTCGTTAGTTTCGCGTCAGTGTCCCTTCGCCCACAAAATAAGTCAGCGTCGTGCTCCCCGCGGCGTCAAATTCAATATTCACCAAAACCAGTTTACCGTCCTGCACCGATTCATTTGCCATTTGCAGCGCCTGCTTTGTCCCGTCCATCACCGTATCCGCGGTCTGGGTATACCCCTGCCTCTCAAGCGCGGTGATGTATTGCTGCATTTCCTGTTCGGATACCGAGTCCTCGAGGTACGTTACGCTCTTGTACGCAACACCGTTTTCCGTTCCCGTGCGGCTGCCGGTGATTTTCTTCTCGCCTGCCACGGAATACAGTGATAGTACCTCGTCGCTTCCCACCTTCACCGTCTCCGCGGTGGAAGACATGCAGGCCGTCAAAACACAAACAGCAATGATAAGCGCAAGACAAAGCATGGGCATTTTCTTGTTTTTAGGATGTTTCACACGCTTGTCCCTCCGTCAAAAGATTATTTTATCCTCTATTTGCTCCCGGCACATTCGTGTGAATTCCCCCTGCCGCATATTGCCCATCTCGCCTTCCCCGCGCCGCCTTACGGCAAACGTGCCGTCCCCGGTCTCTTTTTCACCGGCGACCAGCATATACGGGATGCGCTCGCCCCGCGCTTCGCGTATCTTGTAGCCGATTTTTTCCTGCCTGTCGTCCACATGAACGCGTATCCCCGCCGCCCGAAGCTCTTTTGCGTATTTGTGGCAATACGCCGCCGCTTCGTCCGTGATGCTCATCAGCCGCACCTGCTCGCTCATCATCCAAAGCGGCAGCGCGCCCGCGTATTTTTCTATCAGCATGGCAAGCGTGCGTTCGTAGCACCCGATCGAGGAACGGTGGATTACAAGCGGCCGTTTTTTCTGCCCGTCACTGTCCACATACGTCATGTCAAAGCGTTCCGCGAGGGCGAAGTCTACTTGTATCGTAAATAACGTATCTTCCTTGCCAAACACATTCTTAAACTGGATATCCAGCTTTGGCCCGTAAAACGCCGCCTCGCCGTCCGCTTCTTTGTACACAAGGCCAATGTGGTCGAGTATCTTTTTCATCGCCCCCTGCGAATTTTCCCAGTCTTCCTTGCTGCCGATATATTTTTCCGTGTCGTTCTCATCCCACTTGGAAAAACGGTAGGTGATGTCGTGCTCTATCCCCAGAGACTTCATCACATATTTGATCAGGTCGATCGCATCCTCAAACTCTTTTTCCAATTGGCTGGGCATACAGATGATATGCCCCTCCGAGAGCGTAAACTGGCGGATGCGAATAAGCCCGTGCATCTCGCCCGAAGCCTCGTTCCGGTACAACGTGGACGTTTCGTTGTACCGCACGGGCAGGTCGCGGTAGCTATGGTGCTCCGCGTTGTAGATCGTAAACTGGAACGGGCAGGTCATCGGCCGAAGCGCGATGATTTCCGCTTTTTCATCGCCGCTCTCCTCGCCCATAATAAACATACCGTCGTGGTAATGGTCCCAGTGCCCGGAGATCACGAACAAATCTTTTTTACTCATGTACGGCGTTTTGGTGAGTTGGTAGCCGCGCCGCTCCTCCTCATCCTCTATAAAGCGCATCAGCACCTGCATGGTTTTCGCGCCCTTGGGCATCAGGAGCGGCAGCCCCTGCCCCACCGCCGGGCTGGTGGTGAAGTATTTAAGCTCGCGCCCCAACTTGTTGTGGTCGCGCTTTTCCGCTTCCGCAAGCTGCTCCAGATATTGGTCAAGCTCCTGCTGCTGCAAAAACGCCGTGCCGTAAATACGTTGCAGCATCTTGTTTTTTTCGTCGCCCCGCCAGTACGCCCCCGCCGTCCTCAGCAGCTTTAAAGCTTTCACCTTGCCGGTGGAAGAAACGTGCGGGCCGGCGCACAGGTCGCAGAAATCGCCCTGCGTATAAAAGCTGATCTGCTCACCCGCAGGCAGTTCCTCAATCAATTCAGCTTTGTACTTCTCACCCATGCCCTTCACTTTTTCCAAGGCTTCTTCCCGTGGCAAAACGGAACGTGTGAGCGGGATATTCTCCGCCACGATCTTCTTCATCTCTTTTTCTATTGTAAGCAGGTCTTCGTTTGTAAACGGCGTCTCGGCGTCAAAATCATAATAAAACCCGCTGTCTGTCGCCGGGCCAATCGCCAGCTTCGCGCCGGGGAACAGCCGCTTCACAGCCTGCGCCAGCACATGCGAAGCCGTGTGCCACAGCGCTTTTTTTCCCTCTTCGTCGGCAAAGGTCAATATTTCCACCGCTGCGTCTTCGTTTATCGGCACCGCAAGGTCTTGCGTTTTGCCGTTCACGCGCACAGCGAGCGCCTGCTTCGCCAGCTTCCCTGAAAGCGCCTTCGCTATCTCAAGCCCGCTCGCGCCCGCAGGGAACTCCCGTTCACTTCCATCTTTTAACGTAATCTTCATGCTTCTCACCTTCATATCGTATTCATCTTTATATCGTATTCATCGGTTCTTCACATTAGTCCAGATTCACACTGTTATTCAAATACAAAAAATAAATGGATTTTTCCTTGCCCCAGTCCGGCTTGTCCTTCACAATATTGTTCACTGTCTTTTTGAGCGCTTTTGTCAGCGCCCTGATCCCCTCGGTGTAGAGCAGCGTAATATCCGCGTTGCGGCGGAACACATACCCCATCTCGTTCATAAGGTCCGTCTTTATTTTTTTCGCTTCCTCCGGCGGGTAGATCTCCTCCAGCCGGGAAAGCCCGGCGTTGGCGGTCAGCTTTCCCTTGTAATAGCGCAAAAACGCTTCCAGATCATCCACATTGCTGCCCCGCTCAAGCTCAAACAATATGATGAAAAACAGATGCCAGTTAAAGTCCACGTTGATAAGCCGCTGGATCGTCACGCCCACCGTATCCACAAACGCGTCGCCCGTGTTAAATTCCCGCTCCAGCGAAATGGACTCGCGGAAGGATATCTCCTGCTTGCTTATGTTGCCCGCGATAAAGAACGAATCCATCATCACACGGCCGTAATCTTCCATCTGCGCGGCGTTGTTCACCACAAAGATATAATCCACAATGCTGTCGCACGTATCCTTGAACTGCACCACAAAACCCAGCTCGTTTTTCATTTTGCGCGCAAACGTGTCATGGATCAGTTTAGAGAGGATCGCTTCGATGTTTTCTTTCCTGTAGTGCAGCTTTGAGGTGTCTTCCCGTTTATACCGCCTGTAAAGCTTGTGTAGCTGCCTGTCCACAAGGCTCAGGTTTTCGCGGATAGACGCCATACTTTCTATCACTTGCTGCTCCACCATGAAGTAAGAGGGGTTCTTGTAGATGATCCTGTGCTCTATTTCCCCCCAAAACATATTGACCATAGATTTGATCTGCACCTCAAAGTTGACGCGCAGCTCTTTTTCCCCGTCCTTGTCTTCATACCGCCCGTCTATTTTGTAGATATCAAATCCGTTTTTTTGCTTGAGCGGCTGGCGTTCGGAAAGCTTCAGCCTGATCTTCGGGTATTTTTCATTATAAAAATAAATCTGGTCGTCCGTACGGTAAAACAGCTTTTCCAGCAGCGAATACACATAATGCTCATCCTCGGTGAATTTACATTCGATGCGCAGTCCTATGATATCCTGCACATTGGAGATGATTTCCTCCCGGCTGGAATGCAAGCGGTAATAGCTGTTGCGGATCAGCTTTTCACGCATGGATTCCGCTTCCTTCACGCGCGAAGTGACCGCGAGCGTGTATTCGGAATTTGCCACCACGATCTTATCCAGCATCTGCTTCAGCTCTTCCGCGATATCCGCGTACCGCTGCTGTATTTTTTCGTAATAATTGACTACATCGTCCACATGACTGAAGATATCCATAGCTTTACCGTTACTCCCCTTGTTCTTCGCGCGCCTGCTTTTGCCGCGCGTCTTTTATGACCACGGCCCCGCACGCCTCCATTTCGCGCAACCCGCGCGCATGGCCGCTTTCCTCTGTAAACGCGAGACAGCTTTCGGGCACCGTCACAAAAAAACCTTCGCCGAGCAGTTCCTTCACCGTCTCAAGCACGCAATATTCCGTCGCCGCCCCCACAACCGTCACATGCTTTTCCAGGTTGTCTATAAGCGGCCCGAACGCATCGTTTTTTGCGCGCGCCGCCGAATACTCCTCGCGGCTCTTGTCCTCGCCTTTGTTGAATATAGTATACCGTTCTATCGGCGTGTTGGGCGTCTTTTTTATATCTGTATAAAATGCCCGCGCCCATGCGGCGCCATCCGTGCCCCGCACCGCGTGC
>QMCD01003662.1_pt1 | contig 16030 bp, 10 predicted proteins | sample 1821841 | NCBI WGS metagenome assembly QMCD01 (sample SAMN01991225, study PRJNA193472) | Termite gut metagenome, whole genome shotgun sequencing project. | isolation source: worker | host: Macrotermes natalensis | reverse complement strand
CTTCAAATAAATAGAGAGGGGGCTGCAATATTGCAGCCCCCTCTCTATTTATTTGAAGCGTTTAGTTAGAGTGGAATTTGGAGTGGCCTCCGCTCAACATGACAATATTATACACATGCGAAGCACACCGAAACTCCATCCTCCACCATTCAAACGTTACCTATTACGACCTGCCGCAAGCAGGTCGTAATAGGTTGAATTAGCGTGTCTTCTGCGAGAAGAACCGCGTGACCTTGTAGGTATCTTTTTCGGGGAGGCGCTTGATGCGGCGCATCCATATTCCGTAGAGGAAGCCGAGGCCATAGCCGTAAAGTTGTATGAACGACGTCCATATCGAGAGCCAGCCGATGCGCAGGCTGTGGTTGCGCACCGACGAGTCGGCGAACCATAGCAACATGAGCAGTGCCAGCGGCGCAAGTAACCAAGGCGCATACACTCGGAAAGGTGTTGCGGACAGCACTGCGGCGCATAGTATAAGCGCGGCCGAGCCGAGGGTGAATAGCATGGGGAGGTAAAAGACCGCCTTGCGCGAACGGGGGTGGCGTATATTGAGGTTCACGCGCGCCGTGCCGAATATGAAGACCTGCTTGAAAAAGAGCCTCATGCTCGTGCGCCTTTTGTGGCATACAGTGGCGTCGGCCATGAATACGGGCTTTATGCCTGTGGCTGCCACGCGGTTGCTGAAGTCGATATCCTCACCTATGCGCATGTCGGCAAACCCTCCGATGCTCATGAAAAGCTCCTTGTCGATACCGAGGTTGAAACTGCGCGGGGTGAATTTTTCAAGGCTTTTAGCATTGCCCCGTATGCCTCCCGTGGTAAAGAGCGATGTCATCGAATAGCTGACAGCTTTCTGGAGCGGGCTGAAGTCGGGCGCGGCACTGTCCGCCCCGCCATAGAACCTGACACCTGCGCCGTTGCCTGTCTCTGCATCGCCTCCGTCGATATGCCTCTGTACGGTGGCGAAATAGTCGGGCGGCACGAGGCAGTCCGAGTCCATGATGACAAGGAAGTCGCCCTTTGCCTTTGCCGCGCCTGTGTTGCGCGCTGAGGCGGGGCCTCCGTTCTCCTGATAATGATACGATATGTCGAGCCTGCCGGCGTAGCGCTCCACCACCTCGCGCGAAGTGAGGCTCGAGCCGTCCTCGACGATCACCACCTCGAAATCACGGTAAGTCTGCGCCGCCAGAGTTTCCAACAGCTCCTCCACCTCCTCGGGGCGGTTATAGACAGGTATTATCAGCGAGATCTTTTTCATAGTGTGGAGTGTGAAGGTTGGAGAGTGGAGTGGCTGCCGTTCTGCATTTGCCAAAAGTGTGTCATGTTGAGCGGAGGCGTAGCCGGAGTCGAAACATCTTCACAAAATAGCGAAGAGATTCTTCGGCTCCGGCTACGCCTCCGCTCAGAATGACAAAATTATACCTGTGCGAAGCACACCGAAATTCCACACTTCACACTTCAAACTCCACACTTAAATTATTTTCCGTTCTTGTAGGCGTCGATGCCTGTGCGGAGATATTTTATAAAATCTTGTTTGTCGGGAGTATAGCCTACATGCGGTATCAGCATATTTCCTTCGTTGTCGCAGATTATATATGTAGGCTGAGCACTTGCCTTGTATTTCGCAGCCACGAAGTCGGAGTTTATCTGCCCGAGCTGCTTGCGTGTACGCCCACTTGAGCTTACGGTCCATTCATCTTCGGGAAGGACACGCTTGTCGTCGCCGAAAAGTGCGACTATAACGAATTCTTCGTTCAATATGCGGAATACTTCGGCATCCTTTATCACATTCTCTTCCATCTTTATGCAATTGGCGCATGCGTGTCCGGTAAAGTCCACAAACATGGGCTTGCCTGCCGCTTTCGAATATGCCATGCCTTCCTCCATGGTGAAGAACCCTTTAAGGCCGGCAGCCACGTGGAGCGATTCGGAATATTTGCCCTTGCCGGGTTCCGGAACTCCGGGGATGCTGATATGTGCCGTTTGTGTGCCGCCGCTCTGAAGGAGCATTGAAAGTTGATTGTCTTTAGTGCTTAGGGTGACGAAATCCTGTGTCTCCAATTTAGGAATATAGCCGCCGAGGCCTTTGAGCGGTGCGCCCCACATACCCGGAAGCATGTATGCCACGAATGCGAAGACTATGATAGCCATTGCAAGCCTCGGTACGGAGACAAATTTAAGGTCGCTGTCGTATTTGAACTTTATCTTGCCGAGCAGGTATAAGCCCAAGAGTGAGAATATGGCTATCCAGAGGGCGAGGTATATCTCCCTGTCGAGGAGTCCCCACTGGTAGGACTGGTCGGCCATCAGCAGGAACTTGAGGCCGAGTGCGAGCTCCACGAAACCGAGCACCACCTTGACCGAATTGAGCCAGCTGCCGCTCTTCATCTTCGTGAGCAGCGACGGGAAGAAGGCAAAGAGCGTGAACGGTATGGCGAACGTTATCGAGAAGGCCAGCATAGTGATGATCGGCGTCCAGAATTCACCCGAAGTGGAGCGTATAAGTACATTGCCCACCAATGGCCCCGTGCACGAGAACGATACCAGCACGAGCGTGAGCGCCATGAAGAATACCCCGCCGAGTCCTCCGCGGTCGGCATTACGGTCGCTCTTATTGACGAATTTGCTCGGCAATGCTATCTCGAACGCACCGAAGAACGATGCGGCGAATATCATGAACACGAGGAAGAATATGATATTGGGTATCCAATGCGTCGCCAACCAGTTGAATATGTCGGCAGTAACGGTGTCGCCGCCGAATATCCACGTAGCGAGTATTATGGCCGCAATGGGGAGTGTGTAGAGCACCACGATGAATATGCCGAATGCACTTGCGCGGAACCTTGCGCGCGACTTGTTCTCCGAACCTTTCAGGAAGAACGAGACGGTCATAGGTATCATCGGGAATACGCACGGGGTGACGAGTGCCGCCAAGCCCCAGATTATAGCTTCGAGGATAAGCCCCCAAATAGATTTGTCGTCACCCTCCATGCCCGACATCGCCGGCTCATCGGGCGTGCCGGTTGTGCCTGTCGCCAGCGTCGCCGCATTGTCGGCTTTGAGCTCTACGGCGAACACCCATTCACGTGGGGGCGAGCAGCCGGTGTCGTTGCACACCATCCACTCCACATAACCTTTAAGCGTGGCCGTAGGTGCGGTAAGCGTTACTTTCTGTGCGAATGAAGCTGTTTTCTCAAAGTAGCCTATCTCCACCTCGAATATGTCGTCGAACTCCTTGTGCGCGGGAGTCAATAAATACGGTGTGCCGTCGAGCGTCAGCCCTTCCGTACCTTCGAAAATGAAAGCAGTGGGCAGTGGCCCTATCTCATAAGGGCCGAGATCGTATATATGCCAACCAGCCTCTACTTGGGCGTCGAAAACAATTTCGAAACTGTTATTCCCCAGTCCGTTTATCTTAGTGTTCCACTTGACGTCGCCGTCCTGTGCATGGGCAGATATGGCGAAAAAAGTCGCAAAAATTGAAAGTACAAATACTTTAAAAACTTTATTCATATAGAGTTGGATAATTGGTTTTATTCGCAGGCAGTAGTGAAACAAGCGTTTAGCTGCCGAAAATCAGCTACAATATTATGAAATTATTTGGTGAACGCCAATATTTTGTATATTTTTGTTTTTAATCCGCAGTATGTGGTTTTTTTAAGGACGCCATACTAATATAGTATAACGCAGCGTTTAATTTAAAAATTATGTTAAGTTTATTTAATATGAAGAAATTGTTTATTACTGTTTTAGCGATGTTTGCAGGATATGCGGCCACGGCCCAACTGCCTAATGTCAAAGTGGAAAATGCCCAAGGCGAAGTTATAGAGACCTCTACGCTGCTCGATGCGAAGAAGCCGATGATCGTTTCGTTCTGGTCAACTACCTGCAAACCATGTATTCAGGAGCTCGACGCCATAAACGACCAGTTGGTAGATTGGCTCGACGAGGCCGATTTTCAGGTTGTTGCCGTCTCGATCGACGATGTCCGTTCATCGAGTAAAGCCAAGGCTTTGGCCAAGGGACGCGGTTGGGACGACTTCACGTTGATCTACGACAAGAACCAGGAGCTCAAACGCGCCATGAACGTCGGCAATCCCCCGCAGGTCTTCGTCCTCGACGCTACGGGCAAAGTCGTTTACTCCCACACTGGCTACACCCCCGGCTCGGAGTCCGAACTCCTCGAGCAGGTGAAAGCGATAAAGTAACAACTACTTATGTTAAAAAAGGCCGCCAATATCAGGCGGCCTTTTTTGTGTGAGAGGAGGGGATAATGCAAAATGCCGAATGCAAAATTGGATGACAATGTGAGATTAGTCGATTGTCCCTTCCCTGCGGCCCCAATAGTTCAGCACTATATCGCTGACTAACGAATCGGCCGCAAACTTAATATTCAAATATATGCCGCCTACAGGATCGATGTCGTGAAATACATAATCGACAGCGATCTCATATCTTCGTTCGAAATTATCAGGCCGGTGGCTCCCTTCTCCGAGCAGCTCGATGACCTTATCATATGGCATTCCTCTTTGCAGATGGTTTTCGATGAGGTCATGCACCATGCCTTCGCGCAAATAGTAGTGGCCGTCCCTAACCATCCACAGCTTTTTGTCGAATGCCGTTTGCCTGACACTTCCGTTGCACGAAACCATCGCAAGGGCAAGGAAAATTACACTCCCGAACCTACTCATTTTCCTCTTTTGGTTTCAGTATTGTGTCGCGTATAAGGTTGCGCAGTTGGAGCTGCTGGCCTTCGACAACCTGTCGTGAGGCGGGGCGGTAGAACTCCTTGTACGGGTTTTTGATGAGGCCGAAATCCAGATCGTCGATAGTGCCTGAGACCTTCATCGACAGCCTTATGGGCAGCGGGCTTTCGACCAACGACAGGTTGTATGCGAAACTCATGTTGGTGTCGTGCCTGCCGCCTACGATGATCTTGTACTTGTCCATAACGAGCAGGAATGGATATACGTCGATCTGATTGCGGAATATGGTGAACTCTGCCGCCAGACTATCGACTTTATTCGTTGTCTTTTTATTAAACCTGAGCATCTTGGCTATCTCGGTGAATGTCTCCCCGTCCATGAGTACGAGGTTGTTGCCCCTTATGGATGCGGCACTGCGCAGGGTCGACATCTTCAGTGTATATGTCGAGTCGAGATAGGTCTCGGCCACAATGCGGAACTCGCCGCTACCATCGAACGATGCGAGCATCGGCATGAGGGTTTCGAGGTCGGGTATCATGTGGAGCAGCTCCGGTATCTCGATGTTGAGCATGTGGAGGTTCATACCGAGAAAAAGGTGGTTCTTGCGCTCGGTGCGGTACATGGCCGTTAGCTTCATGTCCGTGGCGGGCGATGTGAACGCTATGTCGTCGAGTAAGAGCTTGTTGTCCCTGACTATCACGTCGCCCTTGATGTTGCGCATGGTATCCTGCTGCCACAGCGCCTGCTTGATGTCGGTGTGCAGTACAATATCCATCCCTTTGGGTACCATATAGGGGCCTGAATCCGTAACCAACGGAGTCTCCGTGGCGGGCGTTGCTCCGTCTGTCGCTGCCTCCGTCGTGCCGGAAGCCGTGTTGTCTGTCGTCCCTGAGGCCGTGGTTCCGTCCTCTACCGTGATATCGTTGCCCATTCCGCTGGTAAGGTCCATGAGCATTGCTATGTCGGTCATGGACGATGTGAAGTTGAAGTCGCCTTTGAGCGTCGAACGGCCGCGGAAGTAGGGCAGTATGTCGGTCAGATGCCCCGACAGGTTGAAGTCGGTGTTGCCGATGACAACTCCCGCCTTTTCGATGTTGAATGTGCGCGGCGAGAAGTCCATTTTCACGGCAGGGATACTGACATTTTGAGTGAGCATCGAGGTGCGGATATCGGCGTTCTCCATTTCGAACGAGCCGCGAGGCATCCATTTGAGGAATATGTCTTTCTGCAATTCGTCGTAGGTTACCCCCGCCTTCATGTCCAATTTTTCGACCGATACCTCGTCGCCGTCCATCGCTCCGTACAGCCTGCCGCTTTTGAACGCTACGTCGAACACGGGTTTATCGGCCCTGCGGCTGCGCGTGGAGAGCGATACGCTGCCCGACGGCTTCTCGGCGGATAGATTCATGGAGTCCATACTGCCGGAAAGGTCGTCGAACGCAAAACGGCACATCATTGCAGGTAAGGCGGTCGTATCCCTAACATCTGATGCCTCCAACTCCACTATGGCATTGCGCGTCGATGCAGCCATGAGGCCCTCCATGCTGGCGTCGAGGCTGTCGGCGGTTATCTTCACTGCGGCGAAACCGGTATTACGGCGTCCCGCATTGGGGTTGGGCAGCGCGAAGTCGAGCGTCATGCTGTTGGAGCGTACTGCGAGACTGTCGTTATAGGCTACATCCAATCCGTTAATAGCCAACACTCCTGACGCCTTTATCTTCTCGAGTTTCATCTCCATGAGCTGCGACATGGTGGTATTGGCCTTCAGCTTTCCGGCCACGTGGCCTTTGGCTGCGACATTCATATCCGCAGGCAGCATCGGCATAAACTCTTCGAGGTCGAGGTCTGTGTCTATGACGAGGTCGGCGTGCATATCCGAGAAGAGCCTGTCCACCTTTCCCGTTACGCCGAATGACGAAGAGGGGGTCTTGGCCTTGAGGTTGTCGATGCGGATGTACGATATCTTGTCATCCGAGAGGTCGGTATGGATGTTAAAGTCGCCATTCACGCCTTTCAATGGGAACGGCAGCATCTCCGCATAACGCACTGCGCCGTTCTCGATAACCACGCGCGCATCTATCAGCGGCATAGAGCCCGGATCGCCGCCCGACACACCTGTTGCTCCGTCCGAACCTGCCGTCGGAGCGCGGTATTCGCCCTTGACCGTGCCCGCCGACGAGAGTAGCCCGTCGGCCTCTATACCATTGAAATATGAGGCCATAGATGCAGGAACGAGCGCCATAAGCTCCTTCACGGGCCACTTGTCGAATTTGTATGCCAAGTCGGTAGCGATAGAGTTTGTCGCAGCATCGTTGGCGGCCGTGCCGCTAAGGTCGAATCTGAAGCCGTTGACCGTGAGCGCGAAGTTGCTGATCGCGGCTGACATGGCCTGCATGTCGAGCTCCGCCGCCATATTCATATCCACCTTAGCCTCGCGCAGGTAGTATTCGTCGCCATACAGGAATGTGGCCGTAACGGGAGGAATATTTACATCGGCCTTGAGCCTGTCGCCCTCCATTACTGCGGCTACCTTGAGCGAAAGCTGCGACAGCGAGGCGCGCATCGAGGAGTTTTCGGCGCTGTTCGTGGAATTGCCATGGCTGTTCGTTGTATTGTTTGCAGGATTGCCGCCGTTATCCGTGCCGGACGTTGCTGTCTGCTCGAACGATATATCCATAGGCTGCAACTCTATGCCGGCATCCATAAGATTGCCGTTGACCGAGCCTTTGATCCTTCCCGACAACCCCTTGACGGCCGCCTTCATGCCCGATGAATCGTCGATATACGAGAGGTCTAAATTTTCTATTTTAAGGTCGTTGGCGTCGATAGTCCCGAGGCCGTCCGACGATGCTGTATCGGTTGACGTGTCAATACCGTCCGGTGATGTTATATCGGTTGACGTGGCGATACCGTCAGGCAAACTGTCCGTCGGGAATATGTCGAAATTGGCTTTCCCGTCGCGGCTTATGTAGGCATTTGCGCGCCCGTCGGTCAGCACCATGTCGCTCAGTATGATCTCGCCCCTCAGCAGTGCCTTGATATCGACTGCTCCCTTGAACTGCTTAACGGTCAGCAGTGTGTCGCATTGCGCACCCTCCACTGTATTGATGAGCGTGAGGCCGTCGGCTTTGATGCCGAACTGCGGGAACGTGTCGAAAAATGTCAGCTCCACACTCCCTATCTCCGCCTGACAGTCGACAAATTTGGGTATCTGCCGCTCGACTATAGGCGTCAGCCGCGATGGGGTGAATATCAGCCAATATCAGCACAAGGCCCAGCAGCGAGCCGAGCGAGATGAAGAATATCTTGAAGAACTTTTTCATATATAGTATGGAGTTGCAGTTAATGCAAAATTGGGTTAATAGTCTAATTTTAGTTCCGGCGTGCGAGAATGCGTTAAGAAATCTTTGCGGAGAAACCGTTAAAAACGGAGACGTTTTGATTGCTTCAAAACTGCGAAGCATCCGTTTAGGTTTCTCCGTGAAGATTTTAGCCTTGCGAGCGCACCGGTGTCTTTTTTTGCTCCACTTTTTTGGACAAGCAAAAAAGTGGAAAAGAAAAATTATTCTTTATTAACCAATGGTTAAAATACAATGGGTTTGCCCGCGAAGGGCAAACCCGTTATGCTATTGCTTTCTGAATGTGTAAGAGTCGTAATCGTCTTTGTACCTTAGAGTGGTTTCGGTGAGCTCGAGTATTACATACACTTTCGGTATCACTGCACGTGTAGGTTTGGGGGCCATTTCTGTGCCATGGTATATTCGCAATTCGCTTAGATTTAGCTCCCATGTGAAATGTTGCGCCTCGTCTTCACCCACGTCTTGGCTTGGGTCTTCAACCCATACCGAGCCGGTTCTGTCAGAATTATACCTCCAGTAGTCTCTTTCGTAATTGGACTTTATACCATTTTCATGTGTCATAAGCCATTTACCATATAGCAACGTCTCATCGCGCGGTATATCGCGACCATCATCGTCGCCGCCTTGGCACGACACAAATATAAGGCAGATGAGAGCCGCCGCCGACAGAGAATAAAGCAATTTTTTCATAGTCATTTGTATTGTTTTATAGAGCAAAATTATAATTTTTTCATGGAATTTCTTGAAACGGGCGAAAATATTCTATCTTCGCAATAGATAAACCGCCTTTTGCCTATGTTCAGGAAGTTCCTGCCGTTGTTTTTCGCACTCACCGTCTCGGTGGCTGCCATGCCGCAAAACACTCCCGCGTTATCCGGTGCGGAGTTGTTGGATGGTTATGCGCGCCTGACGCCGGGCCAGATCATGGATATGGCGGGCGAATTTTACCGCAAAGGGGAGCTCGAGGAGGCCCTTATAGGGTTCAACCTGCTGATAAATACCCCTGTAAAACAGGACGATGCCGAGGAGCAGAGAATTATTATAGAGGCTTACAACAATGCTGCGGTAGTCAATTACCATAAGGGTAATTACCGGCATGCCTACGAGTTGTTGATACGGGCTTTGGCGCTCACCGAAGAGACGGGACAAACGGCAAGCCGGATAAAGATATATACCAATATCGGCAATATATACTACCGTTTCCGTGCCTATGACCGCGCCCGGGCCTACTACTCCCGCGCATTGGAGCTGCCGCAGGACAGTACTTCGCTTGCGGTGCTCTATAACAATATGGGGGCCATCGAGGTGGATGCGGGGCTTACGGACAGCGCACTCTATTACCTGCGGAAGTCGATGCGGATAAGCCGCCGCAACAACAGTTCCTATCTGCCGAGTTCGCTCAACTCGATGGGCTCGCTGCACCAAAGGCAGCGCCAATACGACTCGGCCTTTTACTACTACCGCCAGTCGCTCGACGAGGCGCGGAAGAACAACCAGAAAGAGGAGGAGGCCTATAACCTGTTGGATATGGGGGCACTGTTTTTCGAGACCGGACAACCCGATTCGGCACGCCATTACATAGACCTGTCGAGCCTTGTCGCGACCGAGAACAACCTGTCGCCGATATTGAGCCAAAACCACCTTACCCTCTACAAAATCGCTAAGGGGCGGGGGGCTGACAACGAGGCGCTAAGGCACTTCGAGCGTTACACCACCCTTTGGGATTCGCTTTTCAACGCAGGCCACCTCGACGAGATAAACCGCATCGAGCGCATTCACGAGACCACTAAAATCGACAAGCAGATAGAGCAGATGACCGTGGAGCGGATCATCAGGGAGCGAACGATAACCTACCAGCGCATCATGCAGTTCGTCATGCTTGCGGCACTGATAGTGGTGAGTATCATGTTTATCGCCAACGTATCGCGTAAGCGCAAGCTTAACGCGGCCTACAAGGCACTCGTAGAGAAGAACCTCGAATTGATAGAGTACAACGGCCGCTCGTCGGAAAAGTACAAAAAGGGGCCCATTCCGCTCGACGCCTCGCAGGAGGAACTGCTCGGCAGGATACTCTCTGTAATGGAGGATACGGAGGTGATATGCGACCCCAAATTCTCGATAAATGTACTTGCAGGGCTTGTTCAGGCAAACCATCAATATGTTTCGCAGGTGATAAACAACGGACTGTCCAAAAATTTCCGCTCGTTCCGCAATGCCTACCGCATACGCGAGGCGCAGCGCCTGCTTTCGGAGCCCGACAGCGACAAGTTCACTATCGAGTCGGTCGCCATGCAGGTCGGATTCCGCTCGCGAAGTGCTTTCAGAGAGGCATTTATGGAGGTTACGGGTGTCAATCCCACATTCTACCAGCGGTCGCTGCGCGACAAATCCCGCAAGATTTCCGAATAACAAAAAAGCCTATTTGGGATGTAAACGTATAATTCCGTCCCAAGACAACCCTTGAAACTGCAGTTTTAGGGGGTGTAGCCTTTATCTTTGTTCAAAAGCTAAATCAGCATAATCAACTAAAACGAAAAAGAGATGAAGACTTTATTCAGAATGGCGGCACTATGTATGGCCGCGACAATGATTTTTGTATCGTGTGGGCCTAAAAATCCGGATGACGACGGCGGCGGTGGTGATGCCCCCATTAATGTAGAGAGTGTGGCACTCAATGAAACAACGGCAACGCTCGTCGTGGGCACGACCATAGATCTGGAGGCTGAAATTACGCCGGCCGATGCAACCAATAAAAACGTAACGTGGGAGAGTGATGCTACCGCTATTGCAACTGTTGCCGATGGTACGGTAACCGCTGTCGCCCCCGGTACGGCTACTATTACAGTAACGACCGAAGACGGCAGCAAAACCGCCACCTGCGAGATCACCGTCGAGGCGGCAACCGTGGATGTAACGGGTGTGGAACTGGATACCGAAAAGGCGCACCTTATAACTACCGACGACGAGAAGAACACGCTGACCCTTGCGGCTTCCGTACTTCCCGCCGATGCCACAGAGCAGGGTGTAACGTGGTCGAGTGAAGATGAAACGGTTGCTACGGTAGTCGATGGCCTCATTACGGCGGTAGCCCCCGGCACGACCACCATTACTGTCACCACCGACGACGGCGACTTCACGGCCGATTGCGAGATTACCGTAACCCTCCACGGATTTATCATAAAGGACGAAAACATTACCGGCACAATGGGCTGGGAAGATGCACAGTTGGCCTGCACCGAAGGGTGGAGAATACCTAATGGTGAAGAGTTGCAGTGCATGTGCAGAAGTTTCCATAATGAAGGAGGGGACAATTCGATACCGACATGGCCGATAGATGTGCCTTATTGGAGCAGTGATACGGCACAGGGTATGTTTGGTGGCGAAACCGGAGCGAGGATCAATTTTTATTCCCTGTCCGACCCCGACTGTACTATATCGGGTGCTATGTTTAACTCACAGGCTGGTTACGTGCGTTGCATAAAGGATGTAGAGTAATAGCAATAGTATGAAAAGAGTATGGTTCTTGCTATTGTCGGTGCTTGCGCTGACAATAGCATTTTCCTCTTGTGAAGAGGATAAAGTCGTATATAAACTCGATGCCACACCCAAGGCATTGAACTTTGCGGCAGGCAGTGCGTTGCGCAGGATGTAACGGTTACGGCCGAGAATGTGAATTGGGTGGCGGTGAAGAATAACGAGGCCGATACATGGTACCGTTTTTCGACCGACGGCAATATTGTAACCGTAGAGACCGACAATAATTCCGGTATCGAGCCTCGTTCGGCCAAGTTCACCATTACGAGCGACATTGATTCGGTTTCGGCTATCGAGATTACTGTGCAGCAGGGCGGCAGCGACGGCAGGGGGCTCACACTCTCTACTGAAAGCCTCTCTTTCGAATCGCCGGCAGGTGAGAAGGAATTGACTGTTACAGGCTCCGAATGGAGTGCGAGCGCCGATAAGGATTGGGTTACCGTTACCCCCACGTCCGGTACCGATGGCACTATTAAGGTCCGCGTAACAGCCAACGAAGTGCGGGAAGCGAGAACGGCCACCCTGACCGTTTCAAATGCCGAGGCTGTGAAGAACGTCGTCATCGAGCAGGAGGCTTCGGGCGCCGTTATGGTAGGGTCCGACGCCCTTGAGTTCGATGACATGGGCGGTACGCAGAGCGTAACCGTCACTGGTGAAGATTGGACTGCAACCATCAATGAGTTCTTTGGTATGGTTCCCGATTGGCTCACCATTACACCCGACCAAGGAGCGACCGATGGCACTATCGAGATAAGCGTCGATATCAACAATACCATAGCGTCGAGAAATGCCACCATAACCGTCGATAACGGGCTGGGCAAAAAGACCATCACGGTTACCCAGACGAGCATGACTGTCGATCCCGCTGCCCTTTGGTATTCGTATGCCGCCGAGACCAAGAACGTCGCCGTACAGAGTGCGCCGGGATGGACGGTTGAGTCGTCAGACCAGTCGTGGCTCAGGGTAACCAAGAACAGCGACGGGAAAGGCTTTAAGGCCATAGCTACCGACAATAACGGGACAGAGGAGCGTAAAGCAATTATCACGGTTACCGGCCCCTCTGCTACATGGGAACTTTACGTCACTCAGGCAAGTCCGACGGGCGTCGAATTCCGTAATATACATGAAATTGGTTTCGGTGGTACGACATTCGGATACGATACGGGCTATTTCGGCATCGCGCTCTATTCAGGCGAAAGTATGTACGAAGCTACGCATACCGGCTATGTTATGAACCTCGACCTTGTGGCTCCTCTGCCCGCTTACAATGGAGATTATCTCGATATCGCCCCCGGGACGTATAACCTCACCAACGTTCCCGGCCAATATACGGTGCTTATAGACCCTACGGCTACGTTCTCCATATTGAAATACGAGCAATACCCGGAGTTCAGGATAGTTTCTGCCATATATCCTACGGGAGGTACGGTCGTTATCACGGGAGACCACGAAAACTATCACATGGACTTCGACCTCGACCTGCCGGGCGGTTATAAATTCAAGGCTACATACGACGGCGCGATGCCCGTTGCAAGGAACGGTTGGGTACCGCCCACGCACAACGATCCTTTCGATGCAGGGACTGTCACCAATACGACTATGAACATCAAGTTCCTCGGCCGCAACGGGCAATTCCCCATTAACGTATGGGATATCGACGCATATTCGTCAACCGTGCGTGAGGAGAACGGCACGTGGGTAGGCGACGGGTATGTATTCTCCACCCGCCTCGGTTCGTCGATGGACGGCAATGCCGCCTACCTGCCCGACTACACGTATGGGGTTCACGACAACAACGAATTTATCGGCAGCGCTTTGCTTGGATTCGACGATTGGGGTTACGACGAAGGTACATGGATGTACAAACTTGAGGGCGGCAATATAGTATACAGGATGCCGATAAAAAGGGGTACTGTCAAAACCACCCACAGCGGCAATACCTACACGTTTGTAGTCAACGGTATCGACGCAACGGGCGCTCCCGTCAAAGGCACGTTCACAGGGACGGCCGATTTGTAGAAATTATATTAATTTTGTAGCCTAAGCCCAAACCTTAGGCTACAATTTTTTTATAACTATTAAAACGAAAAATTATGAAAATGTTATTTAAAATGGCGGCACTCTGCATGACCGCGACAATGATCTTTGCATCGTGTGGGCCTAAAGATCCGGATGACGACGGTGGTGGCGAAGGTGAAACGGTTAATGTAGAGAGTGTGTCTCTCAATGAAACAACGGCAACGCTCGTCGTGGGCACGACCATAGATCTGGAGGCTGAAATTACGCCGGCCGATGCAACCAACAAAAACGTAACGTGGGAGAGCGATGCTACCGCTATTGCAACTGTTGCCGACGGTACGGTAACCGCTGTCGCCCCCGGTACGGCTACTATTACAGTAACGACCGAAGACGGCAGCAAAACCGCCACCTGCACGATCACCGTCGAGGCGGCAACCATTCCCGTCACAAGTGTGGAGTTGGACGAGACAGCCTTCCTGCTCGCTTTCGGCCAAACGGCACAACTTAATGCTACCATCCTGCCAGCCGACGCAACCGACCCGAGTATCAAGGGCTGGGAAAGCAATAACGAAGCCGTGGCTACGGTAGATGCTAACGGCCTGATAACAGCGGGTACCACCGCAGGCGTGGCAACGATCACCGTGACGACCAACGACGGCGAACTGACAGCCGAGTGTGAGGTTACGGTCAATGTTGCCGGTGAGACTACATTCCTGACCAATAAAGTTTGGGATATTACCGACGGCACTATAACCCATAAGTGGAGCGACGTTGTCATGGCGGCAGGCGCGCGGGGCAAGGAGAGTTACGACGGCGGCACTGCGGCCGACGGATTTAAAGCCGATGTCCGCGAAAACACCGGCTATGGCGACCTCTTCTCATGGCAGGTCGTCGAAGAGCTTAAGGGGCAACTTTGCCCTTCGCCGTGGCGCGTGCCTTCGTTGCAGGATTTCACCGATCTGGATATCGCATTGGGCGGAGACCCGACGACATGGATGATGGGTATGGATATGAACGCAGCGGTCGTAGCCCAACTCCTCGACCCCGAAGGGTGGGGTGCAGTCAAGGGAGGCGGTATTACACCCAATAGCGCTACTCCGCCGGTTTACACACTGCAATATCAAGGCATGATGGGCTGCTATTGGACTTCGCAGGAGGTGACCGGCTCACCCAACAATGCGCACCATGTCTATATTATGGATTCGGCGGCAGTACTCGGAGAGATGGGTGCCACGGGTAAGAATGCCGGTTACATGCTTCGTTGCGTGCAGTAACGGTGATTGACTTATGAAAAAGTTAGCTCTTTTTATATCCGTTTTGCTCCTCACGTTCTTCGCCTGCGATAACGGCGGCGGTGAAGATGTGGTAGAGGGCATCCATGTGACGGAAGTTACTGTCAGCCAGCCGTCGGCAACATTAATTGTCGGCGGGGAGCTGGCGCTGAATGCCACAGTGCTGCCCGAAAATGCAACTAATAAAGAGGTTGTATGGTCGAGTAGCGACGACGGAATTGCGTCGGTGGCCAACGGCCTTGTAACCGCCAATGCGGAGGGTGATGCCACTATCACCGTGACTACCGTTGACGGCACTAAAACAGCCGAATGTGCTGTTTCAGTGACCGGAGCTGTCGTCGAGGTGACAGGCATTACACTTGATATCAACTTGCTGCGTTTGCCAAAAGGGGATAAACGAACGCTCCGCGCCACTGTATTGCCCGCCGATGCGACCAACAAAGCGGTCGTATGGACGAGCAGCAACGAGGCCCTTGTAACAGTCACGGAGGAGGGCCTTATTACCGGCATATCGGAGAGTGCAGAGACGGTAGTTGTAACCGCCACGACCGTCGATGGCAGTTACGAAGCAATGTGTGAGATGGCCGTTATCGAGACTGCAATAGACTGCACCGTATCGACCCCGGGTTGGGGTGAGAGCCTCGGCACAGTGGAATTCCGCACCGACAAGACATGGACGGTAGGCGAACAGCTGTGGTCTGATGTGGTCGTGGCCGAAGGGTGCAACAAGGAGTCGTTCGACTCGGGCGGCTACCCCGCTTACAAGGCCGATTGCCGCGACAACGGCGAGTATGGGCACCTCTTTTCATGGGCAGCCGTATACCGTTTCCAGACTGAAGTTTGCCCCGCCCCGTGGCGTGTTCCCACTCCGCAGGATTACAGGGATCTGGATATTGCATTCGGAGGCACGGGAGATGCACGTACAGGGATGAACGAAGCTGTTCAAAGCACCTATCTCTCTCCGGAGGTGTGGGGTGGCCGACGCTCCGGCTATTGCGGCAGCAACGGCGAGATTGTTAATCGGGAGGAGTACTGCGGCTATTGGACAGAGTCGCAGGATGTACGCTACGGCCTGACATTCACTCTCTCGGTCGAGGGCTACCTATCGCCCGTCATGGCC
>QMCD01001224.1_pt1 | contig 16030 bp, 14 predicted proteins | sample 1821841 | NCBI WGS metagenome assembly QMCD01 (sample SAMN01991225, study PRJNA193472) | Termite gut metagenome, whole genome shotgun sequencing project. | isolation source: worker | host: Macrotermes natalensis | reverse complement strand
GGCATATGCACTCAATAGGTGTATGGCAGATATAGGAAAGGGACAAAAGATTAAGTTCTCTCATTTTAATGCAAACTAATTCTTATTTGGTACTTATCCGGAATTGCATCTTATTAATCGTCAACAAGGGCCTGAAGGCGCTTCCCGAACTATAGGAGAAAGCGAACTGTATATTGAAAAGCAGGGAAAGGTTGATGTCTATAAGTTAGAAAATGACTCTTTAGTTCAAACGTCTTCTTTCGCGATAGCAAACAAAGTACCTTATTCTATAGGTACAGTGCAGGAACTACGGCCTGATGTTTATATCTATCCTGATATATATGATTTTCCGGGGATGCGTGAGTTCCATATTATGGATACTAACAAGCGGCAGTGTACATCGAAAGGAACTTATCCGGAAGATGATAAGCGTTTTAAGAGGCGTGAAGACTTTAAAGGGGCCTATATGCATAGCTTGCAAGTGAAGCCTGATAAAAGTGCTTTTGTCGTTGTCTATTCTCAATTACGTCGCATACGTATTTACGATAAAGAAGGTGAACTATGTCATGATATTTTTCTGGAAAATGAGGTTGGTAATTATAAGGTTGTACCCCAAAAACCGTCTGAACGATATTGGCACTTTGGACAATCTGTTGTGACGGACAACTACATTTATTTGCTGAATCCGGACAAATTGGGGATAGCTGCTGCGAAACCACGATGCAATATACTTGTATTAGATTGGGATGGTAATTTAGTAGCCAGATATAAATTGAATGTGTGGGTATATGACTTTTTTGTAGATGAAGTAAACAATATCATTTTTGGTAGTTGCTGGGGGAATCTGAAAAAGGATGTTTTCTTTTCATTAAATCTATTGATGTAATTCTTGTTGATTAAGAAAAAGTATATCATGTCATTTTTGCGAATTTACTTATAAAAGAACACTTGGCAATCAATTTATCAGGTGCTTTTCAATAAGTTACTATAAAACAGTTAGTCTGTCAACAAATAACAACAAATAGCAAATCCTGTTAATAACCGTAATCCTCGTTTTTAAAAAATAATCGTAACGTTTTTAAAGAATGTGGCCGACGTTTATTAACAGCGTAAAAAGAGACTTTAAAACCTGTAACCAATATATTTCAACAGAAAAGGCGGTACTTCCTTGCGAAGAAGTACCGCCTTTTCTGTTTTTTTATCTGTAATTATTCCGGATGAGAATCACCCGGATTGTTAACAATCACCCTGAAATGTTTTAATAGCAAGCCATTGATGATTGTATGTTCGGTGTTCGATTCTTTCTAAAACAGTTACTGATTTTGTACGCCAATTAGTGCTGTGTCGCAGTAATCTTACTGCGTCCTTCGGAGTAGCACAACCGGGGAAATACATTCCGGTTAGTTCTGAAAATGAAAGAATAAGTTTCGCCATTTACCAAGAAATCAGGTTATTATTTATTTTTTGTTCTTTAAATTTCTGCAAATATACTACATCCGAAAGGCGATGTCAAGCATTTCAGGACTTAATACGTCATTTCTTGAAAAAAAGAATGTATTAGTTTGATTATCTGTATATTATGAAAACCTTGATTTATTTATCTTCTTCAACGTATTCCGAATCGTAGTATTGACTCCTCTGGAATAAAACTCCGTATCTGTATTTTCCAGTATCAATTGCAGTTCTTGCAAAAGTTCAGGTTCGTATTTGCAGAGTTGGTAGGCCATTCTGATAGCCAAAGCCTGTACGCCTATACTTTCCTGTGGAGCCAACATGTGGTCTATGCAGTAATTCAATAAATCTACAGAGATGGGAGTAGATACGGGTACATTATATAATATGGATAATAACAACCGTTTGGAACCGTCGTGTTGGCAGGTCAGCAATCGTTGGATAATCTCATCCTGCAATGGAGCAAACCAACCGGGATGTTTTTCGCTCACTTTCTCACATGCCCAAATAGCCCGCCATGAAACTACTATGTTTTCATCGGAGATTAATCGATACATGTCTTTTAGATATTCAGGATAGAGGCATATTTCCTGTACCAACTTGTCTATCGACAGGTTGTAAATGGGCACTGCAAGGGCCTTTCTGAACTCATCTATCTTTTCCATATTATAAAAACATTCTTCATCCGCAGATAATACAGATTACGCAGATTTGTAAAAAAACAATCTGTTTGTCCGCATGAATATCCTTGAATGATAGTTTCTGTTTGAACACAGAGGTACAGAGGCACAGAGTTTTATCTTTTCTTTAAAGAAAGAACCTGAACAAGAGTACACAGAGAGGGCGGCTACGTCGCAGAGAAAAAAAACGCTGTGTCTCTGTGCCTCTGTGTTGAAAATGGATTATGCAATACCATGAGCGGATACTTCCGGCGCAATCTTCTTGATAAGACCTTGCAACACCGTACCCGGACCGCATTCAGTGAAGTCGGTAGCGCCATCGGCAACCATGTTTTTTGCGGTCTGCGTCCAACGTACGGATGCCGTTAACTGAGCCACGAGGTTCTTTTTGATTTCCGCCGGATCAGTGTGGGGCAGAGCATCTACATTCTGATATACCGGACATTTCGGAGTTTGGATTTCAGTAGCGTTGATTGCTGCTTCCAGTTCTACTTTTGCGGGATTCATCAGCGGAGAGTGGAAAGCGCCGCCTACTTTCAACGGTAAAGCTCGTTTTGCTCCTGCGGCTTTCATCAGTTCGCAAGCCTTATTGATGCCTTCGATAGAACCTGAAATAACAATCTGTCCCGGACTGTTATAGTTTGCAGCCACGCAGACTTCACCTTCAACGGTTACCTGAGTGCAGATTTCTTCTACTTTTTCATCAGCCAGACCGATGATGGCGGCCATAGTGGAGGGTTGTGCTTCGCAAGCCTTCTGCATAGCCATAGCGCGAGCGTAAACCAACTTCAAACCGTCTTCAAAACTCAATGCACCGGCGGCAACCAAAGCAGAGAATTCGCCCAATGAGTGACCGGCGGTCATTTCCGGCTTGAAGTCATCGCCCATGCAAAGGGCGGAAATGACGGAGTGGAGGAATACAGCCGGTTGAGTTACCTTTGTCTGACGCAAATCCTCATCAGTGCCGTTGAACATGATATCCGTAATGCGATACCCCAGGATATCATTAGCCTTTTCAAATAATTCTTTTGCTAAAGCGGAACTTTCATACAAGTCTTTTCCCATTCCTACAAATTGTGCGCCCTGACCGGGAAATACAAATGCTTTCATACTGTCTGTTCTTATTAAGTTTTTAATTAAAAAGAGCTGCAAAGGTATAGCTTTTTCTGATAATCACCACACAAACAGAGTGTTTTGTACAATCCTCCCGAAGAATAAGAGATACTTTTCTTGATTAACTAACATATTGTCTTTTATATGATAAGGATGTATCGTGATACTGTATGATATACGATATGTATCCATTTGAAGAATAGCACTTTATAATATAGCAAAAATTAACTTTACGCTGATTGTATATCCGAAAAACCTGTTTATATTTGCAGCGTTTAAATATGTATGTTATGCAAAATACGGAACATAGAACCCCATTGGCTAACAATCATATATCAGTAGACTGTGTAGTGATTGGTTTTGACGGAGAACAGTTGAAAGTTCTGTTAATAAAACGTGTAGGCGAAGAGAAAGGTGAAGTTTTCCACGATATGAAGCTTCCCGGAAGCCTTATTTATATGGATGAGGATTTAGACGAAGCCGCTAAGCGCGTATTGAACGAGTTGACCGGATTGAAAACCGTTAATCTGATGCAGTTTAAGGCGTTCGGTTCTAAGAATCGCACCAAAGACCCGAGAGATATCCATTGGCTGGAACGCGCCATACAATCGAGAGTGGAGCGCATTGTTACAATCGCTTATCTGTCTCTGGTAAAAATAGACCGTACCCTGAGCAAGAATCTGGATGATTTCCAGGCATGTTGGGTGACGATGAATGATATAAAAGCATTGGCGTTCGACCATAATTTAATAATTAAAGAGGCGCTGATCTATATCCGCCAGTATGTCGAGATTAACCCGTCGGCATTGTTTGATTTGCTCCCCCGCAAATTTACAGCGTCGCAGCTACGTACTTTATACGAATTGATATACGGCAGACCGATAGACGTTCGTAATTTCCATAAAAAAATAGCGATGATGGAGTATGTTGTTCCAATGGAAGAAAAGCAGCAGGGGGTTGCACATCGCGCAGCACGCTACTATAGGTTTGACAAGAAGATATATAATAAGGTAAGACGATAAACAAATAAATCAAATATCATAAATTTAGAAACATGTATTTATTAGGTTATGACATTGGAAGCTCGTCCGTAAAAGCGAGTTTGGTGAACGCTGAAACCGGCAAATGCGTATCTTCCGCTTTCTTTCCGAAGACAGAAGCGGCTATTATCGCCGTAAAACCGGGATGGGCGGAACAAAATCCCGAAAGCTGGTGGGAAAATCTGAAACTTGCCACACAAGCTGTAATGAATGAGTCGGGCGCAAACGCAGGTGAAATCAAGGCAATCGGTATCTCTTATCAGATGCACGGACTGGTATGCGTGGACAAAGACCAGAATGTACTGCGTCCTTCCATTATCTGGTGTGACTCAAGAGCTGTGCCTTACGGACAAAAGGCTTTTGAAACATTGGGTGAAGAAAACTGCCTTTCGCATCTGCTGAACTCTCCGGGTAATTTTACCGCCTCTAAACTGGCATGGATGAAAGAAAACGAACCAGGCGTCTACGAAAGAATTTATAAGATCATGCTTCCGGGTGATTATATCGCCATGAAGTTGAGTGGGGAAATCTGTACTACGGTATCCGGACTTTCCGAAGGTATGTTCTGGGATTTCAAGAATAACCGTGTGGCTGATTTTCTGATGGATTATTATGGTTTTGACAGTTCTCTGATTGCAGACATCAAACCAACATTCTCGGAACAAGGGCGCGTAAATGCCGCTGCCGCAAAAGAATTAGGGTTGAAAGAGGGAATACCAATTACTTACCGTGCAGGCGACCAGCCAAATAATGCCTTGTCGCTGAATGTATTCAATCCGGGTGAAATTGCTTCTACAGCAGGTACTTCCGGTGTGGTATACGGTGTGAACGGTGAAGTGAATTACGATCCCAAATCACGGGTGAATACTTTCGCTCACGTAAATCATACGGATGAACAGACCCGCTTAGGTGTGTTGCTTTGCATCAATGGTACGGGTATCCTTAATTCGTGGGTGAAACGTACAATTGCTCCCGAAGGCATTTCTTACAATGAAATGAATGTATTGGCATCGCAGGCTCCTGTCGGTAGTGCGGGTATCAGCATTCTGCCTTTCGGTAACGGTGCGGAACGTATGCTTGAGAATAAAGAAATCAACTGTTCCATCCGTGGGTTGAACTTCAACCTGCATGGCAAACATCACATTGTACGTGCAGCGCAGGAAGGCATCGTATTCTCCTTTAAATATGGTATCGACATCATGGAAGGTATGGGTATTCCTGTACAGAAAATCCATGCCGGACATGCGAACATGTTCCTTAGCTCCATCTTCCGCGATACGCTGGCAGGAGTAACGGGTGCAGTGATCGAGTTGTACGACACAGATGGTTCCGTAGGTGCAGCCAAAGGCGCAGGTATTGGCGCAGGTATCTATAAAGATAACAACGAGGCATTTGCAACATTGGAAAAACTGGATGTTATTGAACCTAATCAGGCGAAACGTCAAGAGTATGCAGACGCTTATGCACGCTGGAAGCATCGTTTGGAGAAATCAATGTCAAAATAAACACTAACGTATTGTGAATAGAAAATATAATTAATTTTTTAACATTTCAGATTATGACTACAAAAGAGTATTTTCCCGGTATTGGAAAAATCAAATTCGAAGGTAAAGAAAGTATGAACCCTATGGCATATCGTTATTACGATGCTGAAAAGGTGATTATGGGTAAGAAAATGAAAGACTGGCTGAAGTTCGCTATGGCATGGTGGCACACTCTCTGTGCAGAAGGCGGCGACCAATTTGGCGGTGGTACCAAACAATTTCCCTGGAATGGTGATGCTGATGCTTTGCAAGCAGCTAAAAACAAGATGGATGCCGGTTTTGAATTCATGCAGAAGATAGGTATCGAATACTATTGCTTCCACGATATAGACCTCATTTCAGAAGGTGCAAGTATCGAAGAATACGAAGCCAACCTGAAAGCTATCGTTGCTTATGCCAAACAAAAACAAGCTGAAACAGGTATCAAACTGTTGTGGGGTACTGCAAATGTATTCGGACATGCACGTTATATGAACGGTGCTGCAACCAATCCTGATTTCGATGTTGTAGCGCGTGCTGCCGTTCAGGTAAAGAACGCTATTGATGCTACTATCGAGTTGGGTGGTACTAATTATGTATTCTGGGGTGGTCGTGAAGGTTACATGTCTATACTGAATACCGATCAGAAGCGTGAAAAAGAACATTTGGCACGTATGCTGACAATTGCTCGCGACTATGCGCGTTCTAAGGGCTTTACCGGTACATTCCTGATTGAACCGAAACCGATGGAACCGACTAAACATCAGTATGATGTGGATACGGAAACTGTTATCGGCTTCCTGAAAGCTCACGGGCTGGACAAAGATTTCAAAGTAAACATTGAAGTTAACCATGCTACTTTGGCAGGTCATACATTCGAACATGAATTGGCTGTAGCTGTTGATAATGGCATGTTAGGTTCTATTGATGCCAACCGCGGTGACTACCAGAACGGTTGGGATACTGACCAATTCCCTATTGACAACTTCGATCTTATTCAAGCTATGATGCAAATTATCCGTAACGGTGGTTTGGGTAATGGAGGTACGAACTTCGATGCTAAGACTCGTCGTAACTCTACTGACCTGGAAGATATCTTCATTGCTCATATTGCAGGTATGGATGCTATGGCACGTGCTTTGGAAAGCGCAGCCAAATTGCTGGAAGAATCTCCTTACAAGAAAATGTTGACTGACCGTTACGCATCATTCGATGGTGGTAAAGGTAAGGAATTCGAAGATGGCAAGCTGACTTTGGAAGATGTTGTAGCTTATGCGAAGGCTAACGGCGAACCGAAGCAAACCAGCGGTAAGCAGGAATTGTATGAAGCAATCGTGAATATGTACTGTTAATGATTAACGGTGAGTGATTAGTGATTAGTCTGTTGCTAATCACTAATCGCTCATTCCGCTAATCACTTCCTCCTATCAATCAACCTAATTTTTATATCAATGAATAATGCAAACAATGGTAGTAAACTCTACCTTTATTCTATAACTACTGTTGCCATTCTGGGTGGACTGTTGTTCGGTTACGATACAGCAGTAATCTCCGGTGCGGAAAAAGGGCTGGAAGGCTTTTTTCTGATGGCTAAAGATTTTCAGTATGACAAAGTGATGCACGGTATCACTTCTTCAAGTGCACTTATCGGTTGTGTTATCGGTGGCGCTCTTTCCGGTTTCTTTGCTTCCCGCTTGGGACGACGCAATTCTTTGAGACTGGCATCCGTGTTGTTCTTCTTATCTGCGTTGGGTTCATACTATCCTGAATTCTTGTTCTTTAATTATGGTGAACCTAATATGGATCTGCTTATCGCGTTTAATCTGTATCGCGTATTGGGTGGTATCGGTGTAGGTCTTGCATCTGCGGTATGTCCGATGTACATTGCTGAGATTGCCCCTTCAAATATTCGCGGTACGCTGGTATCTTGTAACCAGTTTGCTATTATATTCGGTATGCTGGTGGTTTATTTTGTTAACTACCTGATTCTGGGCGACCATGCAAATCCTATTCTCGATAAAGGCGCAGATGGTATTTTGACTGTAAATCCTGCTTCAGATATGTGGAGTGTGCAGACAGGCTGGCGCTATATGTTTGGTTCGGAGGCTTTCCCGGCTGCATTGTTCGGGTTCCTGCTTTTCTTCGTGCCGAAGACACCGCGTTATCTGGTATTGGTACATCAGGACGAGAAAGCATTCTCTATTTTGGAGAAGGTGAATGGAACAAACAAGGCAAAGGAAATTCTGGCAGAAATCAAGGCTACCGCACAGGAAAAGACGGAGAAATTACTCTCTTACGGTGTAGCGGTTATCATTATCGGTATCTTACTTTCTGTGTTCCAGCAGGCAATCGGTATTAATGCGGTATTGTATTATGCTCCACGTATTTTTGAAAGCGCAGGTGCTGAAGGTGGAGGTATGATGCAGACTGTTATCATGGGTATCGTAAACATTATATTTACTCTTGTAGCAATCTTTACGGTAGACCGTTTCGGTCGCAAGCCGTTGCTGATTATCGGTTCTATCGGTATGGCTGTCGGTGCATTTGCCGTAGCCATGTGCGACAGTATGGGTATCAAGGGCGTTCTTCCGGTATTCTCTGTAATTGTTTACGCTGCATTCTTCATGATGTCATGGGGACCGATTTGCTGGGTATTGATAGCAGAAATCTTCCCGAATACCATTCGTGGTAAAGCGGTGGCTATTGCGGTAGCATTCCAATGGATTTTCAACTATATAGTATCTTCTACATTCCCTGCATTGTACGACTTCAGTCCGATGTTCGCATATAGCCTGTATGGCATTATCTGCGTGGGTGCTGCTGTATTTGTATGGCGTTGGGTACCCGAAACAAAGGGCAAGACGCTGGAAGATATGAGCAAACTCTGGAGAAAAAACAAGTAATCTTTTTCTCAAATATAATTAAACATGTAAAGGTGTGATTGGAATATTCCGGTCGCACCTTTGCTTATTATTGAATCTTTTTGTGATACCGGATTTTAAATTTTACTATTCATCCGAAATTGATAAAAAACTTAAAAAGGAAAATCAAAACAGTTTCTAATATCATTTTTCTAACTTTTTTGTAACTTTGCACCCTTAAAATGAGAAGGGTTGAATTCGCATACAATAAAGTGAATCAATTCTTGATTGTAAAATAGTTAAAATCGTAAAATAAAGATGGGTAAGAAGTTTGCCGAATATTCGCAATTCGACCTCTCAAAGGTAAACGAGGAAGTGTTGAAGAAATGGGACGAGAACCAGGTTTTCGCCAAGAGCATGACAGAACGTGAAGGTTGTCCTTCTTTCGTGTTTTATGAAGGACCACCCTCTGCCAACGGTATGCCGGGTATTCACCACGTAATGGCTCGTACCATCAAAGATATTTTCTGCCGTTATAAAACCATGAAAGGCTTTCAGGTAAAGCGTAAAGCCGGTTGGGATACACATGGGCTTCCTGTTGAACTCGGTGTGGAAAAGGCGCTTGGCATCACCAAAGAAGATATCGGTAAAACAATCTCCGTAGCCGACTATAACGCTGCCTGTCGTAAGGACGTAATGAAATTCACCAAAGAATGGGAAGAACTTACGCATAAAATGGGATACTGGGTGGATATGACCGACCCTTATATCACTTATGACAACCGATATATCGAGACTTTATGGTGGTTATTAAAGCAACTTTATAATAAGAATCTCCTCTATAAGGGATATACCATACAGCCGTACTCTCCTGCTGCAGGTACCGGTTTAAGCTCGCACGAGTTAAATCAGCCCGGCTGTTACCGCGACGTGAAAGATGTAACCGTTGTGGCGCAATTTAAGATGAAGAACCCGAAGCCGGAAATGGCAGAGTGGGGTACTCCTTATTTTATAGCATGGACTACTACGCCTTGGACGTTACCTTCGAATACTGCGTTATGCGTTGGCCCCAAAATTGATTATGTAGCTGTGCAAAGTTATAATGCATATACCGGAGATAAAATCACTGTTGTTCTTGCAAAGGCTCTGTTATATACGCTTTTCAATAAGAAAGCGGAAGACATTGCATTGGGGGATTACAAACCGGGTGATAAACTGATACCGTTCAAAGTAATTGCCGAATATAAAGGTGCAGATCTTATAGGTATGGAGTATGAGCAACTGATACCGTGGGTAAATCCCGGTGAAGGTGCATTCCGTGTAATACCGGGTGACTATGTAACTACAGAAGACGGTACAGGTATTGTACATATTGCTCCTACTTTTGGTGCGGACGATGCTCAAGTAGCTAAGGCGGCAGGTGTTCCGCCATTGCAACTCGTCAATACGAAAGGCGAACTCCGTCCGATGGTTGACTTAACCGGTAAATTTTATCCGTTGGAAGAACTGGATGGTGACTTTGTGAAAGAGCGCATCAATGTAGATTTATATAAGGAATATGCAGGACGTTTCGTGAAGAATGATTACGATCCTACTCTTACCGACCAGGATGAAACGCTTGACGTAAGCCTTTGTATGATGATGAAGGCAAATAATCAGGCTTTCAAAATAGAGAAGCACGTGCACAATTATCCGCACTGCTGGCGTACCGATAAGCCGGTGTTATATTACCCGTTGGATAGTTGGTTTATCCGTTCTACCGCATGTAAAGACCGTATGATAGAATTGAACAAGACTATCAACTGGAAACCGGAAAGCACAGGTACGGGACGTTTTGGCAAGTGGTTGGAAAATCTGAATGATTGGAACCTGAGCCGTTCCCGTTATTGGGGTACTCCTTTACCTATCTGGCGTACGGAAGACAACAGCGAGGAAATCTGCATAGGTTCCGTAGAAGAACTTTATAATGAAATGGAAAAATCGGTTGCTGCCGGATTCATGAAATCCAATCCTTATAAAGACAAAGGTTTCGTGCCCGGTACGTACACGGAAGAAAATTATGATCAAATCGACCTGCACCGTCCGTATGTGGATGATATAATCCTTGTTTCCAAAGACGGAAAGCCAATGAAACGCGAAGCGGATCTGATAGATGTATGGTTTGATTCCGGAGCCATGCCTTATGCGCAAATCCATTATCCGTTTGAAAATAAGGAATTGCTTGATAGCCATCAGGTATTTCCTGCCGATTTTATCGCTGAAGGTGTAGACCAGACACGTGGTTGGTTCTTTACGCTGCATGCAATAGCGGCAATGGTATTCGATACTATTTCTTATAAGGCCGTTATATCCAATGGATTGGTGCTCGATAAGAATGGGAATAAAATGTCAAAACGTCTGGGAAATGGTGTTGATCCTTTTATGACTATAGAGAAATATGGGTCTGATCCTCTGCGTTGGTATATGATTACCAATTCTTCACCGTGGGATAACCTGAAGTTCGATGTGGAGGGTATCGAAGAAGTACGTCGCAAATTCTTCGGTACATTATATAATACGTACTCTTTTTTCTCTCTCTATGCCAATGTAGACGGGTTTGAATATGAAGAGACTATGGCACCTGTTGAACGTCCTGAAATTGACCGTTGGATACTTTCGGTACTGAATACACTGGTGAAGGAAGTGGATACATGCTACAGTGAATATGAACCGACCAGAGCGGGACGCCTCATATCTGACTTTGTGAATGATAACCTCTCCAATTGGTATGTCCGTTTGAATCGTAAACGTTTCTGGGGCGGTGAGTTCACGCAAGACAAATTGTCTGCATATCAGACACTTTATACATGCCTGGAAACTGTCGCTAAGTTGATGGCGCCTATCGCTCCTTTCTATGCGGACAAACTTTATATGGATTTGATATCGGCAACAGGACGTGATAGTGTGGTATCTGTACACTTGGCTAACTTCCCGGAATGTAATGCCGAAATGATAGACAAAAAGCTGGAAGCCCGTATGCAGATGGCACAAGACGTTACTTCAATGGTATTGGCTTTGCGTCGCAAGGTTAACATCAAAGTACGCCAACCGCTGCAATGTATCATGATACCTGTGGTAGACGAAGAACAGCTCTCTCACATCGAAGCGGTAAAATCGCTTATCATGAGTGAAGTGAATGTCAAAGAAATTAAGTTCGTGGATGGAGCAACAGGCATACTTGTTAAGAAAGTGAAGTGTGATTTCAAAAAGATGGGACCGAAATATGGCAAACAGATGAAAGCGGTAGCTGCCGCTGTAATCGAAATGTCACAAGAGGCTATTGCTGAGTTGGAAAAGAACGGATCTTATACGTTGCGGTTGGATGGTACGGATGTAGTTATTGAAGCTATCGACGTAGAAATTTTCAGTGAAGACATTCCGGGATGGTTGGTTGCCAATGAAGGTAAACTGACTGTTGCTTTGGATGTTACCTTAACCGAAGAACTCCGTCGTGAAGGCATTTCCCGTGAGTTGGTAAACCGTATTCAAAACATTCGTAAATCGAGCGGTTTAGAAATAACGGACAAAATAAAGATTATGCTATCTAAAAATCCGCAAACAGATGATGCTGTGGATGAATATAATAGCTATATTTGCAACCAAGTTTTAGCAACCTCATTGACGCTGGTTGAGATGAAAAACGGTACGGAACTCAATTTTGATGATTTTTCTCTCTATGTTAGCGTTATAAAAGAATAATAATATAGTAGTTAGTAGCAAGTAGTTAGTAGTAAGTAGAAATGTACTGCTAATGAAAACATTCAAATTGCAGAGTATTTCTACTTACTACTAACTACTTACTCTAACTACTTACTACTAAAAAAACCTCATTTTATTATGGCAGAAAAGACAAGATACTCTGACGCGGAATTGGAAGAATTCCGTGTTATAATTAAGGAGAAGTTGGAATTGGCGCAGCGTGACTATGACCTGTTGAAAGCCAGTTTAACCGGATCTGACGGTAATGATACCGATGATACGTCTCCTACGTACAAAGTACTGGAAGAAGGTGCCAATACCTTGTCCAAGGAAGAAACTACGCGTTTGGCGCAACGTCAGTTGAAGTTTATTCAAGGATTACAAGCAGCATTGGTGCGTATTGAGAACAAAACGTATGGCATTTGCCGTGAAACCGGTAAGTTGATTCCTGCCGAACGTCTGCGTGCCGTACCTCATGCAACATTAAGTATTGAAGCTAAAAATAGCGGTAAGAAATAAGAATGAATAAAATTTTCACAAAAGGTCGCATTGCGCTGCTTGTTATTTTTTCGGTATTGATTATCGACCAGATAATTAAGATCTATATCAAAACACACATGTATTGGCATGACAGTATCCGTGTTACCGATTGGTTCTATATTTACTTTACCGAGAATAACGGTATGGCATTTGGTATGGAAATATTCGGCAAACTGTTTCTCACCTTGTTCCGTATTGTTGCCGTAACAGGAATAGGATGGTACTTGGTGAAAATCGTGAAACGGGGTATGAAAACCGGATATATTGTGTGCGTATCTCTTATTCTTACAGGAGCGTTGGGCAATATTGTTGATAGCGTATTTTACGGAGTTTTGTTCAATGAAAGTACCCATTCGCAGATAGCTTCGTTTCTACCCGAAGGTGGGGGATATGCTTCTTTGTTTTACGGTAAAGTAGTGGATATGTTCTATTTCCCGATAATCGATACTAATTGGCCTCAATGGATGCCTTTTGTTGGTGGAGAGCATTTTATATTTTTCAGTCCGATATTCAATTTTGCCGATACTGCTATCAGTTGCGGTATTATTGCCTTGTTATTGTTCTATAGTAAATACTTGAATGACTCTTATCATGCTATAAAGAAACCATGAAAGGGCTGTATCGAATTCAATGGTATGGTATATTCCTGTTAGTATTCTGTATGGCGGGTTGCCAGGTAAAGCGGCCCAGTATAGTCATATCAGATGCTGATATGGAAAATATCTTGTATGATTATCACATGGCAAAAGCTATGGGGGAGGAAGTTCCTTATAATGATGGTTATAAAAAGGTATTGTACGTTGAATCGGTATTTAAAAAGTATGGAATTACGCAAGCTACTTTTGACTCATCCCTGGTGTGGTATGCGCGTAATCCGGAAACTTTTTCCAAAGTCTACACTAAAGTAAATCAACGGTTGAAGGCAGAAAGGGATGTTATCAATCATCTGGTTTCCATACGTGACAACAAACCTAAGGAAAGTCTTCCCGGTGACAGTATTGATGTATGGGCATGGCGGCGCATCTATCAGTTATCCGGCATACCGATGGACAATAGAGTTACTTTCACACTTCCATCGGATACGAACTTTAAAGATAGGGATACTCTGCGCTGGAATGTGCGTTTCCGTTTTTACAATGGTACGCCCGACTCTATGTATGCTCCTGTTATGGCTATGCAGATTGTCTATAAGAATGATAGCATACTGGATGATCTTCTGAAAGTTTACAGTTCCGGGGTAAAGAGTCTTTCTCTTTCCGGCGATACTTTGGGAGAAATTAAAGAAATACGCGGTTTTATCTATTATCCGGTTGAGAATGCAAGTCAGACTTTACTGGCAGACCATATATCATTGATGCGCTACCATTCTACGGATACCCTATCCGTAGCGAAGAGCGATAGTACCCAGACGGTAAAAGAGGAAGAACCTGCTAAAGAAGAGTTGGGAGTTAAGCCTGTGGAAGAGCTAAAAGAAAATAATGCGGATGAAAAGACTCCTATACGTACTATTTCTCGTCCTCGTCCCACTGTGAAGGAGTCTATTATTAAGAATGAATCTACCGGAACAAAGAAAGAGCCAACCGGAATAAAGCCTGCCGCAGTCAAGGAAGTTAAGAAGGAGCCGATTAGGAAGCTTGATACCACGAATTCCGGAAATCGTCAATCCCGTAAAAAGGTTCCCGAATGATAAAACGATATGCTTCGCATTTTATCTTTTTTCCCGGCTATGGTTATCTAAGACAGTATATGATAGAGGCGAAGGATGGATATGTGACTGCTATCTCTCCGTTAACGGAAGAAATTGAGTCGGTCGAATGGTTACCCGGAGTGATTGCTTTGCTAACAGAGGTACAAGGCGACTTAATATCAGGAAAGCACAGTTCAGTTTTCCAGGAAACGTCCCTGATATTGGAAGAAATACCGGAATCTTATCGAAAAGGCTTGCACATTGCCACTTTAAAACCTTATTTGTTTTTTCCTTTCAACTTCACAACAATGCAGCCTGCCGACGGAACTCTGCACAGACTACTGCCGTAGCAATAGCTACATTCAGGGATTCGGAAGTTTCCCTTTCAACCGGATAGTTAGGTATATAGAGTTTACGGTTAATGAGTTGTTCTACTTCTTTTCCTACTCCATTACCTTCATTACCCATCACAATCAACCCATTGGATGATAATTGTTGTGTGTACATATTTTCTCCGTTGAGGAATGTGCCGTAAACAGGAATGTTTTCCAGACTGCGAATCAGAACGGGCAGGGAAGTATAGTGCAATTTCACACGGGCAATTCCACCCATAGTAGCCTGAACTGTTTTTGGATTATAGACATCGACAGTATTCGGAGAACAAAAGATATGCTCTATTCCAAACCAGTCTGCTAACCGGATAATAGTTCCTAAATTGCCGGGGTCTTGTATATCATCCAGGGCAAGGCAAAGAGACTGATTGATTACGGAAATATCCGTTTCATATTCCGGCTGTTCAAACACAGCAAGTACTTGTTGAGGCGTTTTCAATAGACTGGCCCGGGAAAGTTCTTCATCGGATACTTCAGAGACATCTTTCACCGGTAAATGAAGATGTTGAGATAACCAATCCGTAGTAGCCACCAAAAACCGGCATGGGAAATGTTCCAATAAGTCATTTACCAGCTTAGGCCCTTCCGCCAAAAAAACTTTTTCCGCTTTTCGGTTCTTCTTTAATTCCAGCGAATGAATATACTTGATCCGGTTCTTGCTTAATGCCATAAATTGAATGTTATCATTAGACAAAAGTACGGGATTATTTCTATATTATCAAGAAACGGATATTTAAAGAATCATCTCGTGAGATGAGAATATTCATCTCGTGGGACGAAAATATCCGTCTCGTGAGACAAATAAAATCGTCTCGTGAGATGAAAATATTCGTCTCGTGAGATGAAAATCGGTTCTTCGTCATTTTAGGTACAAGCAATTAGCCTGTATTATTCATACTTAGGAGTCTATAGGCAGGAGTAACTTGCTTCTCCTCCTCCTGGGCTACTCTCTATACACATCTTCAAAGAGTTCTTTGTTCTATTTTGAGATGCGTCAATACCTCTATCCTATCTCCTTAAATCAT
>QMCD01001223.1_pt1 | contig 16030 bp, 9 predicted proteins | sample 1821841 | NCBI WGS metagenome assembly QMCD01 (sample SAMN01991225, study PRJNA193472) | Termite gut metagenome, whole genome shotgun sequencing project. | isolation source: worker | host: Macrotermes natalensis | reverse complement strand
GAAAACTAATACGGAACACATTATAGCTAAATTTAAAGACAGGGCAAAGGTAACAAGAAGCAAGAAGATAGAAAAGATGCACTAAGCCGAATGCTTACGAATGCATTCTGGGCGGGATTTTTGAGCAAGCACAAAGAAGAGTAGGTTATACTAATAAATAAACCACAAGAAACGAAAAGACACAGACTGCAACACCTCCTCAAACATACTTTCCAGTAAGCAATTCTTTCTTCAAATAACAATAAACATATTTAGGACTTTGGGTATAAAGTCCTATTTCCGCGTCTTCCAACTTCCTAAAGAGTTCAGAATGATATATAGCTTTCATGGCGGTTATCATATCCCAATGGGTATCTTTTTTAAAATAACCTTAGGCAACACAATTCTGACTTCCCCAACATCCTCATCCTGTTTTTTCCAGAATACCACGAAGTTGACCGAAGCTTTATGTAATCCATAACCTTTCTTCTGCCACTGCTCCATTACAGATTTAAACTTGGAGGAAAACCGCAGAATCTCAGTCCCTCTGCCATCCGTACATCCTCTGTCCGTCAGTTGCAGAGGACTCCCGCTTTTCAGTGTTTCAATTATATCCTGGCGAAAAGGATACATAAAGAAATCGAGAAATACATCCTTATGATTCAACGAGAAATACAGGTACTCCGGCATGGGATATTCCTTTTCATCCGTCTGAAAGTGCGCATACTCCTTGGGAGTAATATGCAAATAATGACTATTCAGATGGATGGAGAGATGCGTTTTGGCACGGGTAATGGCGACGTATATCTCACGCAACCTACCATTATACTCCTTTCTACAATCATCATTCAGCAGCAGAAACACATTTTCAAACTCTTTCCCTTTTGCCTTATGAATGGTAGAAACACTGATTTCCTCTCCTTTATAAGAATAAAAGTCCTCCATGCTCGATTCAAACAGGAACGTCTCCCAGTCCGAACGATACTTGCGGTCTTTATAAAGAAACTCAAACTTTTCTATCATGTTAGCGCATATCTCCCACGACAGGGTATCGGAAAAGCGATTCCTCAATTCCCTCTTTGCCCGCTCCCATCGCTCCGCTTCTATCAGGCAAGCGCCTGCCGACAACTCCAGCAAGCCATTGAAGTAATGGATTTCATTCAAGTCAGACAATCGAAATCCATCATTCGATTGCACAAGACGAACCGGCACACCTTTCTCCTTCAAAAGAAACGCAATCAACATGGCATCTTCATTGGTCAGAGTAAGCACACTGGTAGTGCCGGTCAGAGAAGTGTTACAAATATTCTGCACCAAAGGATGTACTATCTCAGCAGACTTATAATGGATAACGTGGATTATTCCATCCTTCAAATCCCTGGAAACAACAGACGAGCGCTTCATCCGCCCCGATAGCCGGGTTACAAACAGTCCGGCAAACAACACCAGGTTATTTTTACTGCGATAATTCACCAACAATTCATAAGTACGCGCACGGTATTGTTCAACAAGTCTGCGCATATAACCGGAGTCCGACCCGCGGAATCCATAGATATTCTGGTCATCATCTCCCACCGCAATCACTTTCAGTTCCTCATTTCTCTGCATCAACGCTTCCACCAAAGCAAATTCCTGTGATGTCATATCCTGAGCCTCATCCAGAACCAATACGGTTTTAGTGATTCGGTTGCTCTCGACTTCCCCACTGACAATCTTTTCCACTGCATCAGATACCACAGACGTAGATTTCTCCAACGTTCCCTGACGTCCTAACAAATCAAAACAATAAGAATGGAAAGTCTTTATCTCGATGTATCCCACCGCATTACCAATCAATTTATGCAACCTCTCCCTGAATTCACCGGCTGCCGCCCTGGAGAAAGTAAGCATCAGCAACTGTTCATGCTTCACATCCTCCATCAGCAGCAACGATGCCAGTTTATGAACAAGTACTTTCGTCTTTCCACTTCCCGGGCCTGCCAGAACAACAATATGTCCCGGCGAATTATCTTTCACCACAGTCAGTTGAGTTTCGGATAATCCCCCGAATATCTGTTCATACTTGGAACGGGTCATGCGCAGATTTATCTCATTCCGTCTGCTACCGGGAAAATACTTCTGCAAGAAAGAAGAGTTGTTCAGAACAAAATAATCGTCAACAAACTGCAGAGCCGCCTGATAATCGTCCACCATCTTTTGCGCATACTCGCCCACGATGTGAATCTGCTGTATCTTGTTATCATAAAACAGCTCCAGCTTACGATAATCTTCCTGCTTATATTTAATCAGATTATTAAGCTCTATCCTGTTAATTGCAAGCCGGTTGTAGACTACGAGAAATCCTCCTTCAATCTGCAAGGCGCCTATACGCGAGAGGTAGAAAAGCGCATCTTCCACATCTCCCGTCGAAACACTCCGCCGGAACATGCCGCCTTGCTGTTCCTCTTCTTTCTCGAATCCTTCCTTCAACTCCAACACGGAGAACTCCACCAGGGCTTCTTCTTTTTCCGTTGTATGCTCCGCTCCGACATCTACCTTGCGGAACAAGGCGTTTATTATGAAATCGGACAACGCGTATCTGCACTCCGCCTTTTCCTGAAGCCGGCTTCGCCCCTGCTCTGCCAGCACAATGGCTACATGATTCCTCGCCGTGTCCCGGTACTCACGCTTTATCCAGTTCTTTTCCGCCCAGAAGTTGACGAGCGCTTTCAGTTTATCGGGACTGATATTCCTGTTTATTTCCTGTTCAGCCTGCTCTCTTAATTCCTTCAGATTGAACAGCTTTCCTTCTTCCGTAAAAGTTCCAAGCAGAAATCTGTCCAGGCGATTATAGAGACGGAGTATGTCGAGCGAATGATGGCATGACGATTCGCCCTTCTTTATATATGCAGTCAAATCGCGGGCATCGGCCAATATTTTCTCTTCGCGCAAGAGTGTTACGACTTGTATGACGTCCTCGCGAGTGATACCCAGATGGTCGGACACATAGTCAATCCTTGCTTCCGGTATTTCACTGTTCAGATGCTTCCGGCTCTTCGTCGCTATCAGTTTCTTAATAATGCGAATGGCCTGCTCTCTTTGCTTTTCTGAGAATCTTTCGGAGAGATTAATCCTGTCGATGGCTTCCTGAGCAGTCTGCGCCATGATACTGTTGGCAAATACATGCGGCATATTTTGACCGCGGTTTATGTATCCCGCTTCTTCCAGGGCGGCAATAGCGGTAGTTACACGGGTTTCGACATCGGCAATGTTATCGTCCCACCCTGCCTTACGCGCTATTTCAAGCGCCGATTGCGAAACTGTGGAACGAAAGCGGGTAAGGTCTTTCACTGCTTTCCACACTTGCTGTATTTCTTTTATGTGTAGCTTAGTCTGATTAAGCAGGATGAAATGCTTGTTCAAATCTTCTTCGTTAAACAGAATAAAGCAATCGGCCGTGATATGCTGATCCCTTCCTGCTCTTCCGGCTTCCTGCACGTAGTTTTCCAGAGAATCGGATATCTCATAATGCACCACAAGGCCGACATCTTTCTTATCCACCCCCATGCCGAAGGCCGATGTGGCTACCATCACTTGTACGTCTCCGGCAATAAAGGCATTCTGGTTGTCCGTCTTCTCGCGTACATCCATCTTACCGTGATATGCCCTTGCTTCAATGCCATCTTTCGCCAACTGGGCAGCAAGCTCGGACGCCGTCCGGGTGCGCGCCACGTAGACGATGGCGGGACAATGGTGGTCTTCCAGTATCTCTCTCAGACTGTTGTATTTCTCTTGCCTGTCTCCCCGCTTGAATACTTTATACCGCAGGTTCGTGCGGCTTGAACCTGCACGGAATACATCAAAATCAATCTCCAGCTTATTCTTGAAATACTCCTTTATGTCCTCTATCACCTTTTGCTTAGCCGTGGCAGTGAAACAAGACACGGGGATGGGTTGCTCCAGATTCTTCTTCTTTTGCAATTGTTTCAGGAAATCACCGATGTAGAGGTAATCCACCCGGAAGTCCTGTCCCCAGGCAGAAAAGCAATGCGCTTCGTCTATCACAAAGCGGACTATTTTCCGCCCCAGCAGCAATCTCTCAATACTCCTTGAACGTAGAGATTCCGGAGAAATATACAAGATGGAAGCAGACCCATCCTCTACCCTTTCAAAGGAGTTTGCACGGTCTACCGGGTCCAACAGCCCGTTGATGGTTACAGCGTCCGTGATGTTATGTTTCCGCAGATTATCTACCTGGTCTTTCATCAGGGATTGCAGAGGCGAGATAACAACAGTCAGCCCTTTCACCATTTCCCCGCACATAAGGGCAGGCACCTGGAAAGTAATGGACTTGCCGCCTCCGGTAGGGAATACCGCCAGAATAGATTTCCCTTTCACGGCTGCTTCTACCGCTTCAGCTTGCAGGGGTTCGTTATCATAAAGCCGGTAAGAGTCAAAGCCGAAGTGTTTCTTCAATCCCAAATGAATATCGAAGGCTTTATTGCAATAGGAACATCCTGTGACGCAGAGCGTGTTTCTCAGCCTGTTCATCAGCTTATCCACATCAGGAAAGGCATGGAGAATCCAGGGAGGAGTAATCGAGTAACAATCTCTGCAATTAATTAAGGCTAAGGTATATGCAAGTTCCAGAGGATGGCGTACAATCATATCTGCCAATGGGGCTGACCGGCATATTTCGCCACTAAACCTGCGGAAGAGGATATCGGGCAAGCTCTCCGCGCTGTCGTCCGAATGGTATTCTATATACTGAAAAAACGACTTAAATTCAGCCGAGTTCCCTAAAAGGCAGTAGTATATATGCTTCAAGTCTTCGTCCAACCTTCTGAAGGCTTCTACTTCTTCCTTAAACAGTTCAAAGGCTTTCATCGAATCGTTCAACGGATTGTTAAGACTGTCGGTGAGCAGTTTGTCATCCTTAAGAAGACGGTGATAGGGACGTGCCGGAAATAACAGCGGAGACAGGTAGAGCGTATCTATGACTTGGGGAATCCGGTAGCCTTTCTTTTCGCATAGAGGAACAAGATAGTTCAAATCATGCTTCAAGATATTGTGTCCGCCGATATAGTTCACCGGTTTCAGAAACTCCGGTAACCGCTCAAACGAACTTTCATGAAAGACCGCTCCGTCACTGCGGATTGCTCCCATATCTTCGATTCGCAAGCGGTCGGAGTTCGTTTCCAGGTCTATAAATGCGATATTCTTCATAAAAGTTGCGGCAATTTATAAAGAATATATTAGAGGACAAAGCTTTAGAGCAAAAAACATCATGATTATCAGCATGATAGTGCTGAATGAGATGGCGAGAGAGACATAATGAGCCGGATACTGAGTATGGTTCAGTCCGGTTGCAAACTTCATCTCCAGGCTGGAGATATACATCTCCAGGTTGAAGATATATATCTCCAGGTTAGAGATATGTATCTCCAGCCTGGAGATGAAGTTTGTAACCAGACTGAACTACTCCCATCCCTATAGAGAAACTGCCTCAAGGCCGGGAAGAGACTTGGCCGTCATCATCTGTTATCACAAAGAGAACAGGGCCTCTGTATTCAAATCATTTTGTTTCTATCTGAAACACCTTATACGAATGAGGCATCAGCGTAATCTGATAATCGCTCTTTCCATCAAGATATTGAACGGACTTATCATTCACAAGATCCTTCAAGGCAGAGATTTCGCCTTTCGCAGTAATGGTCACGGTAACAGGCTCATCCCGGAAAGACTCTACGATAAACGTACCATTGTCATATACCATCAAGGCTACTTTACTCGGCGCGTTGAGCCGGATGTCCAAATCCTGGGAAAGAACACGCCGGATAGCATTCAATGCTTCCTCCGGATAATCGTAGAGATTCCCCATGTCATCGGGAATCGTAAGTACATACATATTCCCTTTGGAATAGGGAGCGCGCAACAAGATGGGATATCCACTGACGCCACCCCTCAGAGGGCGTCCCGCACTTACCATCTCCCAGGCATCATTGGTGTAATAGCCCACCTGAGGAATAAGTATCTCCCTTTCCAGCTTTCCATGTCTGCCCATATCATCCACAAGCGCCTTTAAGTCGGAACAGTGCAACTCGGCTATCTGGGCTATCTGCTCGGGAATAGCCTTCAGCAGACCGCTCGTTATCACGATATCGCCTCCCTTTTGCAATTGGTTCTTTATGTGTGCCAGGATACCGGCATCCGCGGCAGCCTGTTCGGTAAGCAATACCACCTTCCGGTCTTTCGGGAACTGGGGCACCATGTCCATAGGCAAGCCTATCATACCCAAATAGTTCTGCAGAAAGCCTTCTTCCTCGGAATGGAACGGTTTGTATGATTTGATACCTATCGGGTTACCCAGTTTATATACAAATTTGTCTATCTGCTCAAACACCACGCCTGCCACGCGAGCCATCGTGCTCGGAACCACTTCTGCACCGCCATTCAGCGCTACGGGCTTCATCATCTCGTCATAATCAAAGCTGGTGCCCTGACCTTGCCACGATTTACGATGCATTGCCGGATTCAGTTTCACGCCAATCAATTGATGATAAGCAAACAGGTTCATTTCGGGAGCTTTGGCGAACATTGTCAGCCAGAGTTGTTCGGCGTAGCGGTCCATTCCCATCTGGCTGCCTCCGGCATCGACCCATCCGCCCAGGTTGTACCCGGGACGCAAGTTATCAAAGTAACGGACTATGTTATAGCTCAAATAGTTTTGCAGATGCTGCGCACTGCCGGGGTCGCGCGTTTCTGTGCCCGTCCATACGGCGTCGAATTGTTTAGGCCCATGTTCAAGGTCAAAGCCCAATCCCTGAAAGTGGTCGTACCAGTTGGGGTATTTGATAATGACTTTCACATTGGGGTTAACCTTCCTGGCGGGACGCAATATAAGTTCCGAGGCAGCTTGCGTCATCAGTTGCAGGCGGTATTCAGTCCAACTGCGGTCGCCCTTGGCTTTGATTTCATCGTCCGACTTGCAACTGGTAAAGAAGAAATCGTCCAGAATGAAGTCGTCAAAATGGCGGGCGGTGTGCTCGGCTATTTCGCGCACTGTTTTCCGGTGTTCAGGGTTGGAGTAACAGAATGTCTCGAAACTATTCGCCTCATTAATAGTATAAGTGATTCCTCCGCCCACTTCAACGCCTTTCTCTTTGAAGTATCGTTTAGCCTGTTCCAGTGTGGCATCGGGCACAATCAGCAAGTCGCGATGTGTTTCCAGATATATTTTATCCACTTTCACCTGGCCGGATATGATATTCCAGGTAGAATCCAGCCATTGCAGATCCTTCATTTTCTCGACTTCATAGGCGCGTGTGTAGACAGAGACTTTGAAGCTCCTGTAATTTCCCGGCCAGAGAGCTGATGTACATAGCGTAACAAACAAGATGCAGATTAATTTCTTCATTGGTAGACTTAATTTAATGGTGAAACAACTATAAATTATATCGCAAAATTAAGCATTTTCCCGTTCCCGTTTTGCTATGGTGTTCATTTACAAGGGGATTGATTGTAACCACTTAAGGAAATATTTGAGTACTTCGTCCAAGCAGGAAACAAACGAGGACGTTATAGGAGAGATAGAGGGCCTATCAAACTCCCGATGAACTTTCGTGTCTCACAAATTTTGAATAGATTTGTAACATGTTTAACAATATGATATTTATGAAAGCTTTCGCCCCCTCGCTTATATGCAACGTCCTGCTTCTGCTAAGCATTCTGCTTCCACGTGACGCATTTGCCAACCCTGCCGAACAAAGCATTATCATGTTCAGGCAACTGTCTACCACCGAAGGACTTTCAAACAACAGTATCACGGCGCTATGTCGCGACAGCAGAGGATTCCTGTGGGTAGGAACAGCCTCCGGCCTCAACCGTTACGACTCTTATACATTCCAGCAATACTATCAGGATACCGACAATCTGCCCGACGACGGTATCTCGGATATCTTTGAAGACCGCACAGGAAATATATGGGTAAGGACATCCCAGGGATATACCATATACGACTACCAGACGGGCAAGTTCAACCAAAACAGCAAAGACGTGCTCCGGCAGTTCAACATCTCCTGCGACACCATTCTCAGAGCAGGAACAGAACATAAAAAGAAATACCTGTGGGCGTACGACCAAAGCAAGATTCACCTCTACGACTACCAGCAGAAGGTAACAAAAATATATCCTTTGATGAACTCCTCCATCGCAAGACTGTTTGTTACAGATGAGTATATCTACTCCATCTACAACAACGGAAAGCTATACTCCACAAACATTAATTCATCGCTTGCGCAAGAAATCTCTATTCCTGCCCAATACAACCAATATCTGGAGAACCATCTTCCCCGCGTACACATCGACAGCAATGGCGGCATCTGGGTCTACACCTACCAGAACAGTCTGCTGCTATACAAGAAAAACATGCAGACCGAATGGCGGGAAGTGAAGTTGCCCGTATTCACCGAACAATTCAACCGCATACGCGACATCGCCGAAGATGGCCACGGAAACATCTGGCTCATCACCAGCCACCTCGGGGCATTCATATACCAACCGCAATCGGGCACGCTGACAAATATGTCCCACGACCCTTTGAAATCACATACCATTGCAAGCAATAACCTCAGCGCCATTCACATCGACTGGGAAGGCATTGTATGGATAGGCAACTTCAAACACGGGATATCTTACCATGCACCTCAGTGCCAGGTATTTCTGAACCAGAAATTCTGGCAGCACAACGACATACTCTCCTTCTGTGAAGATTCACTTTCCATGTGGTACGGCACCGATGGCGGAGGACTTATGCGCCAATCACGCAACGCTCTGATGCCGGAGCAGATTAAAACTCCTGCCAACGTGATAGTCACCATCAAGAAAGACAGCAAAAACAGGATATGGATAGGCAGTTTCCAGAACGGACTGATATGCTATGACCGCGGGAGAATCACACAATATACTACGGCAAACAGCGAATTGAAGGGAAACGAGGTCTACGGCATACAAGAAGACAGGCATGGTTATATATGGATAAGCACGCTGAACGGTTATATCCAGAAGCTGGATACGGACACACAGAAATTTCAGACTGTCTTCAACATGCAAGCCTATGAGAATATCAACCAACTGATATACGACGGCAAAGACACGCTATTCGCCGCCACCTCACAGGGACTGCTGGCTATTGATGCCGCCAACAACCAGTGCAAATTCATTTACAGCAATGCCGGTAACCAACAGCCCCTCAAAAGGCAATACCTGTACGCCCTCTACAGAGACAGCCGCAACATGCTCTGGATGGGAGGCAAGCAGGGGCTCACCTGCTGGAATCTGAATACCGACAGCATCCACTACATAGACCGCAGTAACGGGCTGCCTGCCAATATGGTAACTGCCATCAACGAAGACAACAACAAGCAGGTTTGGGTAGGAACCAGCAATGGCATTGCCCGCATCAACCTGGCACAGAATCTGCTTTCAATAACTACGTATGATGTAACCGACGGACTTACCGACAACACCGTAAACGAACGCTCCCTGCACAAACTGAAGAACGGCAACATCCTCGTAGGAACTCCCAACGGATATACCACCATCATTCCCCAAGAGATAGTGCACAATACTTACAATGCGGAAGTATATCTGACCGGAATAGAACCCAAATACTACTCTCTGCCCGAAATACTGAACGGCAAGTCACCCGAATGCGCCACAGAAGTCATCTTGAAAGAGAAACCCCTTTTCTTTCAACTGCAATTCTCCACATTAGATTTCATCGAACCGGGTAAGGTGCGCTACGCCTATCGTATCAAGGGGGAGCAATCAGATTGGAACTACGCCACCGGCAATCAGATAGAGTTCTCGATGCTTCCTCCCGGCAAGTTCGAACTCCAGGTGAAAGCATGCAACTCCGAGTATATATGGTCGCCCAACATCAAAACCATTACCCTCAGGATACTGCCACCCTGGTACAGAACCGGGTGGGCTTATTTCTCGTACCTGCTCATCGTCTCCCTGATTGGCTGGAGAAGCATCGTTTATTTCCGCACCAAGCGCAAACGCATTGCCACACTAAAGGCGATAAAGCAAGAGAACGAGCAACAGCAAAAGATTACAGACATGAAAATGCAGTTCTTCGCCAACGTGAGCCACGAACTGAGAACGCCGTTATCGCTGATAATCAATCCGCTCGAAGAGTTTCTGAGCAAATATCCGCAATACAAGAACACCTTATTAAATACTGCACAGAACAATGCCCGCTACCTGCTTGAACTTATCAATCAGTTGCTCGACTTCCGCAAGCTGGATGCAAGCGGAGAAACGATGCACTACATACACAGCGACATCGTGAGCCTTGTGAAAGACCAGTACCAGGCGTTCGAAAGCATTGCCCAAGCACAGGAGATAGACTACCGGATTACCACCCAGCAGCCCAATATACAAATGGACTTCGACTATGACAAGGTGCGCAAAATCGTGATGAACATACTCTCCAACGCCTTTAAGTTCACCGGAAGCAAAGGGAGCATCGAAATTAAAATCAGCATCATAGGCAGTGACGTCGTAATGCAATTCTGCGACACCGGTCACGGTATCGACGCCGCACAGCAAAAGAAGATATTCCAATGTTTCTATCAGGCCGAGAACCAGGAAAACAGTCAGGGAGGAAGCGGCATCGGATTGTATCTCGTTGCACAATACGTGAAGATGCATAAGGGCAATATTCAAGTTTCTACCAATATCCCGCATGGAAGTATTTTCACCATCAGTCTGCCTATGCACGCCAACGTGCAACCCCAGATGCAGGAACAGCGGATTGAGGAAAACAATGATGCGTCGATGCAGGCAAATGGCAGCGAACAAAACTATACCATCTTGCTTGTAGATGATAATCATGATTTCCTTGATTTCCTGAGCGCCTGCCTCTCTACCAACTACAATGTACTGAAAGCAACCAACGGACAGGAAGCCCTGGAAGTGCTGAAAGCGGAGAATGTGGATATCGTCATCAGCGACGTCATGATGCCCAAGATGGATGGGTTGGAACTGTGTACCGCCATAAAGAGCGATATCTACACCTCACACATCCCCATCCTCCTCCTCACAGCCAAGGCCAGCGAAGAATACCAGTTGGAAGGACTGAACATGGGTGCGGACGACTACATTACCAAACCCTTCAACATGGAAGTACTGAAACTGCGCATCAGCAAGTTCATAGAAAGCAGTCTGAAGAAGCACAAGCTTTTCGACGAGCAGATGAAGATAGAACCCAGTCGCATCACCATAACTCCCCTCGACCAGCAATTCGTGGAGAAAGCCATCCTGATTGTGGAAGAAAACATCAACAACGCCGAATTCTCAGTAGAAGAACTCGCCGCCCAACTAAACATATCGCGCGGCTACCTCTACAAGAAGATGGTAAAGATTACGGGAAAGACATCGCTCGAATTCATACGGATTATCCGCATGAAGAGGGCGCAGCAACTATTGGTGGAAAGTCAGCTGCAAATAGCCGAAATAGCTTATAAACTGGGATATAACTCCCCCAAAATATTTACCAAGCATTTCAAGAAGGAATTCAAGATGATTCCATCAGAATTCATGCAGAGGCAAGCGCAAAGTGAGAAAAATGAATACCCGCTAAAACCTCATGTTCTTTAAAACATCATAAACCTTCGGATGAAGAAAGTAACGGACATCCTTCCCTTCCCTCAAAGCCTGACGGATAAAGGTTGAACTGATTTCAAAAACAGGTGAAGAGGCAACCTTGACATTTTCCGGAAGAGACTCCATAGACACCGGATAACCGGGACGGGGATAAACTAAAATAGGGTTTTCCGCAAGAATATGTTCGGACTGATACCATCGGGGAAAAGATTGCCAATTATCGGAGCCAATAATCAGATGGAACTTACGGTCGGGATGAATTTCTTTCAGTTTATCCAACGTATGGATAGTATAAGAAGGGCGGGATAAATGAAATTCAATGTCGGAAGCTTTAAACTTGGGATAACCGGCAATGGCAAGTTGAACTAATCTCAGACGGAGTTCATCATCCATCAATTCATCTTCTTCTTTCAACGGATTGTACGGAGTTACAAGAAACCAGACTTCATCCAGCTCTTCGTACTCGCAAAGATAATTGGCAAGAGCAAGGTGTCCGATGTGCACCGGATTGAAAGAGCCGCTGAAAATTCCTGTTTTCATGACTTCCCTTAGTTTTAGTTATTCAGACAAAAACTCCTTAATCACTCGCAAAGCTTCCGCCTTAGCCATTTCCAAATCATCATTCACAATGACCTTGTCGAACTTTGGGGCAAACGTCAATTCATATTCAGCCTTGGCTACACGGGCATCTATCACTTCGGGAGTATCCGTACCACGCCCTACCAAGCGCCTGCGCAATTCCTCTACCGAAGGGGGCTGAATGAATACGGACAACGCACGATCGCCATAATACTTCTTTATATTGCAACCGCCCACAACGTCTACATCGAAAACCACGTTTTGTCCGGCTGCCAACTGAGTTTCTACCTGGGACTTCAGCGTTCCGTAGTAACGGTCTTTATATACTTCTTCGTATTCCAGAAACTCATCATTGGCTATGCGGGCACGAAATTCGTCGGGAGAGAGAAAGAAATATTCTACCCCGTGTTGCTCCGTTCCACGCGGCGGACGGCTGGTGGCGGAACAGGAGAAGGCAAGATTGAGGTTCTGTGTCAACAGATAGTTGATAATAGTTGACTTTCCTGAACCTGAGGGAGCTGAGAAAATAATAAGTTTGCCCATTTTGTGAGATTTATATTTTAGGCGCAGATTACGCGGATTACACAGGTCTTAGAGCCTGTTTAAATTTTGTTCAGCATTAGTTTCACTCAAAACATCTTTCATTATTAATGCGAATCAGGAGTTAGAGGAATTAAAAGAGTTATCAGCCCTCAAGCGGGCTTAGGAGTTAAAGCCGATACTCCCTTAATGCTTAATTCTGTATATCAGTAACCAGACTATCAGCTTTAACTCCCATAACTACTGAGCGAAGCGATAACTCTTTTAACTACTGATTCACACTATTAACACGAATGTACCGTGTTTTGAGAGTTATTTTTGAGGATGTTTTTCTGTTTTTATGAGGAGCATAGCGGGTTATGTAACAAGTAAAAACAGAAAAACAGACCGAAAATAAACTCAAAACAAGCTGAATAAAAAACTTTTTGAGGAAAATTTAAACAGGCTCTAAGTATATATAAACTAAGATATATAAACGGATAAAGAAACCTGTGTAGTCCGCGTAATCCGCGCCTAACTATTACATTACATTCAGTACTTGTTCCTTAATTTGTTCCAGTTCATCCTTCATCTGCACCACAATCTTCTGCATTTCGGCATGATTGGACTTACTGCCGAGCGTGTTGATTTCGCGCCCCATTTCCTGGGCTATGAAACCTAACTTCTTGCCTTGTCCGTTTCCGTTCTCCAATGTATTGATGAAGTATTTCAGATGATTGCTGAGGCGTTGTTTTTCCTCATTAATATCCAGTTTCTCAATGTGGTAGATAAGTTCCTGTTCCAGGCGATTCTTATCATAATCTACACTGATGGTCTTTTCCAAAGCATCCGTAATACGGTCTTTTATTTTCTCGATACGTTCTTTTTCGTAAGGATTGACCGCAGCCAGGAGATTAGCAATATTGGATATCTTCTCGCGGAACTTCTTCTCCAGAGCAGCCCCTTCCTGTTTACGGAAATCCGTCAGATGCCGGATAGCCTCGAGTACAGTGTCATACACAACTCTCCATTCCTCTTCACTCAACTCCTGCGCATCATTCTTAGTCATCACGTCCGGCAGGCGAAGCAAAGTAGAGAACCAGTCCTCGGGTACAGGAATACCGGTAGCTTCGGAGATAGTCCGGATACGCTCATAATAAGCCACAACCACATCCTGATTGATGGGGGTCACGAGTTCGCAGGCATCCTTTTTTTCAACCCACAGGCTGAAATCCACTTTCCCACGTTCCAGTACTTTGGCTATCTCGTTGCGGATTTCTATTTCTTTTTCCCGGTAGAGAGGAGCGATGCGGGTTGACAGATCCATCGCTTTACTATTGAGCGATTTGATTTCTACATTGATTTTCTTATCGGGCAGTTCAGCAGTCGCTTTACCGTAACCCGTCATGGATTGTATCATAAGATTCTTTTAGTTTTCCGCAAAATTACATGAATAATTTCATTAGTGAAAATTATTCATGAAATAAGTGATGCGCTTACCACTTACTCTTTACTCCAAATGCGTGTGTTCAGGTTCAGTTCATCAACAATAGCCAACAAAGATTGGAGTACTGCAAAATCCGATTTAAGGGTATTCAAATTATTCAAAGGACTCCACACGCTTACTTCAAACCGGTTTTTGGAATCCGGAATAGCAACCAGAATCGTAGAATTTCTAAAACTGAGGGTAATTCCTTTATCAAAAGTATTGTCCAGTTTCAACATTCTGTCCATCATAGCCGGAGTAATCAGGTAACGGGCTTCAATCTGATCGGTGGAAAAGACATCAAAAACCTTTTCAAATTCAGGGTTTTCCAGCTTTACTCTTGAGCCTCCCATATTAAACTTGAACAAACTATCCCGCACAACGGTGGTTTTTCCCCGAAATTCTTTATGAAAATCGGCAATGAAAAGAAATCCTTTGAAAATATCTACCCAGTAATGCTGCACTCCATTCTTGGTGGAACGAGTTCTACGCTCTTCAGCATGCACTTCTGAACAGACAAAACTGGTTTTATCCAAACAACCTGTAATCAAGTCTTCTGCATGATAACGGTCGGGAGAGATGAACAACCCACAATTTCTAAAAACACTTTCATCGACTCCCGAATGTGGAGAAAACGTTGCACCGGGACAAAAGGAACGGATAATTTCGTCTACCACTTTTTCCTTATAAAAAGAGGAGAGAATTTCCGACTTACTACTTATGCAACCAATAAAAATAACTACTGAAATAACAACTACTACTATAGCGTATAATAATTCTGCCTTCAATAACAGTAAGGCAATAATCCCTACTACCAGAAAAATGGCAGACCAAAGCAAGCCCTGAGAACGCCCTTTCTTTAAAAGCTCCTTACGTTTGTCCTCCAGAACCTGTAACGTAGGAGTCAGTTTCTGCACCAGGGCATCAAAGTCAACATTGTCCATTACCCGGTCACTTTATGAATTAAACAAATTCTTCACATTTGGAGTCGCACGTTCTGCCTCAGGAATTGTCAACACATCTTTTCTTGTAAAGCCAAACATGCCTGCCAGCAGATTCGTGGGGAACGTCTGGACTGCATTATTATAGTCGGTAACAGAAGCATTATAGGTACGGCGCGCAGCAGCCAGTTGCTCTTCCGTTTCATTCAGCGAACGCTGCAATTGAAGAAAGTTTTCGGATGCTTTTAATTCAGGATAGTTCTCAGCTACTGCAAAGAAATGGGTGCGAGCCTTAGAAAACGTCTTGTCAAAGTCCGCCTTTTCGCTGTCGTTAAGGGCAGTATAGGTTTTACTTCGCATTTCCGTTATTGCCGAGAAAGTACCGGCTTCATGTTTGGCATATTGTTGAACTGTTGCAACCAGATTAGGAATCAGGTCAAAGCGTTGTTTCAACATCACATCAATAGTGGAAAAGGCATTTTCTATTTGATTTTTCTTTCTCACCAACGAGTTGTACATAGAAATCACTACCAAAAGAAAAACTACAATAATAATAGCTATAATCATAATTTAGATACAACGACCTCCTTGTGCCGGTTATTTTACGTTAACGAATTCTGTACTTATTTCCTTAAAATGCAGAAGCAAAGATAGGAATAATTTAAAAACGTTCCTAATAATGCTGTAAAAAAGTAGGGCAACCGTACTTAGCCTGCATTATTCATAAGTGTCTCGTCATAAATGAGAATTTAGCGAAGCGGAGCGGAGCAGTGATTAGTGATTAGTGGTTAGTGATTAGTGATTAGTGATTAGTGGTTAGTGATTAGTGGTTAGCAAGACTATCTCTATTCTCCTCCTCCTGGGAGGAGGAGTA
>QMCD01002094.1_pt1 | contig 16033 bp, 24 predicted proteins | sample 1821841 | NCBI WGS metagenome assembly QMCD01 (sample SAMN01991225, study PRJNA193472) | Termite gut metagenome, whole genome shotgun sequencing project. | isolation source: worker | host: Macrotermes natalensis | reverse complement strand
CATCAAAGGACACTACCCAGATATTATCCCTAGCCTTAGTAAGCTTTTTGGCTACTGCTATAGTGTCGTACCCGGTATCAATGTCTACAAATAAGACCCTCCCTAGCTCCCCCAATGTTCCGCATAAATGCGTCTTACCTGTTCCTGAGGACCCGTATACAAGCACGAAGTGTGGTTTAGTTATTGGCCCGTCAAGTGTTATTCTCTTCATAGTCGGTCTAGCTCCTCTTTAAGTTTGGCTATCTCCCTAGCGTATACTCCTAATACTACTGTTGCCACTTCCTTATACCCCGCCTTCGGAAGGTTAAATTGCTTGGATTTTCTGCTATACGGAGTGGGTACTATCTTAGCCCCTTCCCATTGTAGCCCGCTTAAGCCGTAAAAGTCTCTTTCTAACTGGTCTAGCAGCTTCTTAATTTCTGCCGCCCTACACATCTGCTGCTTGGTCATACTTCAATCGCAACCTCCCCTTGTGCCCACTCCTTTACCTCAAAATAAGCTGTCCATTCATCATCTACAGAAATTAGTACAGGGGCCTCTTGAGGGTATTTCGCAAGAAGGGCAATCAGATCTCCTACTGTCATTTGCTTTTCTGTTATTCTCTTCATTGTCTGCCTCCAAATAATGGGTAACTTGATTACCTTCGTTGTCAACTATAATTATTCGCAAGGGATTTTGCTTTAGCTTAAGCTGGTCGCGACCTAGCGCAGTGGCTAATCCATAGAGAACCAGCTCACACACCTGTGTTGCACTCATACTTCAATCACAACCCCCTAACCGCTCAATTTGTTTTCTCATATAGCTTGCACCTCACTTGTATCTGTACCTCTTTGGGTATGTCCACGTGTTGTCGCCTTAACTTGTGAAATATTGCTTCTTGGGCGGGTTGCTTCTTGCATACCCCTTCATATGCACACGATGGGCAACCTAATGTAATTGTGCGCAGGGGCGTCCTTGTCTTATACTTAATCCTGAAACCCTCCTGAGTAATCTCGTCTAGCTCCATCTTCTCTAGAGCCGCAATCCGTGCTTGCTTATCCATGTTATTGAAGTAACTTGTTGCCGTTATTTCCTGTATCCTTTCTTGAAGCTTTGACATTACTTAAAGCACTCCTTTATATCCTCCATCTTCATTTGATTTATTTTACTTACATGTTGGTCAACTGTACCCTCACACTCTAGATAGTATACATGCACAGGTTCTTTTTGGCCTTGTCTGTTTACTCTGTCTTCTGCTTGGGCATTAATTTCCGGGCTGTAATCCTGGTCAAAGAACACGACAGTTGAAGAGACATGTTGAAGACCGTCCACGCCCGTCCCAAGTGCTCCGATGGTACCTACTAGCACTTGAGGGCCATCGGAATGGCTGAACAATTTAGTGGAAAATCTGCGTTCGGAGTCCGACATACTGCCGGTATACGGTGTGGCATTTAAGCCCAGCCGACTGCATATTTGCTCCACTACACATACCCAGTTAGTGTATACCACAAACTTCGTATCCGGGTTGTCTTCAACTTGTTGTTCTAGCCAGTCTAATTTGGCATTAGTAATGTCGGGATTATATTGTTCGGGTGCAGAAGTTATTTGTCTCAACCTTAGGAAGTGTGTCATGGCGTTTGTTATTGTCATTTCTTCAGGGAGGCTTTCCCATATCAGCTTCTTAGTATCCGTGTACAGCTTTTGCTGTGAAGGCTCCATCTTTAATTTGACGGTATGGATGTGCTTTCCTAGGGTTAACTTCATATCGGGATTTTGTATAGTTGTGAGGCTAACTAAATAGTTGAGGTTGTCGATATGCTCAGGTTTCAAGTGCCCTAGCTCTTTTCCAAAGTACCCATCCTCAACATTTAGGAAATACTCTACAAACTCCCAGTATGAACGGCCCGAGAATCTCCAGTCTAACCAATTCCATTGCGCCCATAAGTCTGCAGGCTTATTGAGTATCGGTGTGCCTGATAGCATTATCTTCCGAACCGCGGGAAGTTGAGAAGCAGCCACGGTACGTTTAGACTTCCTGTTTTTGAGTCTATGGGCCTCGTCACACACTATACAATCCCACGTAAGGCTTCGCAGGCATCCAAGTACTCTTGGGGCTAGTAATTGCTCATAGTTGAGGATTACTATTGATTTGCGTATTGCCTTATAGTCCGGCATCCTTCGAATGTATATGGGAGGATGCTCAGGCCACCATTCATCAAATTCCTTTTCCCATTGATATAAAACCGCTTTTGGGGCAAGTATCAGGGCATTACGCACGCTGCATTCCTGTAGGGTTTTGATGGCTTCAACTGTCTTACCATACCCCATACGGTTGGCATTGTATACATGCTTCTGCGCTACCATACGTTTGATATCCTGTACTTGGTAGGCATGCAACCTTGGGTCAGGGAACTTGAGGTTATGGCGTATTGGAGATTGTACTGTATGCAAAAGGTTGAGTAAATGCATGTTCAAATGGTTAAGCTCAACTTGATACTGGCCTTTGGAGTTCTTTTTGCAGTTAAGATAATCCTGCGTAGGTAGCCCCTCAAGTATCAAGTGCTTGCCGTCAGGACTTACTTGTCTCACCTAATCTCTCACTCCAATCTAGCTTTTCTTCGAGATGGTCTTGCTTGCGGATTTGGAACTCTGTGCCGTATTGCTGTGCAATGTATTCCTGTGAGGGTAAGGATGCGTATCCGGTATCCGCACATATGGATTTGAAATCGCACATCTGACAGCCCCAATAGGAAGGGTCAGGCTGGTCATCCTCATTAAGGTCCCTGCATTCCAATAGGTCCTTTGTCCATTTGTTCCAGAACCCTTGTCGGTCCTCCTCAGTGTACTTGCATACTGTGCGCCTATTGGCAAACTTCCTAAGGAGCTTTTGTGTCTCGGATATGATTATTCCCCCGTTGGTCGCAGTTGCCTCCTTGGGGAAGTTGGCGACTTCGTCGCTTTCTAACCATTCCCTGGTGAGGGCTAGATTCCGGTCTCCAATGTAGCGCTCAAGTGCTTCGTAGTATACCCGGGGTTGCTCGTCCATGAGTATGGTGTGCTTATCCCGGAATTTGGAACATGTCTTGTGCTCCACTCCTATGATGCCGTTTGTGGAGGGCTCATATACAATGAGGTCTATGGCACCTACACAGTCAACCCCCTCTACTGGCCCTGGGAAGCTAAACTTGTACTCCACTTCAAGCACTTGCCAGCCACGCCCCGTGATAGTTGAGGAAGATTTCCCGGAGGACGAAGCCAAGTCGACTAAAAGGACCTGGTCGTAATACTGTATCATGTTCAGCAAGGCTACATCATCTGCGGCCATATCAGCTTTTACGAGCTTCATTACGGCCTCAAAATTGGCGCCAAGGTATAGCTGTGCCAGGGCTTCATGGAACAGGCTTCCCATTGCTAGGGCAGATTTGGGGGCAAGGGTCTGAAGATGATATCCATTCCGGGAGGATAACCTGTGCTTGCGCCTGCATGTGCGAAATGACTTGATTTCTGATACATCTATAAACATCTAAAAGCCTCCCATGCTTCCTCGAGTATTGCCTTGTAGTGGACTTGAAGGAGAAGCAAGGTGTCCGCACTCATTGTTCGGGTAATGCTGGGGTCGCAGTCCTTAAGACACAGCGCCACGCTTCTGGTTTCTAAAGCATCTACTATTTGTTGGGCTTCCCGGATGCGCTTTTGAATTGCGTTTGCGGCTTCCCATGTTGATACTGTCATTGTTCATCATACCTCTGCGCCACATTTGCAGGCGTCATAATGGCTGGGCCATACCCTTTGGAGTTTAACGCCTGGTTGGAGATTACTTTGATATACTCCCCTTGAAACTCACCTTCAGGGGTTACGGGCCGGAGGACCGTGTACTCCATGGACTGATGTACTATTGCGTATACCAATGGGTCCTTGGTAAGTATTATCACTTGTCTAAGGACCGGGTGCGCATCAAGTCCTGGCGTGCCGTCTGGACAGTCCATCTCAAAGTACTTAAACTTGCGTATGGGCACTTCCTTACCATTGGTGCCTTCAAACCTTGGCAATTTGGCATTAGATAAAGCTTTACCGCCCCTGCGCTTATTGGTCATTGCAAGCTCTTCGCTAATTTCCCATGCTTTGTTGACCACTTCCTCCAATGTCGCCGGCCCCTCAGGTACTAGCCTACGCATGAAGAATCTTTCAAGGGCCTCCCAATTGTAGCTTTTGGAGTCATATGGCACTCCCATTTGCGGCGTGCGGGACACGTGGTAAATTCTGCTGGCCTTTACATCAATGGCCATTGCAAAGCTTTTGAGACTGGGCACTCCCCTACCTTGTGCTATGAGTATTCTCTCCAGCTCAGTGTTTTCTGTTAGGTTGCTTGGGGAGAACTCGTAGGTCGTTTCGTTTGACATCTGCTGACTCTCCTTTCTGTTTTGGGTACTGATAATGTTCAGGCGTAAACCTGGCTACTACTTGCTTCTTGTACACATCGTACACTTCTATGTGCTCCTCATTGCAAATCGCCCACAGTTGAAGAGCATTAAGGTCACATGTATCATGATACGTAGTGTACTCAGGGTACGGCCGTTTTCCTGCCAATAGTTGAGAAGCTGTAGGCTGTACTGGAAGGTGTGTCACCCGGACTACGGTCGTGTCAGTTTTGGTGTGAGGTGCAGGCTGCTTGAGTGCTAATGGTGTCGCTACATGTGGCCTTGTGGTGCTATATACTTGTGTGCCTTTCACTATGAGGCCCCTCCTTTGTGGGGTTTTAAGTTTAAGTTTAAGCCTAAGTCTAAACGCTAGTGACCAACGACTACGTATAAAACTTCCCGTGTGCCGTACTCATAGAATGCTGTGCCGTTTCCGTTGTGCACTTGTGTGCATGGCTGCGTTTGAAAGTCTGCGTACTGCTCAGGTGTCAATGCATGCCTCAACGCCTGGTTGGGATGATTAGCAAGTAAGGCTTTTTTGAGCACCCTTGTCTTGGGGTCCGGCCCTAGGCTAATCTCTATCACATTATACGGCCTTAAACGTCCGTAATCCGGCTGACTTGTGGGTGTGTCTATATACTCCCTATGTTGCTTTTTCAAGATATCCACCTCCTTTCTTCCTATCTTTATTATAAACCCTAAATATGAATAAAATGTATGTAAATTTATGAATATTCTATTAACACTTTCAGTGTGCTTGAAATTAGCTACTGATTAGATTAGTACTTGAGTACTACATGGATTTGGAGATTTATAGTGAAGTTAATTAATTGTAAGTGATTTTATTAATTAGTATGCGGTCCTTGCTTTTAGTTGTAAACAGTCTCCTTGATTTTTAGGGGTTTTGACCAGGGGGAGGCCCTGTTTTGCTGATAAACATCCAGTTTGTTGATTTTGGGGTTTTGAATGGTTTAGGGAGGAGGAAAATTTATGTTTTTAAGTGGCAATAATTTGTCTTCAATTAAGGTTAGGTGTGTCTAATCTTGTCATTTTCCCTTTTTGTAACAAATGTTACAAATCCCTTCCTAATCAAGAAAATTGGCGTCGGGTAGTTCCTAGACCCTTAAATATGTCACAAAAAATAGCGTTATAAATATTATTAGGAAAACTATTTTAGAAAAGTATTTATAATTATATATACGCATAAAAAAAGAAGTATATAGATATAAAGACTGGGTGAAAGTACTTCTTCCTTTTTACATTTTCCATTGGATTGTTTTGGGGGCCATGGGCATTCATACATTGACCTAGGAGGTCCTGCCTTGCATTTTTGGGGGCCCCTTAATATGTTTATATTGCCATTTTTATATAACCCTGTACAGGTCAATTTCATGGGGTTCCAGGGCATGGATTTTGACCAAAAACGAAGCTGTAACTAATTCCAAAAATAAGTTGGAAATGATTAAGTGGTCTGAAAAACTTCAAACTTTTTATTTTGGGGTTTTTTGAGCACGAAAAAACCCGTACTGCTTGATTGCTCAAACAAGTACGGGCTTCGTGGCCCCTAAAGGGGCTGGGCATTACTCCTCAATTTCCACCGGGCCGGTTGCCCTGGGAGTGGTTCGGGGAGCTTTGGCAAGGAATCTGCTGAACTTCACAACCTGCAATGTTACGGGGCCTTCCACCTTTTTGCCATCCTCGTCCTTGGTTATGGATGTGCCCTTGATTACGAACTGCTCAGTTTCGTAATCCGCCATGATGATTTGCACGGGTGTGGCCTTGCCGCGAATGTAGTAATTCACATTCAGTTCCAGTGCTCCGGCATCCCTCAGGATGTTTTCATCCTTGGCACCGCCGCCACGGACTTCGGCTTCCGGTATGTCGAACCAGTCAATGCCGGCTATGACGTCAGCACCCAGCACAAAGGCTACTCGGGCATAGTTTATGGCATTGGGGTCATACACTTCACCTTCAATAGGTGTGGTGGCTGCTTTGCGGAGCTTGCCAACCTTAACACCGGTGGCCCTGGCCAGTCCTTCAATGGTCACGTTGTGCTCGAACATGTTCTGCATGAGTTCCTCGTCCAGTCCGATTTCGATGTTGGTCTTCTTAGCCATGATAATCTCCTTTTCCACCTTAAAAACATATTTAATTTTCAAGGTATGTGCCTGCCAGTTTCCTGGTTCAGGACTTAATGTTGACACTGAAGCTTTAGCTGGCATCTGTTGTCCCTGTACCTATTAGCTTCTTGGGGGTTCCTACCTCAGGTCGTGCGACCATTTTGGGGGTGACCAGTCCGGTTGCCCGGGTTATTGGAGGCATTTCCTCAGTGTCAACATTAAACCCAAAACCATGTGTTCTTCCCTACATCTATAGTATAAAGCATAAATATGAATTGCCTATAGTATTTTTATGAACAGTTTGTTAACAGTTACTTTACTCAGAAAACCGGATAACCATCCGCAAAACTACGACTAGGGACAGGACATACAAATGCATGGTCCTGAATTTAGGTCCTTGTAGGTCCTCCTGATAGGGCTCCTGGGATTTTGTCCTCCTCAACCCTTAGGGGCGTTCCGGAATTATGAACAGGCTATGAGCAACTTATGAAGAAGTGTTCTTAATTGAAATTATGAAGCTGAATCAGTTTCACTGAAATTTTCTCAGGGGCCCCTAATTCCATTGACATTTTATGGAAAAAGGTTTATAATAAAGGTGAAGGGAAACTGAAATAAAATTTCATGAGAGGAGGGAGCACGAATGTGTCCAATATGTAAAGACCCGAGACGGCCGCAGATAGAAGCAGCGATGCTAGACGGTATGACAAATCAGCAAATAGCAGTATTGTTTGGAGTTACTGCAAATGCAGTAAGGCATCATAAGATAACGTGTGCCTCCTATACAATGCCTGTAAGCGAGTTCGACCTGGAAGTACAGCGCGAGCTCCAAAAACATATATCGGAATCTCCGGAGGCAGTGGAGGCCCTTGAAGGTTTCAAAAGACCTGCGTCATTGCAGGATGCACTGAAGCTGCGGGAGGCCGACCTGGTAGCCGAGACCATGAAGGAGCATATGGTTACATTCAAGATGCTCGGTAGCAAGATTAAGGGTATCATCAATGATATGGGTGATGAAGAAGGGGACTACAAGGCCCGGGGTAAATTGTCCAAAACCATATGCGAGTTATACACGCAGACAGGTGCTGAAATAAGACAGTGTGCCAAAACACTTGCGGATATGCAGAAACAGAAGGACACGTCCATAGCAGAAGCAAATGGAGCACCCATAATACAAATACTTGGGCGCTCCACTGTAGTGTAATTATTTTATTTGCACAACGCCTCCCAACATTCCTTACAGTATATGCCGGATGTTAAGCGAGGATTTGGCAGTCCTTCATACCATTCTTCAATCTCCTTTTGGCACATGCAACATACCCTAGTGCTTATGTCCGGCCCCCATTCATACCTGTTGTGACATTCGATGCTATCCACTCGGACACTTGCCTCCCATGGGAAGTTTAGTCCTTGTTGATGCACCCATACCCGGTTCCCTTGAATAGCATCAAAGTCCTGGTCGTGGGCAATTAACAGCCTGAGGCTACCTGGGTTGCGCCACTTGAAGTCAGTAATGATGGTACCCGGAGGTAGTTTGTCAAGGTCACGCACTGCCTGTTGCAGTTGTTTTTGAAGTTCTTTGATAGTCATAGCACATCCTCCTGAATTGATAGGTAACTGGTCAGCTGGGTTTGCATGGTTTCCCATTCCTTAAGGGGAAGCTTGTTTAGCGTGAACAGTACGGATATTTGACCTTGCATGTACGCAATCTGGTAGGTCCGGGAGGCCTTACTAGGATTGCTGGGAATCTCCTTAATACGGGCTTGCAGGTTCTCTAAATCGAACATGTGCTTGCTCCTTTCAAATCCAAATCCAAATCCGAATTCCAAAATAAGGACTGCACCCGGACCGGAGCTTTATGTTCGTCAGCAGCCCGGGTGCGACATGGCGGATGCATTAATTGGGTATCACCTCCCAAACCTGTGCGTGTTGTACCTGGGGGTCGGCATCCAGGATTCCTTGGCAAATGTTCTTGGAAACCTTTTCCAGATCCTCCTCTTCAACATTGAATACGTAATGGGTTTCAATGATGGAGCCGCCGTCATGCATGTCAAGATGTACCATTAATTTATAATCCATGCTGTTACTCCTTTCATGTGTCCTTTAATACCAGTGTATTCCGGAAATATGAATTCCTTACAGTTAATTTATGAACAGTTTAAGAATTCTAAAAAGCCGGATACTTATCAGCTAAACTACGTTTGCTGGTAGGACATACAAATGCATGGTCCTCCCTAAAGCACCCTTACAGGTCCTCCTGATAGGGCTGAGGAGATTTTAACCCGTATGCCAGCAATTGGCCCGTGCTAATTGTGAATGATCTATGAAGCGAAGCCAGATAACTTATGAATCAGCTTGATTGAGAAAATAGCCCAGTAAAACTGAAGCGGAGCTGCGACCGAAAAAAAAATGCCCGAAGGCATTTTATCTCCAGTGTACTTGATACTCTTTGGCTTGTGTGGCTTTAACAGGTAACCACTCACCTGTTATTAAAAGCATTTGGTACTCCCCTTCACCTCTTTTGCGAACATCCACTATGTAACCCCTGGGATAGCCTATTTGCATTGCTCCTATTACTACGGCGTTATGTTGGCTCTCGCTGAAAACCTTTACTTTGCTGTTACCTATTTGAACTATCTGCGCATGCGCCCTGTATCTCATTTCTGCACCTTCCTTTCATATTTTGATTGTACCTCCATGATACAACCGAAATATGAATTCCGTATGAACAGTTCTTTAACATTCCTAACCAAAGTAAAGGAGGCCTTCGGCCGTGGCTACCTCTTCAACCCGTGGCCAGACGGCCATAACCCTTACCATGCCGGAGCTGTTGATACCCAAGCATGAGGAGCTGTTATATGATGTGCTTGACCACAGGCACACCCATTACACCTTGTACGGAGGCCGTGGTGGAGTTAAGAGCTCAGCAATAGGAATCATCATTCCTTTGATTATGGTGCAGCCTGAGAACGCTGATGTCCATGCTGTTGTTTTTCGCAAGGTGGCAAGCACTTTACGAGATTCGGTGTTCGCACAAGTAAGTTTTGGAATTAGCGTTCTTGGGTTAGATAATTACTTCAAGAGGACTACGAGTCCTATGGAGTTTACATACCTACCAACAGGTCAGAAGATTCTCTTCCGGGGAGTAGATGAGCCTGAGAAGATAAAATCCATAAAGGCCCCGTTTGGTAGATTTGGTATAACATGGTTCGAAGAGCTAGACCAGTACCATGGTAGACAGGAAGTCAGAACTGTACTTCAGTCCACAATGCGTGGTAAAGGTGATGGTTTCTGGAACTTTGAATCATTCAACCCACCTATAAGCAGACAGAATTGGGCAAATCAGGATATGCTGATTGAGCGTGATGATAGGTTAGTTATACAAACATCATACTTGGATGTACCAGTGGAGTGGTTAAGCGAGCAGTTTATCGCAGAAGCAGAACACCTCAAATTGGTTAATCCCCGGGCCTATGAGCATGAATACATGGGAGTGCCAACAGGCACAGGTGGCAATGTATTTACTAACTTGCACATTGAGCGTATACCTGATGCAATGTATAAACGCTTTGACAAACTGTATCAAGGTGTTGACTGGGGCTGGTTCCCCGACCCGTATGCCTTTATAAGATGTCACTATGACACTGCGAGACAAATAGTGTACGTGCTAGATGAGCTTGTAGTGAATGAGTGGGGCAACGACCGCACTTCCAAGTACATCACTGACCATGGTTGGCATATGACATACACAAACTGCGATAGTGAGGAGCCCAAGTCAGTTAATGACTATCGGAACAGGGGACTCAGAGCAACAGGTGCAGTTAAGGGCCCGGGTAGTGTGGAATATGGAATGAAATGGCTACAGCGCAGGAAGATTGTCATAGACCCAAAACGCACACCCGTAGCAGCCCGCGAATTCACTAGTTACGAGTACGCACGTGACAAGTACAATGAATTTATCACAGGATACCCTGATAAAGATAACCATACAATAGACGCACTAAGGTACGCATTAGAACCATTAATGCTCAGCACTAAGAGCGTAGCATAAGGGAGGTATTAATATGAAGACACCAGGATACGAATTAGAACAGCAGAGATTACAGGGAATAGGCCAAACGCCACCTGTTGAAGTAAAAGGAATGGCAATGCCCGGCCCCACAAAGCAGGATAACCTGCAGACCACATACGCGCCTGAGATTGCAAGTCAGTTTACGAGATAGGAGGGCTAGCAATGGCAAGAAGATACATAGATGGTGGTGGGAATCTTATTCCAGGCTATGCAATGCCTATTGAGAACGACACGGCCAGCCTTGCAAATGCTGCGTATTTACGCAAAGTTGTAGATGGGGATATTACATCTCCTCCTGTAGTCAGACCCTCAACCACAGACAAGGCGAGCGCGTCCTCTGTAGGATATGTCAATGTAGCTTCAGAGTCCTTAACGAGCACTTTTGACATTGGGCCGGACATGGACGAGATAGGATTAGCTTCCCTTGTCAACATTGGCACGGTGAATATGGAGCTGGAAGCCTCAGTTGTACATGTGGCTCAAGTGTTAGTAAACCCTACAGCAGCAACTATCCCGGAAGGAGATACTCAGCAGTTTACAGTAACTATTATCCCGGATAATGCGACTGATAAGAGTGTCACTTGGGAGTCTACTAATACTTCAGTAGCTACCATTGATTCAAGCGGCTTGGCTACGGGAGTATCTAGTGGAACAGCACCTATTAGGGTCACAACTACTGACGGAGGAAAGACAAATATGGCCTCTTTACGCGTAACGACTACCTAACACACATTAAGAGAAGAAGAAGGAGAAGGAAGCATGACTTTAGAACGTGTGCAAAAAGGTAATCAACTCCTGGAGGAGATGGAGACCGTGAACAAAGCATTGGAGTACTTACAGCAGGATTTTTGCTCCATACACGCTACTAAGCAGAGCACAATATTTCCTATAGACAGGGAGATAAAGTATCTTTTGCTTGACCATTATAAGAAGAAGCTTAACATCATAAAGCGTACCTTTGAAGATTTGTGAGGTGACAGACTATGGCGAACCAGTATCCAGACTTAAAGGACCACAGAGAGTCCCTTGCTAACATCGGGTACGTAAACGATATGATACTCTATGAAGGTGCGGGCCCTGGGGGAGTGACACAAGCATATGTAGATATGCAAGATGACGCCTTAGGCGCAAGAATTGAGTCACTAGAGGATGGCGATGTAGCGTACGTTGCTATGCCAGACTATGCCGAAATGAAAGTCAGATGGGAGATTGACCCTGTAACTGGCGGTGATATAGCGAATGATAGCATTATAATTGCAAAAGCGGGAACAACGGGAGTGGATATCGAATGGACAGGTTCGGGAAACGTATGTGCGCCGGTTACTTATACAGTTGACTGGACCGGAGAGATAATGATAAATGTGTCCAGTTCCCCCACTAGATACTCGTTTGCACTGGCTATTAATGGGGCTGGAATGTTGCGGGAGAACTTTCCTGCTACCTCTGCCGCATCAGCTAACTACAGGTTTAGAGTAGCAACTGGGGATACGTTTACTTTTTACTCAATGGGCGCCCCTACTGATGAAGCCTTTCCAACGATAATGATACATAAATTAGTCGAACGCAAAATTAAATTATAGGAGGTACTTATGGGAACAGACTATGTAACTTTCGACATCATGAATGCAATGTTCCAGGCACTGTCGGCACAGTTAAGTAAGAAAGCTAATACTGCGGACGTAAATAGGGCTATGGCAACCCTTGCCCCAATTGCATTAGTGAATGCACTGAACGCTTCATTAGGTGCTAAGCTAGACGCCGCAACATTCGGTCAAGTAGTCATGTCTTTGAACGCAGCAATACAAGGATGTGTCAATAAGCAGGAGTTTGCTGTACGGGAAGACTACCTTAATCCGGAATGTCATATCATTAAGTTCTTTGATGGCACTATGATAGCATACGGCAAGACAAGCCTACCCACTTACGGAGAGTACCTAGTAGCCCTTCCTGGTGGAAATTCCTTCATAGACGCTAAGTACTCAGTCACTGCCAGTGGAGAGTATGAGAGGAGCTCCCAGAGCGGGAACTATGACCTTACGGTTGAAATAATTACTAATACCACCTTTAGGTTGGAAGCAATCGGGCATAGGGGTGACCAGCGCCAGTTCCCCGGGAATGCACACTTCATGGCGATAGGAAAGTGGAGGTAGTATAATATGGCAATGGTATTTATTATGTCGTCCGATCCCTCGCAAAAGTATAACTTGCAGGAAGGGGATAAGTGGTTAGAATCTCCCCATACTGGAAACCCTGTAGGAATCGCCTCTCCATGGAGCGTCAAGTCGTGGAGCTATAGTAGCGAGACTTGGGGCAGCCTTGCAGTTTTCACTCCTATGATATTTGCTGATTCGGCTGCGGAGTGCAACTCTAATCCTTATCAGGTATATGACTACTCTATGCAGGGCATAGATTATGTGTGGCTGGTGAACCCCAATACCACACTAGACGCAAGAGTCATAGATGCTTTTCCTGTCAACGACGTTATGGTAGACGGAGAGTCAGTTGTAGACGCTAACAAGATAGCTCAGATTTCCTTCGCTGGGTTGGCAACCGAGGAGTATGTAAATAATGCGGTGGACGGCATTACTGGTATCAATCCCAGTGCGTACGTGCTTACTACAGACTTCAATAACTCCGTAATTGCTGAGCGCAACCAAACTAATAGCGATATTTCTATAGCCGTAGCAGATAAGATAACTAACACACAACTGCAAAACGCGATTAGTGCTATCCCTGCTCCCGATCTTTCAACACTTGCTACTAAGGTGGAGTTAGCGGATAAGGCCGACACTTCCGTATTAACTGCCCACACTACGGACGCTAATATTCATGTGACCTCTGCAGACAAGGCGGCCTGGAGCAGCAAGGCGGATGCTTCGGCATTAACAAGCCATACGGGAGACACCACAGTACATGTCACTTCAGGAGACAAAGCAACTTGGAGTGGCAAGGCGGACGCAGCTTCCCTATCAAATCACACAGGCGATACGGTTATACATGTGTCAGGTGCAGATAAGACCAACTGGAATGGAAAGGCCAACGCCGGAGATGTGTACACCAAGACCCAGGTAGACCAACTAGTCGCGAACCTAGGCGGTGGGGGAGGAACAGGTGTTGTAGTAACACCACTGCACTTTGAGAAGACTAAGCAGGGTACCTGGGGAGCTACCGAGATAGTCCACACATTTGACATAGTACTTTATAAAGTGGGTAAGCTGTTCTATGCCGAGGGCACAGGGTACTGGAAAGCTAATGTAGGAGACCTAACAGCTCGAACCTTCGATATAGGGGCGTTACCCAACGTAACTCAGCTTGCCTGGAACTTGCAGACGCAGGTACAGCGCAAGAGTTTGTCAGGATCGATAACTACTATAGCTCAAGGTGCGGACATGAGCATAGCGATTAATGGTCAAGGTTTAGTACAGCTAGAGTTTACAACTGACGCCACCTTAATGATGGCCCTGGCACAGACAATGGAGTACAGCAACATACGCTTCTGGGTACAGGGGATTCTAAAATAAACACATATAGTAGGCCCTGGCCAGATTCCAGGTGTAAAAAGACAGTTGAATTGGTCAATAGCGCCGCGATGAATGCCCCCATTTGGCCCTACGGGTTACCTCTTCAACCTTGGCGCAGTTTTGTGCTTCCTTGCTTTGCTACCAAAGGGAGGTTTAAGCCTTCAAAAACTCAGTCTTAAAAAGGCCTCAAGCATTACTTGCGGTAGTATTCTCAATCACGTATTGCTTAGCATTTATCGCAACAGTGTTAGTGCCTGATATCCAGTTCAATGAAGTGCTATCCCGGTCGTTTGAGAGGATACTATTAGTGGTTGTGTCCTTTTACTTCGGTGCAAAAGATAAAGCACCTGGGACTATAACAAATGCAGAGCGCCGCGAAGAGTCAGATGCATGCGCGGATTGTAACAAGTTGTAATGAGGGCGGTGCATACCTCCAGTCAACACCCGGAAGGTGGGAGCTAGTATGTTAACCGTGACAGGGAACATATATTTGAGGTGATAACATGGAAACAGACAACCAGGGAAGAGCAGGTAACTGGGTGACTTTAGAGAGTGGGACTCATGTATTCATACCCTCTGGAGGTACTTTGGAGCAAGCTATTGCTGAACTTGACCCCTCCACTAGGGTTCCTCAGTTTAAGGAAGCCTCTAGTGCAGGTTCCGAGGGAGTAAACCTCTTTAAGCTGGGTATGACAGACCCAGAATATAGAAGTCTAGGAATAAAAGGCGGAAGCTCTGTATATAATGACACCGTGAGGGAGCTAAACAAAGCTCTATCTTCAGGGCAAGGACAAGTACTCTTAAGAGGGGTTAACGAGAAGGCAGCCTCCATACCCGAACAAACTAAAATAGCACAGTGGGCCTTATCTAGTTTAGGTTATGAGACTAAAGTTACCTCCCCTTCAAAAGATGCTAAGGGGCAAACAGTAGCAAGAGGAGTATCAGGCCACCAAATAAAGAAGGTAGAAGGTCGCTCCAAGGAGAGACTAATTACGTTCTATCTAGGCTTGTCGAGCGATTAAGGGGAGGGGGGATAATATGGCCACGCCGCAAGAATTGCAAAGAGCACAAAGGGAGCTAGCCCGTAGGCAACAACAGCTTGAGCAACTAGATAAAGTCCGTGCTCAGATGGTTGCGGCTGTAGAAGCGCAAGCCAAGCAACTTGCACAGTTGCAGGCAGTCGCAGAAAGCAATATTCAAAACCTTTCAGGGGGTACAGTTCCTAACCTGTCACAATCAGGTATTGCTAATTTCCGTGACCAGTATTCCCAGTTTAATACCACAACTGCGCAGAAGCTTTCTGGGCCTGAAACTCCTACATCCATATTACCCAGCACACGAAAGGCCTTACAAGCTACTCCAAATGCCCCTGGGGCTCCTAGTCTTGCACCTCCGGTGATGTCTTCCTCAACTATGGGGCGCGAAGCGCTCCCAATTACAAGGGACCCCGAAAGCAATTTTAATATGGCGGATGGGCGCGTTAATTGGAGAACACTTACAGGTAGAAGCCCAGAGAAGACGTATATAAGCGGAACATATGTGCGCACAATAAATGGGCACCCGATACAAGGCAATGGTAAGCAGTATGAGTATGAGCTAACAGCAGGAGCATTACCTATGTCGGTAGGCGAGGAGATTGTGGCACCTGTACATCCGGGAGGTCATTATCACGGCATGCTAGGAAAGAAAACAAACTTGATATACCGTGTAGATTCAATATACGAGGGGAGAAAGTACTTCGGAGAGCATGATAGAATAGAGGAGAAGATAAGTGGCTAATATACTAAAGTCCTTGATAGGAAAGTATATATCCAAAACACAGAAACTTGCTTTTTGCCACGTGGATAAGGTTGTTGTAATTGAAGGTCGAAAAGGAATAGTGTCTGTATTTGTAAAGACCTTCAATGATAAACTTTTTCACTGGTA
>QMCD01001421.1_pt1 | contig 16034 bp, 12 predicted proteins | sample 1821841 | NCBI WGS metagenome assembly QMCD01 (sample SAMN01991225, study PRJNA193472) | Termite gut metagenome, whole genome shotgun sequencing project. | isolation source: worker | host: Macrotermes natalensis | reverse complement strand
GCCTACACTATAAGAAATGTCGTTTTCTTTCTCTCCAAGTAGTTGAAAAATACTTTCAATCTTGTTGTCATATATGTACAAATCAGTCATCACTCATTGTTTAATTGTCAATTTTCTATCTTTGTTCGCACAAGCCACAATGCCCGAAACGCTCTGTTCTCTTTGCTTGATGTACACACCCACGCAGTCCGCCTTGCTACTAACACTCTTCTTGCTGTTTAATTATGTAAACTGTTCCTTTGCCTTGTCCTACGGAGGCTATAATTTGCTCGGCTTTCAGATATTGCAAATCTTTTTTCAATGTGTTTGGCGAAATGTTGGGAAAAGCAACGGATAAGTCGGAAATTTTAACCGTTCTCTGTTTAACGATAAAATCTTTGAGCATTTTTTGTCTTTCGTTCAGATAACCACCTTTTTGCCTGAAAACATCATATTTTTTATCCAGTTTTTCGGTTAACGCCTTTAAGCTTTCTAAAAAGAAAAGCAACCATCTGTCTATAATATCTTCCTGCGTTATACGTTTTCGTTGTGTGGTCATAAGGACATCGTAATATGCTTTTTTGTTTTTCTCAATGTGATTTTCAAACGAAATATATTGTAGGAATTCATAACCCTGTTTTAAAAGAAAAAGTGTTGTGAGTAAGCGGCTTAATCTTCCATTGCCGTCCTGAAACGGGTGAATGCTTAAAAATTCGTAGATGAAAACCGCAAGCACAATGAGCGGATGTATCGTTTTGTCGTCCCATTGCCGGTTTGTCCATTCGATTAACTCAAACATTTCGCTCTCGACCAAAGCAGGTTCGGTGGTGTCAAAAATGGTTTTCTGTTCGCCTGTCGGATAAGTTGCTACCACTTTATTTGACAGATTTTTATAGCCGCCTCTATGCCGTCCGTCTTTGCTGCTGTGCTTGAGCAAAAGCTGATGCAATTGTTTAATATAACTTTCCGACAATTTTATATCGGAAAAATTGTCAAAAATGAGTTCCAAAACTTCGTAATAGCCGATTACTTCTTGCTCATCGCGCGTTTCGAATTTTTTAATTTTCACATCCTTAAGTAGTTGTTGGATTTCCTCGTCCGTCATTGTGGATCCTTCAATACGGGTAGAAGAACCTATGCTTTCGATTGTAGCAATTTTTCGTAACTCTTTCAGGTAACGATTTTCCTGCTTTTCAATGATGTTCCATTTTCCCCGATATTCGTCAATTGAGGCAATAAGCTGCATAATGCGCTGATTTGTAAGAAAATCAAAGTTTAATTTTTGAATATATTTATCCATATTACATCCGTATTGTATCCATATAATTTAGACTACAAATATATGAAATATCTGCATCATATCCGTATTTTATCTAAAAGAATATTTTCTATTGATTTATAAAATGAAGGGAACTACAGTTTTTATAAGTTATTCGCCATTCTTCAGAAAAAATATTTCCACGCAGGAACAACTTCTATATCACCTATTTCTATTTGCTCTTCCTGATTATAGGTTAAAATAATTTTCCGCTTTAGCTTTATTTCTTCATTAATTTTATCGAAACCGTCATATTCCCGTTTCTGATTAGCCGGAGTCAGTTCATAGCAAACTTGAAATGCCTGATAATCGAAACCGTTTTTTACTACAAAATCGCATTCTCCGGTGTTGTTGGCAAAAGTTATTTCTTCATTTTCTTGCTTTTGAAGTTCGTTGAAAACAAAATTTTCAAACAATTTTGCCTTGTTGTCCCAAAAACGATACGAGATAGCATTCATCAAACCTGTATCTGCCACATAGATTTTATGACTGTTACGCACATTTTCTTTCAACGAGAAAGCAAAATTTGAAACATCCCGGACAATATAACTGTCATTGAGAATATGAATGTATTTTTTTGCCGTATTTTCATTGCTTCCGACTGCTGTTCCCAAACTTTTGTAAGAGCAAACAGCTCCCGCATTTGAAACCGAATATAGTAACAACTTTCTAAACAACGCAACATCGGAAATGGAGTAGCGTGATACACAGTCTTTCATAATGATCGAATCAAAATAACTTTTGAGAAGATTCGATTTTATATCGCTGTTCTTCAATGCCCTGATTTCAGGGAAACAACCCCATTCCAAACAATCATCAAGCAAACGCAATACTTCGGGTACCCCGCTTGCCAAATCCAAATAAGAACGAATGCCTTTGTGCAGCAATATTTCTCTAAACGAATAAGGAAAAACCGTATTGTCTAAATATCTGCCAGACAGCAAAGTAGAATATTCATTTTGCAAAAAGGATGAGTTGGAACCGGTAATGAAGATTTTCGCAAAAACTTCACTGTCATAAACACTTTTCACGAACGTTTCCCACCCTTTTACCGTTTGAGCCTCGTCAATAAACAGATATTTTACTTTTTCACCCGTAAGTTTTTCGGCAAGTCCTATCAGGTTATAAAACATGGCCGGATTTTCCCAAACTTCGCTATAAAGAGGGTCGTCCATGTTCAGTAACAGAATTGACTTGGGGTTCGTTTGTTTCATCAGTTCGTTTATCAGCATACGGAAAAATGACGATTTTCCACTTCTGCGAATACCCGTAAGTATTTGAATATGCTTTGTTTGCAGGTTGTTTAATAACGTATCATACAAACTGCGCTCCTGTAAATTCTGATAGCGTTTGCCATTCCAATGCGGATTTTGATTGATAATTGCCTGTTCCATAAGAATGATATTTCCAGCAAAGATATATCTTTTTATCGAAATACAATTCGTCAAATGCATTATTTTGACGAAATACAATTCGTTAAATTTGCGTTTTTGACGAAATGTAATTCGTCAAATAAGTCATATGATACAGCTTTTTATTACTTCTATCGTATTAAAATCATTGATTTTCACTGAAATACCATTCTCCGATTTCAACTTGTTTTCTATCATTGCATCTAAAAACAGTCGCCTGCTCTCTTCTGATACGGAATTGAAAACAATTGTTCCATCTTTACTCAACACAGTACATAGTTTAGATACGATCTCTTTCATCCTGCCGCCATGCCCGCCAATGAATACGGCATCCGGTTTTGGAAGTGCCGCTATATCCATCTCGATAAAATCTCCCATGACGGATTGAATACCCGGCGTGCCAAACTTGCGGCTATTGCTTTCTATCAGCGCCTTTCCTTCCTCTCTTTTTTCAAACGCAATTACCTGCAAATGGGGAAATTGCATCTTCGCTTCAATGGAAACCGAACCTGTGCAGAAGCCAATATCCCAAAAGACTGCTTTCTTTCTTAAATCTAATAAGCTAAGAGAGAGTAGCCTTACGGGCATTTTGGTAATCATCTTTGCCCGACCGTCCAATAAGTTAAATTCATTCTCGGGAATGCCCAAAGGTCTGTGCCGTTTATAAGTCCGTTGAAGAATCAGGTTATTGGGGAAAGCGAATTCCTGATTAACAATATCCTTTAATTTCCATACGGAGACTTTCTCTTTCTCCTTGTTCCCCAGTAATTCCCCGACAGACATGGTGTAATTGTCATAGCCATATTCAAGCATTCGTTGGGCAATAGCCGCCGGCGTATGTTCTTTACTATCGGTCAACACTCCGATTTTATCGTACCCTGTGATTAATGCTTCGTCAAACTTGTGCCAGCTACGCCCTGTCAACGATACAACGTGCATATCGTGATAGGGCATCAATAAGCGGTGCGCCAGCAGTTGCAGGGAATTAAAGGAAGGGCGTAAAATGATTTCCGCATCCGGCATTTCCCGTTGTATCGTGTTGGCAAAACCAAAGAACAACGGGTCGCCCGATGCAAATATCACCACTTCGGAATAAGTAGCGTATTGGTCGAAAACATTACTTAAAGGAACTGTGATGTCAATCCACGAATGACTTTCCGGAAGCAAAGGCGATACTATTTCGCGATGGCGTATGCCGCCCGAAAAGACATGGTGAGAAGCGATTATATTCAGCACCTCTCCGGAGAACGATTGCTCCTGATTATCATCTATGCCTATTACATAAAACTTCATTTCAATATAAAATAAATGATACTTATACAGCAAACAACCAATACAATCATTGCTGCTTCTGCCTTCTTATTAATTGCAATAGCGGTTTCCATATCCCGAAAAGTCAACTCTTTGTCGTTGTCGCCGATATAGGGCTTGTCTACCGTTTTGCCGAAATATATGTTCGAACCGCCAAAGCGGCAATTGAGTATCCCTGCCAAAGCCGCTTCGGGATAACCGGAATTGGGGCTGGCATGCAGCCGCCCATATTTTTTCACAAAAGAGAAAAACGATAGTTTGCCGCTTACAAGAATCATTAATGCCGCTGTGAGCCGTGCCGGAATGTAATTTGCCATGTCGTCTATACGGGCAGCCCAGCATCCGAACTGTTTATACCGTTCGCTCTTATAGCCAATCATTGAGTCGAGTGTATTGACCATTTTATAAGCAAACATGCCGGGCACTCCCAACAGCATAAACCAAAACAAAGGGGCAACGACCCCATCGCTCAAATTCTCGGATGCGGTTTCCAATGCAGCCGTCCGGATTTGCTGCGGAGACAATGCGGATGTATCCCGTCCTACAATGCGGGCTACTTGTTTTCGCCCTTCATCTATTGAGGAATCAACGGCATGGAAAACCTGCCTCACTTCGTCAATCAACGTTTTTCCTGCCAGACAGAAAAAGATAATTACGGCAGAAAACGGTACAGACAGCAGGGGATAAGGGCCTATTATTTTCAATAAGAAATACATCAGTAAGAAACTTGCGCAGATAAGCGTTATGGCGAATATAGCGCCTTTAAGCGCTCTGCCGGTTCCCTTATTCAAGACTTTTTCTCCCCAAGCAATGACTTTGCCGAAGCTGGTTACAGGATGCGGCAGGAAGCGAGGGTCGCCAAACAATTTGTCGGCAATCCAACCCAAGATGAGGGGTAACGATATGAATAAAAGGTTTATATCCATTCCCGAATAGCTTTTATTAATTGATTATTTTCTTCGGGCGATTGGGTGGCTATTCTGAAATAGTGTTCGTCTAATCCCCTGAAATTAGCGGCATCGCGTATCAATATACCATGTTCGTTTATCAGGTATTGCTTCAAATCAGTTGCTCTTTTGTCAATCAATTCGCATAAAAAGAAATGCGTGTTGGTGGGCAATATAGTTATGCCTTCTATTGCGTTTAGCTCTGTCATCAGGCGGTTTGTCTCTGTCAGATAAGCCGTTAAGTCGAAACCTGCCTTGCCCTCTCTAAGCAAATATTTACCTGCCTCTATTGCCAATTGATTGACCGACCAAGGCATACGGAAAAGGCTGACTTTATCTATCAATTCGTTGCAAGCTGTGATGTAACCGAGCCGCAAACCGGGAATGGCATACGATTTAGTCATGGAATGCAGCAGGATAACGTTTCTGTATTTCAGGCCTTCTGCGGCGGTAAACGTGTATTGTTTATCGGTAAAGGCTTCGTATGATTGGTCTATGATGAAGCAACTATCAGGATGCTCGGATATGAATTTATCCAAATATTGCTTGTGATAAACATTGCCGTCAGGATTGTTGGGATTGCACAGCCAAATCAACTCTGTGTCTTTATCTACCTGAGATAGCGAAGACACAAATGACAGTTGGTGTTCATTAATACGGCAAGCATCTTCGTATTCGCTGAACGTCGGAATAATGATACTTGATTTCTTCGCTCTGAATGCTTGTGCTATCAGGTAAATAGCATCAATAGCTCCATTTGTTACCAATATATTAGCCGGCTGTATATTGTTTCTCTCTGCCAATAATGTAACCAACGAGTGAGCATCTGGTTCAGGATACGAATGTATGGAACGGATGCAGGAACAAAGATGATGATGCAACGCGGAAAAATCCTGCCTGCCGTATATATTGGAACTGAAATTGCTTACAATCTCTTTTCCCAGATTGTGTATGTCGTCTCCGTGCCCGTTAATCATAAGCCCATTATTTTATATACCAAATCCATGTCTACATGACGGCGAACATGATTAGCCAGCTTGTCGTATTGTTCTTCTTTGAAAGCCTTGTAGTCGAACGGCTTGTCCGACAGTTTACCGGAGTAAGGCGCAAGGATATAGTCTATCACCACCTGATTGTCTAATATGCCGTGTATGTACGAACCAAAACATTTGGAATTAGCATAATAACCGTCTGTCGTTTTATCTCCTAATATATTGAGGGCAGAAGGCATGGCATCTTTTACGGGAACAGTTGTTCCTATATGTATTTCATAGCCTTCACATACTTCGTTAAAATTCAGGAATTTGAATGTTACCTGTCTGGTTAGCTTTTCACCCTCAATTTGTGTGGAGACAGGGAGTAATCCCAGTCCGGGTAATCGCTCTATATTGCTTTCTATGTGGGTGGGGTCGCATACTTCTTGTCCCATAATCTGGTAGCCGCCACAAATGCCGATTACGGTTGCCCCTGCTTTGTGTGCTTTTACAATGCTTTGAGCAACCCCGTTTTTGCGTAGTTCGTACAGGTCGGATAGGGTGCTTTTGCTTCCGGGTATCAGCACGATGTCGGCTTTTTCTATTTCGTCCGTATTGTTTGTATAATATAAATGTACACGAGGGTCGCGCTCCAAAACATTGAAGTCTGTAAAGTTGGATATATGGCGAAGCAATACTACGGCAATATTTACCTTGCCATGCGTGGCCTGTAAATTTTTAGTCTGCAATGAAATAGAGTCCTCTTCTTCTATCTGTATATCCTTATAGTAAGGAATTACGCCGAGAACCGGAATGCCGCAAAGCTTTTCCAGCTTCTTTACTCCCGATTCGAAAAGCCGGATGTCGCCCCTGAATTTATTGATAAGGATGCCTTTTACCGATTTTCGTTCTTCCGGGGTAAGCAACAGGATAGAACCATATACTGAGGCGAAAACGCCCCCGCGGTCAATATCGGCAACAAGGATTACGTTGGCATTGGCGTGTATCGCCATCGGCATATTTACCAAATCGACTTCTCTCAGGTTGATTTCCGATATGCTGCCGGCTCCTTCCATTACAATGGGGTTGAAGCGTTGCTGCAAGCGGTCGAAGGCATTGTTTACTTCTTTGCGGAATTCTTCCCGCCCTTCTTTTCGGAAATATTCAAAAGCGCCTTGATTGCCTATAGCTTTGCCGTTCAATACTACCTGACAGACCTTCTCGCTTGACGGTTTCAGCAACAAAGGGTTCATGTCCGTTTCGCACGGGATACCTGCGGCTTCGGCTTGCACGGCTTGCGCCCGCCCGATTTCCAATCCTTCGGGAGTGGCATACGAATTGAGCGACATGTTTTGAGCCTTGAAAGGCGCAGGGCGATAGCCGTCTTGCAGGAAGATACGGCAAAAGGCGGATGCTATAACGCTTTTGCCGACATCGCTTCCGGTTCCGGCAAACATAACGGGGTGCAGTTTCATTTTTTCAGACATCTCTTCCCGGTTTTAACTGTTCGGCATCATCGAACGTGAGTATCGCATTGACTAAGGTGGCAGCCAAATTGCTTCCGCCCTTTCTCCCCTCAATAATTAATTTGGCAATATCGTTGAAGGGCTTAACCATGTGTTTGGATTCGCATACATTGACAAAACCAACTGGCGCAGCCACGATTCCCACAGGGTGAGCCTTTCCTTTTCTTATCAATTCGCAAAGTTCCATCAATGCAGTAGGCGCATTGCCAAAGGCATACAGGGCATCGGGGTGTTCCTCAACAGCCAAGCGTATGCCGGCTTGTGTGCGTGTTATACCTTTTGTTTTAGCCAAGTCGGCCACACGCTCATCGTGCAGATAACACTTCACTTCTATGCCCAACCGTTCTAAAGCCCCTTTGCGAATGCCCGAAGCCGCCATTGTAACATCGGTTACGATGGTTTTCACCTCTCCTTTTGCACACTTATAATAAAGATTCTCTACCGCATTTTCGTCTGTATAGAGTATGTCTTCCATATCGAAATCGGCGGTTGTGTGTATGGCATGGAGCAAAGCCCATTTCCTGCCCATAGCTATATCCTTGTTTTTCAGTTCGCTTTCTATGGTGCGAAAACTGCGAATCATAATATCCTGCCCGATGCCGGCTTCTTCTTTTGCAGTATCTCTGTAATATCCGCGGGGAGTAATGATACGATTATTTTCGAACATATATGATTGAGAGTTGCCGATAATGACAATCGTAAACATATCTATATCTTCGGGATTGAATGCTGCTAAGGTCGTAACCTTTACTTCCTGTTCTTCACGCCCTGCCTGCCGTACATATCCCACCGGCGTTTCGGGGGAGCGTTCTTTCAGGAATAATTCAATCAAACGATACAACTGCCAATACCTGCCGTTACTTTTCGGATTGTAAACCGCCGTAACAAAGTCGGCGGAGGCAGCGGCTTTAATGCGTTTTTCTATTTTGCTCCAAGGGGTCATCAGGTCGGATAAGGATATAAGGCAAAAGTCGTGCCCGATAGGCGCACCTAAGAGTGATGCCGCTTTCTGGAAGGCGCTGATGCCGGGTAAAACTTCCACCTCGACAGCACTGTTTCTCTCCTTCTTCATTTCATAGACCAAAGGTGCCATCCCATAGATACCCGCGTCTCCCGAACTGATCACACATACGGTTTTGCCTTCTTCGGCATGGCGGAACGCTTCTTCGGCACGTTCGCGCTCTTTCTTCATGCCTGTATCCACGCATAGTGTACCGGGCTTGACAATATCAGCTACGAACTGAAAGTAATAATTGTAGCCGATTATAACGTCTGAAACTCCGACAGCTTGCGAAACTGCCGGAGTAATATCTTCTTTCGAGCCGGGACCAATGCCCGCAACGATTATTTTTCCTGTTGACATCAATTATTCATCATTTTTTAGTACTCTGAGCATGTCGAAATAATAGCCTTCGGCAATTTCCACTCCTTTCTCTACCTTGCCGGTTGCTATATCATAGATATAGATGCAAGGGTTGCTGTCTGCCGTATTCACGCCGATATACGCTTTACCGTCAATAACCACCGTACGCTGTGCGAAGCGCCCGCCGCTATAAGGAATCTCTTGCCCGTTATATTTTAACCGCTCTCTTGTTCCTGTGTTGAGGTTAACAATTGAGTAGTAGTGGCTGTAACTGTCGATGGCAGTTCCGGCAGCATCGTTACGGGCATATACAAGCGCTTTTCCGTTACCCAGATTTTGAACAGTGAGCAGCTTACCGTCGGCATTGGGATAACCTTCGTATCCGGTTTCAAAATCAGTCTCACCTTTCTTGATACGCAGTAAATGACCTTCCTCCATATCATTGGCGTCCGAAAATGCTGCCAGATAGAGATTACCGCTTTCGTCATACATTACACAATTCTGCATCAATTCTCCGTATGCACTTCCGGCCATTTCGCCGGCAAGCGTATTCACTTTGTTGCTCTCTACCGTCATATCGGAAGGATTGATAACCGCAGTCAGGAAGTTAGATGTTGGTACGCCGGCTCTGCCCGATTTGTCTTTGCCGAAATAAAAATAGAACAATTTACCTGCTTCTTCATTATAGGTCAGGATACCTGAGGCGTTAAATACAGCCGCTCCTTCGGGAAGTGGAAGGTCTAATGTGCCTTCGGCGAGGATGCGCATATCGTCGGCATTCAACTTGGTCCAGATAATTTTGGTTACATCGCCGGTGGCGGCCATGATCATCAGTGTATGGTCATCCAACCAGGCATGCGTGTAGCTGCGCACTTTGTATGTATTCTGCACAAATGGCTGTTCCTGAATCACATTGACGGAGTTGCCCGCTACCTGCAATTTGGTGAAACGGTCGTTTGAGTTGGGTACCTGATAGTAATATTCCCCCTTAACAATGGCTTCCATAGAGTAAGTATTATCCGCGCTCCGAAACTCAACACCATCATTTTTGATGTCGATCATATCCATATCAGCCGTAAGCGCATCTACACTTTTTACAATAGTACCGTCGCCCTGGTTCATTCCGCCATGCTTGCCTACCGTCATAAAAATGTCGAAATGATAATCTACTTCTGTTGCCGGATCCGGATCTTTGCCGGGATCATCGTTATCAGAACAGGCATTGAACGACAAGGTCATTGCGATGACCATCAACATACTGAACAAGAATCTGAACTTTTTCATTTTGATATAAATATTAATGGATTAATGAATGAATAATCTGAATTTGGCGAAGATAGAGCGGCCGGGCTTTTGCAGCTTATAATTGTCATAAACCGTCTCGTCGAAGATGTTGGCACATTCCAACGCGATGTTATATTGTCCCTGTTTCCATGAGTATGTAATATCTGCATTGCAGATATGCTGCTCCGGGATACGCGCCTTGCTTTCTCGCGCACCGTAAGCCTCCCATGTGAGGAAGTACCAATGCACCCACTGGTAAGTACAGCCCAGACGTAGTGTGCTTTCGGGCAACGCCACATTGTGCCACTCGTAACTTGCCTCTGCATTGCCAAACAGCCACGGCTGATTAGGAACGCGATTGTCGTAGGTTGCCGAGGGTTTCCCGTCGGTTTTGTATTTCTCTTGGTCGCGGGCGTCCTGATAACTGACGTTAGCCGAGAATTGCAGTTTGTTTTGCCACTCATAACGCACTTCTCCTTCTATGCCTTTGATGTGTACGCCCGAAATATTTTCATACTGTAGCATACCTTCCTTTTCCGATACCTTAGCCTGAATATAGTTGTCCGCATAGCGGAGGAAACCATTTGCTTCGTAATAAAGCGTATGATCGGGCGCCGGATGCCATGTGCCGAATATTCCTAAGTTGACATTGTTGCTACTTTCCGGTTTCAGTGCTACATTGGCATAAACCGTAGTACCGTTTCCTAACAGTTCGCGTGCGAGGGGGAGACGCACACTATGCTCGTAAGAAGCCTTTACAGACAAATGTTCGACAATCGTAAAACGCGAACCGGCACCATAGCCTGTAAAGTACCGGGTGCTTGAACCGGCTACGTCTCTCGAACCCGTTATACTTGGTAAATCCGTTTGCCGGATGTTCAGGTGGTTGATATATTCCTTTATAAAGAAGGTGTTATCCATTCTTCCTTTTAAAACGGACTGATTATAAGAGAGCCCCATGATATGCTTCGCCAAGACATCGGTCGAACTTTCAAAATCAGTGTCTACATCGTCATAGCGGTCATTACTCATACGGTTCAGCAGGTAGTTTATATTCAAACGATGGGATTCATTCAACCGGTAGTCGAAGTTGGTACGGGCAACAGTCATTGGACGTTTATAATGACGCATGGAACGCGTCCGCCCGGTTATCTCGTTACGCGGGCTTTCGATGTAATCGCCGTTCCAGTCGTACTTGCGGTATGCCGTATCAACTGTCAACGAGTGATCCCAAGTATGCGAAAGGGAGGCGTTCAGTTGCAGGTTTTCTATAATGAAGTTACGCTTTTGATAACGGGCCGAGACATTCCATGCATCCGATTTTTTCGTTGCCATACCATATACCTTACTTTGTACGGAGCCGGTTTGCAGCTCTTTATCGACTTTGGAATAAGAGGCGGAAACAAAAAAAGCGTCTGCCCAAGATTGATTGGCAAAGCCAGCCTCAACTCGTCCGAGCAGCGAGAAGTAATCATCATGAAAACGCTTGCGGTTGACCGGAATATACTTGCGGCTCTCTTCATCCCAGACCTCGACGCCTTTCATCGTATAGTCATTTTTAGAATAATTGACCCCGATGGCGGGACGGATAATCAACCCTGTCTCAGGCTCTACAAATTGTGCATTTAAGTCCGCTTTGTGCGTATGAAATGAACCTGTACCATAGGAAACGTCCAGATAATTGCGCTGATTTTTCTTGGTAATGATGTTGATAGCGCCCCCTAACGCATCGGCGCCCAGATGAGCAGGAACAACGCCTTTGTATATCTCTACCTGCTCGATAATGTTCGTCGGGATATTGGATAACGAAATTCCCGAACCCAGTGACGATAACGGCACTCCGTCGATAAAATAACGTACTGAATTCCCCGACAGTCCATTAATAGACAGGTCGAAATCAGAACCGGTTCCACCCTCTTCACGAATACGCACACTGGCGCTGCGACCTATGATATGGTTCAGGCCGGCTGAGGTATTCTGTAATGCTTCTCCGATTTGCAGCGCATTGACGGCAAATGAACTTTCCCGTATCCGTCGCACTTGACTTTTACCATAAACGGTAACTTCTTCAAGGTTTACTTCGCTTTCTTCCAATACGAAGTCTTGCTTTTCATCGGCTTGAATGGTGATCTCCGTATTCAGCGTTTTGTAACCGACAGAAGAAATAATGAACTTATACTTGCCGGGCAGCAATTCGAGGGTGTATGCTCCGTTATTATCCGAATACATCCCGATAGTTGTTCCTTCAACGGCTATTAATGCTTGTGGGACGGGCTTGTCTTTTTCGTCTTTGATCTCTCCCGACATAAAGACTTTTCTTTGTCCATACAAACCCATTGGGAGCAGGTTGGCTAATGCGATAAGGATAAATAAAAATCTCATTCTCAGATAATGTTTAATCATTTAAACATCATGAACTAAGATTTTCCAAAGCACATTGGGCAAGTAAGGCCTAAGCGGATATGTTATACGGGAAACTGCCTGAAATGCGTTTGTTCTTTAGCCTTAGTCCACGAAGGCTTTACAACTTCCATTCTGGCAGGTTTTCTGACTTACTCCATCTTTGAACGTCCTTCCCATTCGTTGCCGAACAGTGGTATTGAGTATTGTTCAAAGATTTTTGGCGGAGCTTACAGCAGCGGGTCTGTTCAGGATTTACACCTGATTCCCTTTTCATCACTTTTCCGAAGATGCGGAATCGTAACACCAAAATCTCGCCGCAAAGGTAATACTAATTGATTAATTCCCATTGCCGCGACTGATAAATTTCCGAAGCAATGAAATGATAAGTCATAATATATTCAATATCAATATTTAATGGGGTTAACTTTAGGCTTGAATTTCCTGCATCAAAAATCTTTTGACTATCTTTGCCCAATTCGAGTAAAGAATGAAAGAAATAGCAAGTTTTTTAATCGCCGCGCCTCATTCCGGTTCCGGAAAGACTACTGTTACTTTAGGATTGCTGAAAGCGCTGAAGAACAGAGGATATGCAGTGCAGCCTTTTAAGTGCGGACCGGACTATATAGATACTAAGTATCACGATTTGGCTTCAGGAAATAAATCCGTTAATCTGGACTTGTTTTTATCGTCCGAAAGGCATGTCGAGGATCTTTATGCCCGGTATGCCTCACAAAGCGACGTTTGCATTACAGAAGGAGTTATGGGGTTATTTGATGGCTACGACAAGATGAAGGGAAGTAGTGCGGAAATAGTCAAAACCCTGAATCTGCCGGTTGTGTTGGTGGTTAATGCAAAATCGACAGCTTATTCGATCGCTCCTCTACTGTATGGGTTTAAGAATTTTAACAAAGACGTTCGTATCATAGGAGTAATATTCAATTTTGTGGGTTCGGAAAGCCACTATGAGTTCTTGAAACAAGCCTGCAATGATGTCGGGATTCAATCATTCGGCTATCTGCCAAAGTGCATGGATATAGCAATACCGTCCCGCCATTTAGGATTAAGTTTAGAGAGCGAATATCTGTTTGACGATTTTGCTTGTAAGGCAGCTTCGATGATAGAAGAACATATCAACGTGGATGAATTATTGGCATCTGCCCGGACACCTATCAATACGCCTGTTCCGCAAATACCTCAATTAAAGACCGCCTGTGCGGACGTTAAAATAGCTGTGGCGGCAGACGATGCTTTCAACTTTGTATACCACGAAAACATAGCCTGTTTGAAGCGAATCGGTAGTGTTACCTTCTTTAGCCCGCTGAAAGAGACTTGTTTGCCCGAAGCGGACTTTGTTTATTTCCCCGGTGGATACCCTGAGCTATTTTTAGAGGAGCTTAGCAGGAACGAAGAGCTTCACAAAAGTATCAGGGACTATGTAGAAAACGGCGGTAAAATACTGGCGGAATGTGGCGGGATGATGTATCTTTCATCTTCCATTACAGACAAATACGGGCGCGAATATCCGATGGCGGGAATATTTCCTCACAAGGCGTCAATGCAGGATATGAAGTTGAAATTGGGTTATCGCCAATTTGAATACAACGGTCTTTCCATAAAAGGGCATGAGTTCCACTATTCGCATACCGAAGATGACGGAAGCAGTATCGCTCAACAGTACAATGCGAGGAATATGCCGGTAGATACCAAATTGTGGCGGTATAAAAATGTAATAGCAGGATATACACATATATATTGGGCTGAAATAGATAATTTATTGGACTTGTTCAACTAACGGTTATGAGAATTTACACAAGAGGCGGCGATAAGGGAAAGACCGGCATACACGGCGGGCAGCGTGTCGATAAAGGCAATATCCGGATTGAAGCAAACGGCTGTATGGACGAACTCAACAGCATGATTGGGGTAGTAAGGTCGTTCCTTCCGGCAACACATGAATGGCAGGAGTTGCTGTTCAGGATTCAGTCCGAAATAATGGTGGTCATGTCGCATGTGGCAACGCCTTCCGATATCCGGGATAAAAACCCGAATAAGCCGGATGTGGATATTGTTTCGTTTGTAGAGGACAGGATAGATGATTTAACCCGGCAAATGGATGATAAAAACAGTTATTTTATCCTGCCCGGAGGGACATTGGTGTCCGCTCATCTGCACATGGCGCGCACTATCGCCCGCCGGAGCGAACGGCGCCTGTGGACATTGAACCGGGAAGATGAGTTACCGCCCGTAATCTTACAATTCGTCAACCGCCTCTCGGATCTTTTCTTCGTTATGGCTCGTTATGAGATGCTTCAACAAGATTATACCGAAGAAAGATGGCAGCATTTTCTATATAAAAAAGGGAAATGAATTTCCATAGATTGTTGTTTATTTGGATTGTTTTTTGTAAATTGCCAAAGTTTTTATTTTCTGAAACGAGTCTTTTTAAACTAATATAATGTTCCTAATATGGTTGACCGGAAGAAAATAATGCAACGTACTTCGTGGATTAGTGTTATCGGAAATGCACTACTTTCATTGTTGAAGATTGTTGTCGGTATTGTGTCGGGAAGTATGGCGGTGTTGAGTGACGGGTTGGATTCGGCTTCGGATGTAGTAACTTCTATTATCATATTGTTCACTTCTTCTGTCATTAGCCGTCCTCCCAATTCAAAATATGTATATGGACGGGAGAAAGCGGAACATGTAGCTTCGACGATATTATCTTTTGTTATATTTTTTATGGGTTGCCAGATTATTGTCACATCTGTGGAACACATTATTTATCAGCAATCACGGGATTTGCCGTCTGTGTTGGCGATTTGGGTGACTGTTGTTTCCATTGCAGGTAAACTTCTGCTGTCATGGTATCAGTTCTATCAGGGCAAAAGAGTTGATTCGTCAATGCTGAAAGCAAATGCTATTAATATGCGTAATGATGTGATTATTTCCGGAGGGGTGCTGATAGGCCTGGTCTGTACTGTTCTTTTGAATATTCCTGTTTTGGATCCCATCATTGCGGGGTTTATCGGCTTATACATTCTGTGGTCGGCCATAGGCATATTCCGGGATGCGAATGTCGTTTTGATGGATGGAGTGGCTGATACTTCCGTATATGACAAAATTATTGATGCGGTGGAAAAAGTGCCGGGAGCCTATCATCCTCATCGTATCCGTTCCAGTCAGATCGGAAATCAGTATAATATCGTTCTTGATATCGAAGTAGATGGTCTGCTTACGTTAACCCGGGCTCACCAGATTGCTCAGGATGTGGAAAACAGCATAAAAGAAAGCATAGAAAATATATATGATATCGTTGTGCATGTAGAGCCGCAGGGCAATAGTCATCGTGCGGAAAAATACGGTATCAGCAAGGATAAATTGGCGGGTGGCGGCTGTAATCTGTAAGGGGTTTGAGACTTTCCATGTTGGATTAAGATAATAAAGTAATATATATATGTTGAGTTTGTTTGAGGGTTGATGAGTATAAACCTTTTAAAAGTTAAAAAAATGGATATAA
>QMCD01003455.1_pt1 | contig 16041 bp, 7 predicted proteins | sample 1821841 | NCBI WGS metagenome assembly QMCD01 (sample SAMN01991225, study PRJNA193472) | Termite gut metagenome, whole genome shotgun sequencing project. | isolation source: worker | host: Macrotermes natalensis | reverse complement strand
GGACATTGACGCCTGGGAAGATATAGGCTCCAAGTTTGAATTTCAGATAGCAGGATCTGTAGACCCCGCTTTCTTTCTTGACGATGATGGACGGGTATATCTGTATTGGGGCTGTTCGGACAAAGACCCTATCATCGGTGTGGAAGTAGATCCTAAAGACAAATTTAAAGTAATAGGAGAAGCCAAAGTATTGATCGAACACAATCCAGACAAGTATGGATGGGAAGTTCAGGGGAAAGATAATCAGTCCGGAAAAGCAGGTTATAATGAAGGTCCTTGTATTGTGAAGCACAAGGGAATGTATTACCTGCAATATGCCGCCCCCGGAACAGAATACCGCAACTATGGCGATGGTTTATATATCTCCGATAAACCTCTGGGGCCATACACCTATGTCGAAAGCAGTCCGTTCTCTTTCAAACCGGGAGGTTTTATAGGAGGCTCAGGACATGGACATACATTCAAAGACAAATATGGCAACTACTGGCATGTGGCTACAATGACAATATCTGTACGCCATATGTTTGAGCGGAGGATAGGACTGTTTCCCACCTATATGACAGCCGGGGACAACCTGCATGCTCACACCGTGCTCACAGACTATCCATTCAGCATTCCCGACAGGAAAACAGACTTGGAGAATAATGATTGCTCTATGTCGTGGAATATGCTTTCATATGGTAAGAAAGCAACCGCCTCATCTTTTCTTACCGGATATGAGCCCGAAAAGGCTACTGATGAGAAGGTGGAAACATGGTGGGCAGCCATTTCCGGAAACAAAGGTGAATGGTACCAGATAGACCTAGGTAAAAAAATGAAAGTAAATGCCATACAAATTAATTTTGCAGACCACGATTTTACAACTAAACGAACTGATACACCTCCAATCTACCAATATTATATCGAATGCTCTGATGATGGTAGTAATTGGAAAACAATTATAGACAAAACTTCAAACGCCAAAGATATGCCCCATGAGTTGGCCGTTTTGGACAAACCTGTTAAAGCAAGGTACATCCGTATCCGGAACACAAAAGATATGGAAGGCAAGTTTTCGCTGTACGACCTTCGTGTATTTGGTCACGGACAGGGAAAAGTGCCAAAAAGAACACCAGAGCTACAGATTGAAAGAGATAAGGATGACAGCCGTATTTTCAGAATCACATGGAATAAAGTGAACGATGCCAATGGATATATTATTCGCTGGGGAGTAAAGCCCAATCAGTTGAAAAACGCTATGATGGTCTACGACAACTCTTTTGAAGGACGTTTCTTCAACCGCGATTCGGAGTATTATTTTTCAATAGATGTTTTTAATGAAAATGGAATAACTGGTAATTAGCAAATTCGAAAATTAGCAGATTCGGAAATGTAAGAATGAATCTGCTAATCTGCTAATTCGCTAATTCGCTAATATATATTATCATGAAAAAATTATTCATTTTACCATTACTGTTTCTTGTAATGGCCAGCCTTACTGCACAACAAAGAAATGCAGATATCAAGCCACATCCCGAATCTAAAGACATAGTTTCGGTTCTTGATTTCGGGGCAAAAGCCGATGGAAAAACGGATGATACCAATGCTATCCAGAAAGCAATGGACTCTTTTGGGAAAAGGGGCGGAACGGTATATATACCAAATGGTACATATCTCATCGCTGGTTCACTGAATATACCCCAGGCTGTTACCCTGAAAGGGGCTTTCGAATCCGTTCCTTCACACAATGGAATCCGCAATGCAGGACTCCCTAAACCCGGCGAAGATGGCACTACCCTGCTAATTACAGGAGGCAAAGGAAAAGATATTGATGCTACTCCGGCTATCACAATCAATACAAACAGTACGCTACGCGGAGTAGTGATGTACTGGCCACTGCAAGACCCAGACAAAGTGCCTGATGCATATCCGTGGGGAGTAGCCATGAAAGGAAAAAACCCGGCTTTGCTCGATGTGGAAATGCTGAACCCTTACAACGCAATCGATGCCTCGCATAACGAACGCGCGCTTATCCGCAATATCAGCGGACAGCCATTGCGCAGGGGAATTTATGTGGATGCAATATATGATATAGGCAGAATAGAAAATGTACACTGGAACCCATGGTGGAGCATGAAGCCTACCCTTTACAACTGGCAAAGGGAACACGGCGAAGCATTTATCTTCGAGCGCACCGACTGGCACTATGTACTCAACACATTCTGCTTCGGATACAATGTTGGTTATAAGTTTGGAGCAAGCCAGGGTAGCACCGGCTCCTGCAACGGGAACTTTTTAGGCATCGGAGCCGATGCATGCCACACTTCCGTAAAGGTGGAACAAAGCGCTGCTTACGGAATCCTTATTACCAACGGAGAGTTTGTAGCCATGCACGGTGATGACCCTACGATGGTAGTGGTTACGGATGCCAACAAAGGAAATGTACGCTTTGTCAACAGTGCTTTCTGGGGGCCATGCAAGCAGATAGCAAAAATCAACGGACAGGGCACAGTCGGTTTCTCTGACTGTATCTTCGTTCAGTGGGACAGGGACAAAGAAAACCGGAGCGCCATACAGGTCAACAGCGGCTCTGTATCTGTCCGTGGATGCGACTTTATGCACGACAGCCCGCAAATATCCATCGCCAGCAATGTAGACCGTGCCATTGTCAGCGAAAACACTATTAAAGGAAAGGTACGCATCAACAATAATGCAAAGAGTAGTTATATAAACGGAAACTTAGGAACAGAGTGACAGTTAACAATCATCAGTTAACAATAAAACCCTCTTTGTCATTCTGAACGAAGTGAAGAATCTCTTATCTCTTTGAGGGTCGAGATTCTTCGTTGCACTCAGAATGACAAAGAGAATAATACAATAACAATGAAAATATACAAGGGAATCATACTTATTTGCTTTCTATTTGTCTTATCATCAGCAAATGCTCAAAAGAAAGACATTTATCTGGACGAGAGTGCGCCTACGCACGACCGTATCATGGACTTATTGTCCCAATTAACCATAGAGGAAAAAATCAGTTTACTAAGAGCAACCTCTCCTGGTATAGAGCGCCTGCAAATACCTAAATATTACCACGGCAACGAGTCCCTGCACGGCGTAGTACGCCCGGGACGCTTTACCGTATTTCCGCAGGCTATAGGACTTGCCAGTATGTGGAATCCCGAGCTGCATTACCGGATAGCCACAGCTATTTCGGATGAGGCGCGCGGACGCTGGAACGAACTGGAACAAGGCAAGCTGCAAACACAGCGTTTTACCGACCTGCTTACATTCTGGTCACCGACCGTTAATATGGCACGCGACCCGCGTTGGGGACGCACACCCGAGACATACGGAGAAGACCCTTACCTATCGGGTGTATTAGGAACAGCCTTTGTAAAAGGGCTGCAAGGCAATGACCCTCGCTACCTGAAAATCGTTTCCACACCGAAGCATTTCGCCGCCAATAACGAGGAGCATAACCGCTTTGTCTGCAATCCGCAGATTTCAGAAAAGCAACTGCGGGAATACTATTTCCCGGCATTCGAGATGTGTGTCAGGGAAGGAAAATCCGCTTCTATAATGTCGGCATATAATGCTATCAATGATGTGCCTTGCACGGCTAATCCGTGGCTGCTGACCAAAGTCCTGCGGCACGACTGGGGTTTTAACGGATATGTGGTTTCCGACTGCGGAGGACCAAGCCTCTTGGTGTCGGCTATGAAATATGTGAAAACAAAAGAGGCCGCGGCTACTCTTTCTATCAAGGCAGGACTCGACCTTGAGTGTGGCGATGATGTATATATGCAACCGCTGCTAAACGCTTACAATCAATATATGGTATCTCAGGCCGATATCGACTCTGCTACCTACAGGGTGTTGAGAGCCCGTATGCATTTAGGACTATTCGACGACCCAACCTTAAACCCTTACAACAAAATTTCTCCTTCGGTGGTCGGTTCTGAAGCGCATAAGCAACTGGCTTTGGAATCTGCCCGCCAGAGTATTGTCCTCTTAAAGAATAAAAATAATGCCCTGCCTATCGACCCTAAAAAAGTAAAATCTATTGCTGTTGTCGGTATCAATGCAGGCAACTCCGAGTTTGGAGATTATAGCGGAATACCTGCTAACGCTCCGGTATCGGTTTTGCAAGGGATAAAAGATAAGGTAGGAGATAAGGTGAAGATTGTCTATGCCCCGTGGAAATCAGCTATGGACGGAAAAGAAATGATATCTGCAACACATTTTCCCGGTGGACTGAAAACGGAATACTTTACCAATATGGAACTTACAGGTAACGCTAAAACACGCACCGAAGAATGGATAAACTTCGAGCCTGCAAATCAGGCGCCCGACCCGTTTATTCCTCCATTTCCTATTTCTATACGCTGGACAGGAAAATTAAAACCTGCCGTATCGGGAGACTATACGATTTATTTCAATGCGGATGATGGATGCCGCCTGTTCATAGATAACAAAAAACTGATTGATGAATGGCACGAAAGAAGTATTTCGACCGACTCGGTCAGCCTCCGTCTCGAAGCCGGAAAAGAATATGACATCAAAGCCGAGTATTTCAATAACCGCGACAATGCAGTTGCTAAATTATATTGGAAAGTACCGGCAATAGATACAAAAGAACGCCTCGATATGTATGGTGAAGCCGGCAAGGCTGTGCGCGAATGTGAACGTGTGATTGCCGTACTGGGTATCAATAAAACAATAGAACGTGAAGGGCAAGACAGGTATGACATTCACCTGCCTGCCGACCAGATGGAATTTATAGAGGAAATTTATAAGGTGAATTCTAATATTGTTGTAGTGCTTGTTGCAGGTAGCTCTCTGGCTATTAACTGGATGGACGAGAATATTCCTGCCATAGTGAATGCCTGGTACCCGGGCGAGCAAGGGGGAACTGCGGTAGCCGAAGTATTATTTGGAGACTACAATCCCGGAGGACGGCTGCCGATAACCTACTACAATAGCCTCGACGAACTGCCTGCATTCGATGATTACGATATCTCGAAAGGCAGGACTTATCAATTCTTCAAAGGAAAGCCACTCTATCCTTTCGGGTATGGGTTAAGCTATACAACTTTTGCTTATAACAATCTGAAAATAAGTGATAACGGAAACACCGTAAAAGTGTCGTTCAACCTGAAAAACACAGGTAAAATGAATGGCGATGAAGTTTCACAGGTATATGTAAAACTACCTCATACCGGAGAGTTTACACCGATAAAAGAACTCAAAGGCTTTCAGCGTAATACCCTCAAAAAGGGAGAGACCAGAAATATAGAAATCGAAATAAGGAAAGACCTGTTAAGATATTGGGACACTGAGAGCGGACAATTCATTGTGCCTCACGGCAACTATGAATTTATGGTTGGCTCTTCGTCTGCTGATATTCGGCTGACTGGACAGTTAAATGTAAAGAAATAACGAAATCCTCTCTGTCATTCTGAACAGAGTGAAGAATCTCGACCCTCGAAAAATATACGAGACGTTTCACTCCGTTCAACATGACAGAGTACCAAAAGAAAATAATACAACAATGAAAAAAGCATTCATTACACTTCTCATTCTGGTTCTCTCCGGTCAGTTGGTTGCACAAAATTACCAACGTACACCACAAGGAGTAAAGACCGATGTAAAATCTACGAGTATAGAGATTCAGTTTTTCAGCCCTCAGATTATCAGGGTATTGAAATATCCTCAGGAAGAAGCACCGGATAAGAAAAGCCTGTCCGTTATCAAAGAACCCGAAAGCACGGATTTCAGGATTGAACAGTTCAACAATGTAATCACGCTGAATACAGCAGACCTTATCGTTACACTAAACCTGACTACTGGAGATGTATTGTTCAACGGTACAGACACCCGTCCTTTCATTGCCGAAAAGAGTGTCTCCTCCGTATTTACTTCCAAGAATTATGAAAGTGGTAAAACGTATGAAGTAAAACAAACATTCCTTTTGGATAAGCAGGAAGCCGTTTACGGACTTGGACAACATCAGCAGGGACACATGAACCAGCGCGGACAGGAAGTTCATCTCCGCCAGGTGAATATGGAAATAGCTATACCCATTATCCATTCGATAAAAGGCTATGCTGTTTTCTGGGACAACTACTCCCCTACTACTTACAAAGATTCATATGATGGTTTGTCATTTACTTCTACGGCTGGCAATTGCATCGACTATTACTTCATGTACGGAAAAGATGCTGATGGAACAATCGCCCGTATTCGTGAACTTACAGGACAGGCTCCTATGTATCCGCTATGGACGTACGGATTCTGGCAAAGCCGCGAACGCTATACATCACAGGATGAACTGCTGAGTGTAGTAAAAAAATACCGCGACCTGAATATTCCGCTCGATGGTATTGTGCAGGACTGGCAATACTGGAGCACTGACAATACGCATTGGAATGCTGTGGAATTTGGTAATCCTACTTTCCCGAACCCAAAGAAAATGATAGACGAAGTACATAAGATGAATGCACATATCGCTATCTCTGTATGGCCGTCGTTCGGACCAAACACAAATATTCATAAAGACCTGAAAAAGAAAAACCTGTTACTCGATTTCGAAACATTTCCACATAATAATGGCGTGAAAGTATATGATGCCTTCAACCCGGAAGCACGCAAAATCTACTGGGATTATATGAATAAGAATATCTTCTCAATAGGTATGGACGGCTGGTGGCTGGATGCTACCGAACCGGAATATTCGGGAGGAGAAAAAGAGCTGAATCAACAAACTTATCTGGGACCGCTTCGCAGTGTATATAATGCTTTCCCTCTTGTATCGGTAGGTAGTGTGTACGATTATCAACGCCAGGTTACTTCCGACAAACGTGTATACATTCTCACCCGCTCTGCTTTTGCCGGACAGCAACGTTATGGGGCAAACTCATGGTCGGGTGATATCGTTTCACGCTGGGATGTGCTTCGTGACCAGATTTCTGCCGGACTTAACTTCTCACTTTGCGGAATCCCTTACTGGAACACAGATATAGGCGGTTTCTTCGCACACCATGTATATCCTGAAGGCATCAGGGACAAAGCCTACCATGAATTGTATGTACGCCGGATGCAGTTCGCTACATTCACCCCGATGATGCGTTCGCATGGGACAAGTACCCCGCGTGAGATTTTCCAGTTCGGGCAAAAAGGTGACTGGGCTTACGATACACAAGAGAAATATATCAATCTGCGTTACAGCCTGTTGCCATATATGTACTCTATCGGTCACGACATTACAGCCAATGCGGGTTCTATGATGCGTGCCCTAAGTATGGACTTCGCCAGCGATGCCAAAGTGCATGATATAAACAATCAGTTTATGTTCGGAAAATCTATTCTTGTTGCCCCTGTTACCGATTCCATGTATGTAAACCGTGTAAACGGCAGTGCTGTTGAAGATTTCAGCACTCTAAAATCACATAAACTATACCTACCAAAGGGTGCTGATTGGTACGATTTCTGGACAGGAGAAAAAATAAACGGCGGACAGGAAATCAGCAAAGCCACGCCCATCGACATTATTCCGTTATACATCAAAGCCGGCACTATCCTTCCGTGGGGCCCGAAAGTACAATATGCCACCGAAAAGAGATGGAACAACCTCAACCTTTTCATTTTCCCCGGCGCTGATGCCGAGTTTGTACTATATGAAGATGAAAACGACAACTACAATTACGAAAAGGGCATGTACTCCACAATCGCCATGAAATGGAACGACCGCTCGCGAACCCTTAAACACGAACTATCCTAACTCGTCGTTTAAAATTTCCGTCCATGTTGAAAAACGGCACTTTCAATGTCACAATTATTAAAGATGGCAAGAATATAAACACCATTTCGCAGGCTGATAAGCAAATTGTATATCAGGGACAGGAGATTAATGTAAAAATGTAGTATTAATAAGGATTTTAAGGAGGTCTTAATGTGTTTTTTAATGAGTTTATTAATGATGAAAAAATAAATTTGAATTAAAAAATTACGAATTGTATCATACTTTTTTTGTCATGCTGAGGTAACGAAGCATCTCGACCCTCAAAAGTTATATTCAAAGAGGTAAGAGATTTTTCACTCTGTTCAAAATGACAAAGACCTAAAAAAATAACCTTAATAATTTTAATCATGAAAAAAAGGAATCTTATATGCACGGCATTTTTATCGCTCTTGCTTTTCAGCGCGGGATGTTCCGACACCCCGGTTTATAAAGATGCGAATGCACCTGTGGAGGACAGGGTAAATGACTTATTGTCGCGGATGACCGTCGAAGAAAAAGCCGCCCAACTGGATATGCTTTCAGCCAACGATATCCTGGACGGGCCCGACAAGCTGAAAGAAAAAGAAGCAGCCTTCTTTATCGACTCCATGTGCATCGGCTCTATTCACGACTTTTATCCAAAGACAGCAGCCATAGCCAATGCCGTACAAAAACGTGCCATTGAAAACTCACGTTTGGGGATTCCGGTTATTTTCATCGAAGAAGCATTACATGGATATCAGGGGGCGGGAGCAACAACGTTTCCCACCCCTATCGGTAACTCATCTTCGTGGGATACCATACTGGTAAATAATATAGGTAAAGCCATCGCTGCCGAAGCCCGGGCGCATGGCGTACATTTCATTCTGGGGCCTAATCTCGACCTCGCACGCGACATCCGCTGGGGGCGCACCGAAGAAACATTTGGAGAAGACCCTTACCTGTCATCACGCTATGCGGTCAGCCTTATCAAGGGAATGCAGGGGAACAGCCTGAAAGACAATAATACAGTGGTTGCCGAACCGAAGCATTTTGCCATTCACGGCATACCCGAAGGCGGCGTAAACACAGCCCCTGTATTTATCGGGGAACGCGAAGCTCGTTCGACACACCTGTATGTATTTGAAAAAGCCGTAACCGAAGCAAAAGCAAAAGGAATTATGGCTGCCTATCATGAAAGGGATGGCGTTCCGGCCATTGCCGACTCGTGGCTGCTAAAAACAATACTGAGGGACGAATGGGGATTCGATGGATTTGTAGTATCCGACTTGGGAGCCATTGCCAAGCAATACAAAGACCATCACACTGTTGCCAACGGAGAAGAAGCGATTATCAAATCATTGTCCGCCGGACTGGATATGCAGTTCTACGATTATCCGCATGATGTTTTCCAAAATACGGTGGTAAAAGCCGTTAAGGAGGGTAAATTGTCCGAAAAAGACCTGAACAGGGCAGTAGCCGGAGTGTTGCAGGTAAAATTCGAACTCGGGCTATTCGACAATCCATATACAGACGAAACACTGGCTGCAAAAGTATACAGGAGTGAGGAACATCAGAAGCTCGCACTCGAAGCAGCCCGTAAATCAATCGTGTTGCTTGAAAACAAAGATGGCGTTCTCCCTCTAAAAAAAGATATAAAATCTATAGCCCTTGTAGGTAACCTTGCAAATGTGTCTTCTCTCGGGGGGTATTCTCCTGCCGGAGCAAAAGGGGTGACAGTCTATCAGGCTCTGAAAAAGCGTTTCGGCGAAGATGTAAAGATAAATTTCGTGAACAGTGATATCTCAGAACGCTTTGCCAATATACCATCTACAGCCCTGACGCCGGACTCCGATAAGGAAAAGAACGGACTGGATATTGCATTTTTCAACAATACCAACTTCGAAGGAAATCCGGTCTACACAGATATCAATGATAATCTTTCGGTTTACTGGCACAATCTAAGCCCTGCACCGGGTGTCAATTCGGATAACTTTTCCGTGCGCTGGAGTGGCTATATCACTGCTCCGGTAACCGGTGAATATGAGTTTCAGCTAAACGCGGATGATTATGCGCGTGTGTATATAAATAACGAGTTGTTTATCGACTGTTGGGGTGAAGAGAAAGTAAAACAAACGCTTAGTAAAAAAATAAGCCTCACAAGTGGCAAGCAGGTACCTATCCGGTTGGAATACGCAGAGATAGAAGACATTGCCTTTGTCAATCTGCGTTGGAGAATGACACAGCTTACATCATCATCCTTATTCAGGGATGTAGCCCGCGCTTCCGCTGCTTCGGATGTTACTATTGTCGTAATTGGCGAAACCGACAGCGAAGTGGGTGAAAGCCGTGACAGGCAAAACCTGTATCCGCATCAGGCAGACCTCAACATCATTAAAACGGCAAAACAGGCAAACAAACCTGTGGTAACAGTTATGTTGACAGGCCGTCCGCTGGTACTCACCGAAATTGCTGAAAATTCAAATGCATTGCTGCAAGCGTGGTATCCGGGCGAAGCGGGAGGTGATGCCGTAGCCGATGTGATATGGGGTGATTATAATCCTTCGGGTAAATTAAGTATCAGTTTTCCGAAAGAACAGGGAACATTACCTATCTATTATTCAAAGAAACCATCTGCCAGCCGCAGGTATGTGGATGGAAACGGCGACCCTTTATACGAATTCGGATATGGATTAAGCTATACCAATTTCACTTATTCAACACTGAGTGTACAACCGGAAAACGCGAAAACAACCGATAATATCACCGTGACTATCAACCTGCGGAATACAGGCAGCGTGGATGGTGCGGAAGTAGTACAACTCTATATTAATGATAAGGTAAGCAGTGTAGCTACTCCTGTAAAACTACTCAAAGGTTTTGCCAACGTCTTTCTGAAAGCAGGTGAAAGTAAAGAGGTTATCATTACTCTTACCCCTGAACACCTGTCACTGATAAATGCAAAGATGAAACGGGTAGTAGAACCGGGTGAATTTGAAATAATGGTGGGTAGTTCTTCGAATAATATACATTTAACCCAGACAATAAATGTGGTAGAATAAAATCATTCATCTCTTTGTCATTCTGAACGGAGTGAAGAATCTCTTTCCTGTTTGACTCTATCTTTTGAGTGTCGAGATTCTTCGTTACACTCAGAATGACAAAGAAGAAATAAAAAATAACATGAAATATATATTGACTCTCTTATCCTGCTTTCTTCTGGTAATAATTACCCACGCACAGACCAAAATAGTCTGTGTAGGAGCCAGTATCACCGAAGGGGCATTGACCACCGACCCGAAGAAAGATTCCTACCCTGCGCAACTGGGCAGCCTATTGGGAGACAAGTATCAGATAATCAATTGCGGGGTAAGCAGTTGCACGATGCTGCGCAAGGGTGACCATCCGTATCGGAATACAGAAGCTTACCAGAAAGCATTGAACAGCAGTCCCGACATTGTCTTTATCGATTTGGGCGGAAACGATGCCAAAGCCGTCAACAGGGTGCATATGAGCGAGTTTGCAAAAGATTGCAGCGATATGGTAAATGCTTTCAGAGACCTGCCTTCAAAACCGCGTATTATCCTGATGCTGCCGTTTGTCTCTTTCGAAACGGATAACAACCAGATATGGGATCCGGTGATAGTGAACGATATTATCCCGGCAATCCAGCAAGTCGCATATAATGAAAACGTGGAAGTGCTGGATATGCACTCATTACTGATTAACAGACCTGATTTATTTCCGGACAAGATACACCCCAATGATGAGGGTTCGGGCATTATCGCCAAAAGGTTATATGACCAGGTTACACTGAAAACAGATAAAGGATTCGATATACTAAGCAAGCTAAAAACGGCATACACTATCAGTAATTTTAAAGGATATTCATGTGCCGACTTCAAACTAAGAGGCAGAGAGTGCAAGGTAGTTAAACCTAAAGTTGCCGCTAAAGGCAACCCGTGGATATGGCGTACACGCTTCTGGGCACACGAGCCACAGACCGATATTGCCTTACTCGAAAGAGGATACCATCTGGTTTACTGCGATGTAGCCGAACTGATGGGAAACGCCGAAGCCCTGTCTATCTGGTCAGATTTTCATAAACTATTGACAAAGGCGGGTTTATCAAAGAAAAGCACAATGGAAGGCATGAGCCGCGGTGCGATGTATTCGTTCTGCTGGGCAGCGGCCAATCCGGATAAGGTGAGTTGTATATATGTGGACAATCCCCTGCTCGACTGCCGCTATCTGGCTGACAAGGAAGGTGAAGACCTGGGAGAGATGACAAGGAACTTTATGGCGGCGTATGGACTGAAAACACGAGACGATATCCGCAACTTCAAAGGAAGCCCGATGGATAAGATACAGGAAATAGTGAAAGGAAAGTACCCGATACTTATCCTTTGTGCCGACCAGGACGAAGCCGTATCGCCTACCCAGACTTTAGAGTTTGAACGAAAAATAAAAGAGGCAGGCGGAAATATTACGGTGATGATGAAGCACGGGTTTAAACATCACCCGCATAGTTTTCCGAATCCGGCGCCTATAGTGGATTTTATTTTGAAAGCGAATTGTCATTCTGAGTGAAACGAAGAATCTCGTTTCTCATGAGCCACGGGATTTTTCACTTCGTTCAAAATGACAAATAGGAATAAAAAGGGAGAAATGACAAATCTCCCATAACAAGAAACCAAATAATAAAATGCAAAAAGCCATAACTTCTATCCTTCTGTTCCTTTTCTCGGCCGGATTTGTATACGGTCAGCAGATTCCGCACCTGAAAAGGAATAAAAACAACATAGTCCAGCTTATTGTAAATGATAAGCCGTATATCATGCTTGCCGGCGAACTGATGAATTCGAGTGCCTCTACACTGGAAAGCATGGCGCCAAAATGGGAACGCCTCAAAACACTCAATCTGAATACGGTATTGGCGACTGTTGCCTGGGAACAAATAGAACCGGAGGAAGGGCAGTATGACTTTTCCATTGTGGAAGGGCTGATTAAAGAAGCGCGTAAACACGACCTGAAGCTTGTCTTCCTGTGGTTTGGCAGTTGGAAAAACGGTTCGTCGGGATATGCTCCGCACTGGATTATGAGGGACACCAAAAGATTCCCGCGGATGAAAACGGATAAGGGAGAAAATCGTCCGTTCCTGGCTAACTACAGCGAAAATCTGGCAAAAGCCGACACCAAAGCATTCGGCGCCCTGATGAATTTCATCAAACAAATTGACAGCAAAGAACACACCGTGCTTATGGTGCAGATAGAAAACGAAATAGGGTTGTTGGGAGACAGCCGCGACCGTTCTGCTACTGCGGAAGAACTATTCAGGAAAGAAGTTCCAGGCAAACTGATACAATACCTACAAAAGAACGAAAAACAGATATTACCTGAAATAATAAACCAGTGGAAGGTTCACGAAAAAAAGGCAAAAGGTAACTGGCTCGAACTGTTCGGTAATGATAGCAACAGGCTTGCCGATGAGCTGTTTATGGGCTGGTACTATGCCCGCTTTGTAGAACAGTTGGCAGCCGAAGGAAAACGAGATTACCCCATACCGCTGTTCGTAAACGCATGGACGATTTACCCGGAAGACCCAAATCCCGGCAATTACCCCAGCGGAGGGCCTAACCACCGGATGCTCGACATTTATCAGTTGGCTGCTCCATCCGTGGATTTCCTAGCTATCGACAACTACAATGATGATTATGTATCGCAGTTACGCCAATACAACAGGAACGGTAATCCGGTTTTCGTACCCGAAGCTGTTGCCCTCTGGCGTGGCGAGAAATGGAGCGGCCCTGCAAAGGCATTCTATACACTGAGCGAGTTCAATGCGCTTGGATTTTCTCCCTTTGCTATCGATAATGATGTATATGACGAAAAGCATCCGCTGAAAGACGCATACCGTGTGTTGGACAACCTGATGCCGCTAATGGTAAAAGAACACGGCTCCGGCAATATGAAAGGCTTTATGCAGCAGGGAGACAACAAGTCCGACAAAATAGATTTTGGAGATTACGATATAAATATACATTACAATTATCCTTACCAGGGCTACGGACTGGCGATACGGCTTTCCGCAGACGAGTTTCTGATTGCGGGTAATGGTGCCGATGTATCTTTCCAGTCTAAAGATAAAAACCTTCCGGGCATCAGTTATGGTACTATCCGGGAGGGCTACTATAAAGACGGTGAATGGAAAACCACAAAATACCTGGGAGGCGATGAGGCTATGCAGGGTGTAGGCGGCGTAAAGATACCTCCTGTTTACCTGAGCGAAGATGCTAATCAGAATATGGTCACTATCATAAGAATTAAAGTTATCCCTGTGGAAAGCGCAACATATAACAACAAAAATATATTTGATTAAAAACATAACATGACACTCAATGAAAAAAGCACTCTTCGCAGCATGTATTGCTGTATTTACCCTCTTATCCTGTAACAGCTACAGCCAAAAGAATCCATTTATACAACATATGTACACTGCCGACCCTTCGGCGCGTGTATGGGCAGACGGACGCCTGTATGTATACGCTTCGCATGATATAGCCCCGCCGCGCGGCTGCGACCTGATGGATCAGTATCATGTATTCTCTACGGATGATATGGTCAACTGGGTAGACCACGGCGAAATACTCCGTTCGAGCCAGGTACCCTGGGGTCGTCCCGAAGGTGGTTTTATGTGGGCACCGGACTGTGCGTATAAAGATGGAACATATTATTTCTTCTTTCCTCATCCCAGTGAAACAAATACTGGAAAAAGTTGGAAAATAGGGGTTGCTACAAGCAAATATCCGGCAAAAGACTTTGTAGTACAGGGCTATGTAAAGGGCATGCAATCTCATATCGATCCGAATGTATTTATAGACGATGATGGTCAGGCTTATATCTATCAGGGTGGCGGAGGAACTTGCCTCGGCGGTAAACTGAAAGACAATATGATGGAAGTAGATGGCGAGCTGCAAAAGATGGAAGGCCTCGAAGATTTCCACGAAGCGGCATGGGTACATAAACGCAATGGGATCTATTACCTTTCTTATTCGGATAACCATGATGAGAACTGGAATGATGGTGTAAAAGGCGATAACCGTATGCGTTATGCAACCAGTAGCAGTCCGTTAGGCCCATGGAAACATCAGGGCATTTATATGGAGCCGACAAACAGTTATACCAATCATGGCTCTATTGTCGAATATAAAGGTCAATGGTATTCTTTTTACCATAACAGTTCATTATCTGAAAAGAACGGGGAGTTTAATGACTGGCTACGTTCTGCTTGTGTAGATAAGCTCTACTACAATGAAGATGGGACAATACAAATGGTAAAACAAACAAAATAGTTACAGGTTACCAAAAAACGTGTTAATCTTGAAATAAACATCAATATAATAATGAAGAAATACGAGTTATTTATATCAGCACTTCTGATTTCTTTCGCCCTAATGTCTTGTGCAAACAGAGGCAACAGTAAACCAGAGGAAGAGAAACCTCAGCAGCCTATAGAGGAAGCAAAATATGACGAAACGGGTTGTAATTATACAAGCTACAAAGGATTGACGATGGCAGGCTATCAGGGTTGGTTCACTGCTCAGGGAGACGGAGCCAATAGCGGCTGGACGCACTACAATCAGAACGGAAAATTCGAACCGGGCTTTGCTACTGTCGATTTCTGGCCCGATGTATCCGAATATGAAAAAACATATGAAACACCCTTTTCTTTTCCTAACGGGAATAAAGCACATGTATTCAGTCCGCAGGATGAATCTACTGTCGACCTGCATTTCAAATGGATGAAGGAATATGGTTTGAACGGTGTCTTTATGCAGCGCTTCCTCGTTACTGTAAAAGACAAACGCGCACAGATAACCAAGGTCTTTGAAAACGCCCTGAAAGCAGCGAATAAGTACAACAGGGCAATCTGTGTGATGTATGACCTATCGGGAAGTAAAGGTTCGGAATTGGATATCATTGTCAACGACTTTGAAAAACTGGTAAAAGATTATGACTTGTTTAACAATAAAACGAATCCGAATTACCTGCGGCATAATGGCAAACCATTAGTCGTTATCTGGGGTGTAGGATTCAATGACGGGAGAAAATATACAACCCAGGATGTAGCCGATCTGGTAAAGAAACTGAGAGGTGATAATAACAAAGTATCCATTATGCTGGGCGTTCCATATTACTGGAGGACACTGGGCAACGATACTGAAAAAGACACGCAACTGCATGAATTAATAAAATCAGTAGACATTATTATGCCATGGGCTGTAGGACGTTATAGCCTG
>QMCD01001222.1_pt1 | contig 16041 bp, 11 predicted proteins | sample 1821841 | NCBI WGS metagenome assembly QMCD01 (sample SAMN01991225, study PRJNA193472) | Termite gut metagenome, whole genome shotgun sequencing project. | isolation source: worker | host: Macrotermes natalensis | reverse complement strand
GGACCGGCAGGTTCCCGTTGCCCAGTTCGCTGACGACTTCCGCGCCGAGTTGTCCGAGGCCGAACAAGAGATCGTCCATCGGCAGGTGGGCCAGGCGACCGTCGCCGATGATCCGGTATTGTCCGTCGGAAAACGCCAGTACCGCCGTCAAAAAGCGGGCCGAAACCTCGCATCGGCGAAAAACGAGTTCGGCGGATTTGTTGGGAAAACGGCCGCCGCAACCGTGGACGATCATTTGCTCCCGCTCGCCGTCCGTTTCGATAAGAACCCCCAGTTGTTTCAACGCTTCCACGATTTCCCACGGTTCGCGGGGTTGGTTGGAACAATCGAACAACGTCGGGCCTTCCCCCAGTGCGGCGCTCAGGATCGCCCGATTGGCGATACTTCTCGCATCGGGCGGTCGAACGACGACATCGATCCGTTCGCGCAGCCGGATATCAATACAATGACTCATGGGTTCCATCATAACCGATCCGGACGTTTTTGACAACCTTGCGACCACCCTTTGCCGTCGGTCGGTCGGGTGGTTGCCAATCGACATGGAAAATGTTACACTACGTTAGGTTGTGTTGCACCGGGTTACGCTGGGGGCGGTTGTCGTTTTGGAACACCGGCCCGAAAATGCCGGCCCGAAAATGACGACCGGGAACGAGGTGCCGTAACAGGAGGAGTTTTTTGTCCGTTCGCCGTACAATCACCCATCGAGACCGACATGGATATTTTTGAAACCCTGGCCCGCCGTCACAGTTACCGAGGGGAATTCACCAACGCCCCGGTCTCCCGTGACGACTTCGTCAAAATCCTGCAAGCGGGGATCGACGCTCCCAGCGGTTGCAATGCTCAATCAACCTCGTTCGTCGCCATCGACGACCCGCTCCTGATTCAATCGATCGCGAACATGCTGGATCGCCCTTATACCCGCACCGCGAAGGCCATGATCGCCTGTGTTTGCGATAAAACGCCGGCCCGACCGGGCAGCGAAGCGGTCTATTACAAGGAAGACGCGGGCGCAGCCGTCGAGAACATGCTGCTGGCCGTTACCGCGCTCGGCTATGCGACCGTCTGGCTCCAGGGGGCGATTTCCGGGGAGATCGCGACTCGGATCGCCCGGCTTCTGTCGGTTCCCGAGAAAAAGGAATTGCTTGTCCTCCTCCCTGTCGGCGTCCCGAAAAGCGAGGGGAAACCGAACCCGAAACGGCCCTTCGGACAAAGGGTCGCCTTCAACAAGTATTCGTTTTAAGCCGTGTCTCTCCATGAAAATATCCGTCATTCTCGGCCATCAACGGCCCGGCAGTTTCAACCACGCCATTGCCCGAACGGTCTGCCAAACGCTCCGGGACAACGGGCATGAAGTCGTTTTCCACGATTTGTACCTCGAACGTTTCGACCCGGTCCTGCCCGATTGGGAAATCAAGGCGGCCGAAGAGGATTTGCCCGAAGAAATCCGTTGGCACATGCGGGAAGTGCGCGAAGCGGACGGACTGGTTTTCGTCCACCCGAACTGGTGGGGCGGTCCCCCGGCAATCCTTCGCGGCTGGCTCGATCGGGTCGTCCGGCAGGGGTTTGCCTACCGGTTTACGGAAAAAGGGCCCCAAGGGAATTTCACGGAGAAATCGGTGGTCGTTTTCAGTACCTCGAACACGCCCCGCGACGTCGAGATCAACGTCTACGGCGATCCGGTCGGCGTTTTCTGGAAAACGATCGTTTTCGGCCTCTGCGGCTGCAAGTCCTTCGAACGTCGCAATTTCGAGCCGATCATCCTGAGTACGCCGCCGCAACGGGGCGAATGGCTCGCCGAGGTCGCCGACATCGTCCGCGCCGGTTTTATACCGTAAACGGCATGAAACCGTTCCCGCGCACGATCGCCCGCCGCCCGAACGATCCGTTTATGTCATTATACAAACCGAAGTTGGAGTCGAGTGAGCGCGGCAGGCGGACGTGACTGAATGTCCGTTTTCATCGCGTTCCCAGCATACCACCAATTTCACTGCCGATTTCGCCTGATGGACGCAAAACCCAAACCCGGCAACGAAGTCCTTTTTCTGGTCATGATCGGCATCCTCATGCTGCTCGGTCTGGCGGTCGTCGTGTTCATGCCGATGAAGCATTCTCAGGATGGCGGGCCGCTGCGCGGATGCGGTGATCGGCTCAAGGCGGTTGCGTTCGCGATGCACAAGCATCACGATCTCACGATGGCGTTTCCCGCGGCCTATTCGGTGGACAAGGACGGCTCGATTTTACAGGGATGGCGGGTTGCCGTGCTGCCGTTTCTCGACGAACCGGCGTTGTACGAATCGATCCGGCGCGACGAACCTTGGGACAGCTTCCATAACAGCCGGTATCATGGGACGAATTGGATGCATTTTCATTGCCCGGACACCCATTCGAGCCTGCAATGTTGCTATTCGGTCGTTCTCGGGCCCGACACGCCGTTTACGGGACCGGAACGCTGGGATTTCGCCGACATCACGGATGGCACATCCAACACGATCATGTGCGTCGAACGCCGGACGCCGTTGGATTGCTGGATGGACCCGACCCGGGAAGTCACGCAGTCCGACGCGGAAAAGGGGATCAACGTTTCGCCGGAGGGTATCGGCAGTCCGCATCCGGGCGGAACGCAGGTCATGTTCTGCGACGGGGCTGTCCGTTTCCTTCGCGATTCGATTGATCCGGCGCTGTTGAAAGCCATGCTGACACGCGGCGGCGGAGAAAGTCTCCCTCTTCCATGAAATCGATCCCGTTACGACCGAGCCCGTTTACACCGCAAACGGCCTGAAACTGTTCCCGCGAACAATCGCTTGTTGCTCGAACGAAACGTGCAACCCGATATTTACAAGGATGTTGTGGTGAGCGAGTGCAACAAGCAGCCGTCACCAAACAACCAATTTCATCGCGTTTCCGGTATACACTCAAACCCGCCGCACCCAATCCCATCTTTTCATCACTGAATCATGTTCCGCAAACTTGCCGCCGAATTTGGTACGCCGCTTTACATTTACGATGCCGCGATCATCCGGGAACGTTTCGCCGACCTTGAGACGTTCGACGTCGTCCGCTATGCCCAGAAAGCCTGTTCGAATCTCGCGATTCTCGATCTCCTGCGACACCGGGGCGCGATGATCGACGCCGTCGGCGCGGATGAGATTCGCCGTGCGCTGACCGCCGGATACACGGCCGAAAAGCGGGAGGACGGCGTTTATCCGATCGTTTACACGGCCGATATTTTCGACCGGGATGCGCTGGATCTCTGTATCGAGAAAAACATCCACGTCAACTGCGGTTCGATCGACATGATCGATCAGCTCGGCGCCCGGTGCGCCCCGGGCCGCGAGATCACGCTCCGGATCAATCCCGGTTTCGGGCACGGCCATTCCCGCAAGACGAATACGGGCGGCGATCTTTCGAAGCACGGGATATGGTACGACCAATTGCACCAGGCGATGGAGCGTGCGCTGCGCTACGACATGCGAATCGTCGGCCTGCACATGCACATCGGCAGCGGAACCGATCTGGAACACCTGAGCCAGGTCGCGGAAGCGATGGTCGAATCGGCCCGACAGGTCGGGACGACGCTTGAAACGATCAGTTGCGGCGGCGGCCTGCCGATTCCGTACCGGGACAACGAGGAACGCATCGACCTGCTTCAATACCGTGCTCTTTGGCGCGACGCCCAGGCGGTGTTGGCGCGGGAATTCCGGCATCCGGTCCGCTTGGAAATCGAACCGGGCCGTTATCTCGTCGCGGAAAGCGGCTCGCTCGTCACCGAAATCCGGGCCGTCAAAACGCAGGGCGGCAACCTGTTTTACCTGGTCGACGCCGGTTTCAACAATCTCGCGAGGCCGATCATGTACGGAGCGTATCACCCGATCACGATCCTCGTCGCGGATTCCCCGGATCAGGGCGCGGAACCGACGGCTGCCGTGGATGCGGTCGTCGGCGGCCCCCTGTGTGAATCGGGCGACATCTTCACGCAGGAGGAAGAGGGGTTCGTCGTTCGCCGACGTTTGCCCCGCGCCCAGGTCGGCGATCTCCTCGTCATCGGAAAAACCGGGGCCTACGGCAGCGTCATGGCCTCGAATTACAATTCAAAACCCTTGGCCGCGGAAATCCTCCTCGACGGCGGGGAGGTCCGCCCGATTCGACGCCGCCAGACTTTCGAGCAAATGATCGCAAACGAGATTTTCTGATTCTGGCGGGGGCGTCGTTCGGAGAACGTGTTTTTCGTCCGAAAAGGAAACAGGAGCAAGGCATGGGATATACCGAAAACCATTGGAATTTCCCGAAGCCGACGGTTCGGGAGTTTGCCACCGGAAAACAACACTGCCCGAGGGGTAAACAAGCGGTTGGCCGAAAAATGCAACCGGCTTCGTTGTATGGGGCGTTTACGCTCGTCGAACTCTTGGCCGTCATCGCCGCCATCGGCATATTGATCACCCTGCTTTTACCGGCGGTCCAGGCGGCCCGCGAAGCCGCCAGACGCACGTCCTGCGTGAGCAATCTCAAACAGTTGGGAATGGCGGCCCACCATCATCACGATGCGCGCGGTTTCCTGCCCCCGGAAGGGGTCGGCGACCCACGGCCGCCGGACCTGCGTGGAAAGGGCCTCAGTTTTCGCGGCTGGTTGTTGCCGTACATGGAGCAGACGCCGCTTTACGATCACATCGACATGCGCGCGACGGACGCGACCGCCCACGAGTGGTTGTCTCAATACCGGATATCCAACTTTCTTTGCCCGAGTTCCACGGAAGAATACCAGAACTGGCAAGGTGTTATCGAATCGGATAAATACGCGTCCCATTATTTCGGAATCGCCGGGGCGCTCGGCGTCAATCCGGAAACGGGCACCCAGTATCGAACGGACCCGATTAAAACCGGGCCGATGTTTCCTGCGACGGGGCCGTTCGCCAACACCGGCGTAACCTATTACAACAGCAGTGTTTCGTTCGGTGACATTTTAGACGGGACGTCCAATACGTTTTTATACGGCGAAATTTCCTGGCACGGCTACGGCGGCTACTGGAACTGGACGCGCGGCGCGACGTCGGACAGCGGCGTTTCGGACAGCGGCGTTGTGGACAGCGACGTTGTGGACAGCGGCGTTTCGGGCGCCCCGCCCGATATGTCGGCGATTTCGCTGATTAGTGCCAAGGCGATGGCCGGGAATTGGCCGATCAACGTTGGCAGTCGAATGGCGCCGTTGACCGAGATCGCGCAGGATTATTGGGACCAGGCGAACGCGGCCACGGTTACGGTTTCGCTGATTGCCGGCCCGGGAACTGCTCCCTCGATTTCCTTGAGCGCGGGACACGGCGTCGCCGGTTTCGGCAGCAATCATGCAGGCGGCGCCAACTTTATCCTGTGCGACGGGTCGGCGCGTTTTTGGTCGTCATCGAGCACGACGATCGTCCTGATGGCCGCGGCGACCCGGGAAGAAGGGGAAACCGTCACATTACCGTAAGCGTAAGTCTTCAACCGTTTCCGGTATATTATACTGGAAACGCGATGAAAACGGACATTTGGTCAAGTCCGCCTGCCCCACTCGATTGCCATAACTTTTGTTAATACAAGTATTTGCGCGAATCATTCGGGCGACAGGCAATTGTGCGCGGGAACAGTTTCAGGCCGTTTCCGGTATATTACCAACCGCACCCTCAACACCGACTTGGCCGATTGATATACTGAAGGCTGTTGAAATTTCCCGAAGCCGACTTTCAAGGAGCCTGCCCACCGAAACGACGTTTCCGCAGGTAAACAGGCGGTTCAACCGGAAAACGGGGCCGGCTCCGATATAAAAGGGCGATAAGTTTTCCGCCGGTCCATCATGGGCTTAATTCCGCAAAAAAACATCAATAGTTGTTGACTTTCATCCCCTTTCGGTGTGAAATGAATGTTGTGTGCGTGCCCGGGGCGAAGAAAGGGACATCCGGGACCTGCCGGGGTTTGGCGTTTGTGGGTTTGCGCGAAAAAACGTGACCGTTGTTTTTGACCGCCCGTCGACGATAAGAATTCAAGCGAGAATTTCAATGGCCGCTCCTAACTCCGTTTGTTCGCTTCATTTAAGGCGTGCTGCCTATACGATGATTGAGATACTCATCGCGGTGGCGCTTTCGATGATCCTGATGCTCGCCGTGGTCCGCCTGTTCCGGGACGTCGGCAGCACGATGACCGACACGCAGGCGACGCTCATGATGGGCCAAAACCTCAACAATGTCAAGTTTCGGCTGGAACGGGACCTCGAATACCGCACAATCCGGGCAGTCAGGCCGACGACGAGTACGGAAGTGCAGGGGTATTTCACCTACGTCGAGGGACCGATGTGGGCGCCGACCGAAGGGGATCCACGAAATCCCAACGCGGCGGATTCGTCGTGGTGCGCCCTGAACATCGCGCTCGATCCCGACGCGGCACAACGGAACGACAACACGGTCGGCGATACGGATGACATTCTGGCCCTCACCGTCAAAGCGCCGGTAAACTCCAAAGACGCCTTTCGCGGCTTGATGAACGGGAGAGTCGTCGAATCGCAAATAGCCGAAGTCGCCTGGTTTCTCCGGGGCAATACGCTTTATCGACGTACGCTGCTGATCGGCAGTTGCCGGACGCCGGACGGCCTGATGCAGCATTTCAACCCCTCCGCATCACCGTTTTACGAGACGAACGACAACTCGGTGCGTCGCTCAGGCGGCTTGAAGCTCAACACGCTGTACGATTTGGCACGGCGTGAAAACCGTTTCGGCAGTTACGCGGATACCTCGCAAGGCGGTCCGGCCGTTCGTTTTCCCTATAATCCTTACGACTCAAGCGATAGCGTCAACAGCGCCTCGTGGTATTTTCTGCGATTGCCGACGTTGAAGGAATGCGCCGCCTCCGATGCGTTCACCGCGTCCTCATTACCGGGCATCGGCGATATGATGTTCGGAGCCGGATCGCCGACAAGCTCCTCTTTCTATCCAAATCCGCCATCTTCGCCGGACCCCTTCATTAACTACTGGACGCTTCCGGGAGCCTCGGAGGGGCCTAACGATTGGGACCTGCTCGACCGCGAAAACAATACGCTTCGTGCATACCAGGGCAACCGGTTTTCCGAAGACATCATTTTGACGAATGTGATCGGTTTCGACGTCAAAGCCTGGGATCCCGAGCAGAATCGTTTCATCGATCTCGGGGAATCCGGCGTGACCGATTCGGGCACGATTGACAATCCCAATTTCCTCCTTTCGACCAAAGGTGTTTACGCCAACGGCGCCGTCTGGGGGCGCTCGGAGTCCGGCGGATTCCAGCATGTCGTGCATGGCAACGATTACAAATGGGATGGCTCGACGGATCCCGAATTGCCCTGCGTCTACGATACCTGGACGATCGGGTACGAGCGGCAATCCTGCGGACTTGACAGCACCGGGAACCCGAACACGTTACCGTACGGAACGAATCCCGCCGGACCCGGCAGTGTCGTGACCTCTATCCGGGACTGGGTTTGTCCGCCGCCATACGGCGATACGCCCTTGAGAGGAATCCAGGTCACGATCCGGGTGTTCGATCCCCGGAGCGGTCATATCCGCGAAGTGAAAATCGTGCGCGATCTGGAATAGTATACCGCGAACGGCCTGAAACTGTTCCCGCGCACCATCGCCTGCCGCTCGAATGATCCGTGCAACCTGATATTTACACGGATGTTATGGCGAGTAATCGCAACAAGCAGTCGTCGCCAAACAACCAATTTCACCGCGTTTCCTGTATACGTTCGGGCCTGCGATCCCTTATGAAATCCATTGAAAAAATCGATCCGCTCCTCCTGTTCCGGCATCGTTGCGTCGTTTTCGATTTCGACGGAACACTCTGTGATTCGGCCGGGGATATTCTTGCGACGCTTTACGAAGTCGTACGACTGCACGGTATCGACCCGGACGGTTTGAATCCCGCCCGGATCGGACCGCCGTTGCCGCTGATGATCCGGCAGGTCGTGGGTGAGCAAATCGACCAGGCGGTCATCGATTCGATGGTGGTGGAATACCGTCAAATTTATGAAAAAAGCGATTTTCCCGCTTCTCCGCTCTATCCCGGAGCGACGGACCTGCTCCGACAACTGAAGTCCGCGGGAATCCGATTGGCTGTCGCGACGAACAAGAAGGAACGTTCGACCCACCATATCCTGGAAAAAAAGGGACTCCTCTCGTTTTTCGACGAAGTTCTCTCCAGCGACCGCAACGAGGAGAAATGGGACAAGGAACGGATGTTGCGGTACATTCTCGACGTGACGCATACGAAGCCGGACGAATGCGGCTTCATCGGCGATACGGGCGGCGACGTCCTGGCGGGAAAGAAAGTCGCCGTCACCACGATCGGCGCCCTGTATGGTTACGGAACGGCGAAGGAAGTGCTTGAGTCCGGCCCCGATTATTGTTGCGAGCGATTGACCGATCTCTTGCCGGCAAAACGCTGAAGATCGCAAGGAAAAGCCGGCGGCTCCGCCGCTCGGCTAAACTTTGGTTTGCGGTCCGTCGGTCAGGAAAGAGCCGCTTTAAGGTCTTCCTCCACAGTCGAAATCGGAGCGATCGCGAATTTTTCCACGAGCATGTTGAGCACATTCGGCGAAACGAATGCGGGAAGCGACGGACCGAGCTTGATGCCTTTGATTCCCAGGGCAAGGAGGGTCAGCAGAATACAAACGGCTTTCTGTTCATACCACGACAAAACGAATGAAAGCGGCAGGGAGTTGACATCCGTTTCGAACGCCTTAGCCAGGGCGACGGCGATTTGAATCGCCGAGTACGCGTCGTTGCATTGACCGATATCCAAGAGCCGCGGGATACCGTCGATGTCGCCGAATTCCAATTTATTGAAGCGATATTTTCCGCACGCGAGCGTGAGGATGACGCAGTCTTTCGGAACTTTTTCGGCAAATTCGGTGTAATAGTTCCTGCCGGTCTTGGCGCCGTCGCAACCGCCAATCAGGAAAAAACGCCTGATTTTTCCGGCGTTGACGGCATCAATGACTTTTCCGGCGACGCTCATGACGGCCTCGCGGCCGAAACCGACCGTGATCGACTTGTCTTCACCGTCTTCCGCGAAACCCGGCCCGGCCAGCGCGGCTTCGATTACCGGCGTGAAATCCTTCATCCCGCCCGGTTTGCGGTCTTCGATGTGAACGAGCTCCGGATAAGCGACGCAGCCCGTCGTGAAAATCCGCTTTTCATAACCTTTCGGATTCTGGATGCAATTGGTCGTCATGAGGATCGAGCCGGGAAAGACCGTAAATTCCTTGTGCTGGTCCTGCCAGGCGCCGCCGTAATTACCGACCAGGTGGGAATAGCGTTTCAATTCCGGGTAGCCGTGCGCCGGCAACATTTCACCATGTGTATAAACGTTGATTCCCTTGCCCTCGGTTTGTTTGAGCAACTCTTCAAGATCAAGCAAATCGTGTCCGGAAATCGCGATCGCCTTGCCCTTTTTCGGCGTGATACGCACCTGTGTCGGTTGCGGGTGGCCGAAATGTTCCGTGTTTCCGGCATCCAGGAGTTCCATCGCTTTGAGGTTGACATGACCGCATTCCAAAACGAGTCCTGCCCATTCGTCCATCGAGGCGTTTCCCGTCGCAAGCGAGGAAAGGGCCTTGGCGAAAAAGGCGTACACCGCGTCGGCTTCTTTGCCGAGAATCAGGGCGTGATGGGCATACGCGGCCGTTCCCTTGATACCGTAGGTCAGCAACTCCTGGAGCGCGAGAATATCTTCTCCAACCGCTTCTTTCCTGCGGGAAATCGCGATTTCTCCCGCTATCTCGACAAGGTTTTCGCCCGATTTCGCCGCATGCAGATCGACTTGGGAAACCGGCGCACCGGCGGGGAGCGTCGCGCCGGAAAACCGTCGCAGCCGGTCCGCGGTCGCGATGGCGTTTTGAAACAAGGAATACAGCCTCCTGTCGTCGAAATCGACGTTCGTCACCGTCGCAAAAAGCAGATCGAGCGTCAAATGATCCGCCGCCGCATCCCGCTTTCCGGATGCCCGCAAGTGATCGTTGTAAAAGCCGATTTCCTTGACGGTCTGGATGATCGCATCCTGCAAAACAGCCGTCGTGTCGTGCTTGCCGCACACGCCGCGCGTCGTGCAACCGGTTCCATGTCCCGTCTGTTCGCATTGAAAACAAAACATTGTCATTGTTGCTCCTTGTGCGGTTGGGGAAGCATTATGCAGAAGCCGGTTATACTGGAAACGCGATGAAAACGGACACCCGGTCACGTCCGCCAGTCGCACTCACTCACCCACAACTCTTGTTAATATAATCATTTACACGAATCGTTCGAGCGGCGGGCGGTTACGCGATGGCTTGTTCGCGGGAGGATTGTCATGCCGTTCGAAGTAGAACGCCGCTCCTCCTGACTCATTTTATCCGAAACGAACAGTCGTGTCGAGAGAATCGCACATAATGTTTGCGACTTCAGTTTGCGGTTGCGCAGTTGCACGAATCCGGTCGCCGGATGACTGTTGGCCGGTTGACTGCCGGACATCCCGGAATGATTGACACCCGGCCCCGTTCATGATAGACTGCCCGTACCCGTCTTTTGTCACGGATATACCGAAAGCCATTGAAATTTCCCGAAGCCGGCGATTCAGGGACCTGCCCATCGGAAACAACACTGCCCGGAGAGTAAACAGGTGGTTGAACGGGCTGTGTTTACCAACGACTCAACCGGCTTCGGTCTACTGCATCTCGATTTTCTGTCTATGAACCAACTGTGCTCCGTATAAAAATGAGCCAAGGGGCTTCCGGAGCACGGCGATGCCGGACACGGCATTGCTTGGACACGGTGTTGCCTGAACACTGTGACGAAAGCCCCTTGGGCCGCGAATGTCGAGCTTGGCCCCCAGGTTCCATTGGTTCGCGGAGAGCACAATCCCCCCACTTTCACCAAGGAGCGCCCCCTATGGCCATGAAGAAATTCATCAACGACCCGGACAGCCTGACCGTCGAACTGCTGGAAGGGTATACCCTTTGTTATCCCGATAAAGTCAAGCTCGTTTCCGAAAAAATCGTCGTTCGCGCCCGACCGAAAGACAAAAGCAAGGTGGCGGTCGTCACGCTCGGCGGCTCGGGGCATGAGCCGGCCCTGTCGGGTTATGTCGGTGAAGGGATGCTGGACGCATCCGTCGTCGGGGACGTCTTTGCCGCGCCCGGGGCGCCCAAAGTGATCGAGGCCATTCGCATGTTCAAGGACCATGCCGGGGTGCTCCTCGTCATCCTCAACCACGCGGGCGACCTCATGAACGGGAACATGGCCTATAACATGGCCGTCAAGGAAGGAATCAACATCAAGAAGGTGCTCACGTATGACGATATCGCGCCGGGCATCAAGGCCCCGATCGAGGATCGTCGTGGGCTCGGCGGGTGCATCCCGCTGGTCAAGATCGTCGGCGCCGCCGCGGAGGCCGGGAAAAGCCTCGACGAATTGCAGGCACTGGGCGAGAAGACCGCCGAACGCATGGCCACCCTGGCGGTGACCATGAAGACGGCGACTCATCCGCAATCGGGCGACTATATCTCGACGTTGCCCGAGGACATGATGGAAATCGGCATGGGCCAGCACGGCGAAGGCGGCGGAACCGGGCCGCAGAAAATCGCCTCCGCCAACGAGACGGCCGAGTTGATGATCCGCAAACTGGTGACCGCCGTCGATGCCAAACACGGCGACAAAACGCTCCTGATCGTCAACGGTTCCGGGGCCACGACGCTGATGGAAATGTTCATCGTGTTCCGGATGGCCCACAAGGTCCTCGCCGGCTTGGGCATCGAAGTCGTCGGCAGCCGTTGTGAAGAAATCCTCACGGTCCAGGAGACGGGCGGTTTTCAATTGTTCCTTGCCAAACTGGACGACGAAATGATCGGCTATTACAACGCCCCGAGCGATGCGCCCTACTGGGTCGTTCGTTGACGGCTTCGGAAGAAAGGGAGAGGGGAGAAGGGAAAGAGGGACACACGCGATTCAACCGTTCACGATACGGAATCCGCTTGCGTCCCCTCTCCCCTCCCTTTGAGGCACTTTTCGCCAATGTGACGTTGCGGAACAGGCCGATATGAAACGCATTCCCGCATTTTGGTTTTTCGCGATTCCGTATTGCCTCGCCTGGATCGTTCTCTGTACGGTTTTCCAGACGACGTTTCGGACCGACATCATCGAACAGTACGCGCTGGGCGACCAGTGGATGCTCAGTTCGGGGAAGAATCCGCTCCTCTCGGCGTGGATACTGAACGTTTTTCGCCGGATCACCTTCGATGCCCCGTTCGCCCCTTACCTCGCCGCCGAATCGGGTGTCCTCCTCATGCTCTGGTGCATCTGGCAACTCGCGAGGGCCTTCCTGCGGGACGAGCGCCGCGGTGAACAGCTTGCATTCCTCGCCGTCCTGGCTTCGGCCAATTACCGCTACCTGAACATCGGCAACCTGATCTTCGCCAACAATCTCGTGCTCACCGTTTTTTGGGTGGTCGCGATCTATTGTCTTTACCGGGCGCTGACGGAAAACCGGGCCTGGGCCTGGGCGGCGACGGGAATGGCGCTCGGCTTGGCGTTGCAGGGAAAATACACGGCGATCCTGCTCGTGTTTTCCATGCTCGTTTTCATGTTCGCAAACGCGCCGGCACGCCGGTATTGGTTCGGTCCCGGTCCCTGGCTGACCGTTCTCGCGGCATTCCTCGTTTTCCTGCCGCATATCGCCTGGGCATTCTCGAATGATTTTCATACATTCCTGTATGTCGGGACGAAGCTGGATGAAATTCCGCTCCGGCTCCCGGACCGGTTTCTCCTTCCGTGGAAATTTCCCGTGTCGTTGATCCTCGTGTTGCTTCCTTCGTTGATAACCCTGATTCCCCTGACAGGCTGGTGTTGGCAATGGAAACTTCGCAACAAATCGGAGAAAACGCCGGACGCGTCGTCGCACGAACCACGCGGAACGCACGGGCCGGACCGAGTACACGATCGGTCCCCGGCGGGTTGCGGAACCGCGGGTTTTCGTATCGCCTACCTGGCGACGATGATTCTCGTGCCGATTCCCCTGCACATGATCGCGGCGGCGAGCGGCATCCCGCATCCGACGAGTTACGTCATGCCGCTCGGGATGTACGCGACCGTCCTGTTTCTCGCCCTGGTGCGGTTGAACACCGTCCCGGCGGCGTTTCGTCGTACGACGGTTCTCGGATCGGCCATCGCCGTGGGAACCATGATCGTTTGGGCGTCCTGGATCACGGTGTCGGTTCATTGGGGAAAGAAACCTCCCATAACCGAATTTCCCGCCCGGGCTTTGGCCGCGGAAGTCGAGAGGGAATGGAAAAAGCGTTTCGGGGAACAGCCCTGTCCGTACATCATGGAATGGAACCACTATTACCTTTCGGGGTACGTCCACGTCTACGGTTCGATGCGGATCCCGATTTACGATTCCTTCATCACGTTGCACATCGACGACGGCGACCTGAACCGGCGGGGAGCGATCCTGCTCTGGGATCCTGAGACCTTTTCGCGCGAACGATCGGCCCCGACGAGCCGCCGTCTGGAGCAAAAGACGTTGGCGGCCGGGAAAAGAAAGTATTCCGAAGAGGAGATATTCGAGTGCGTTCGAAAACACTTTCCCCGGGCGCAGCGGCTGAACGATACCGAGACGGAACTGGAAATCCCGTACCCTCAACGGCGTTTTGCGCCCTATCGGGTCGGCATGGCCGTGATTCCGCCGGTACCGTCGCCCTGACCGTCACCCGAGCCGCCGTCCGAGTCGACGCGAATCCGGCAGGCGGGTAGCGCGTCGATGAACATCTGCCCGTACCGTTGCGAATAGATCCGCGGATCAAGCACGACGACGATGCCGTGGTCTTCCCGGGTTCGGATGAGCCGGCCGAACCCCTGCTTGAATTTCAAGATCGCGTTGGGCAACGAATACTCCATGAAGGCGCTGCCGCCCGCCTCGTTGATCGCTTCAATCCGCGCTTCGACCAGCGGTTCCGTGGGAACCTGGAACGGGAGCTTCGTGATGATGACGTTCCGCAACGCCTCGCCGGGTACGTCGACTCCCTGCCAGAAACTGTCGGTGCCGAACAGAACGCCCCGGTGCGCCTCCTTGAACAATGCGAGCAACCGGGTCCGCGGCGTTCCGTCGCCCTGCTGGAAAAGGGCCATGTTTTCACGGGAGAACCACGGCATCAAATCCTCCGCCGTCCGCCGCATCTGCGCGTAATTGGTAAAAAGGACGAATGCGCTCCCGCCGGTTTCCGAAAGGTAGCGTTTGAGTATCTCGCCGTGCTGGCGCCGCAATTCGGACTCCGGGGCGTTGGGGGGAAGCAATCCCTTGACGATCACCAGTTGGGCCTGTTTTTCGTAGTCGAACGGACTGCCGAGGGAAACGCAATGCAAATCCGGTTGCCCGATCCGGCTCTTGAAAAACGTGAAATCGGGTTCCTTCCCGCCCATCGACAGTCTTCCTGTCGAACGTCTTCCTGCCGACAGCGTTCCTGCCGACAGTGTCGCGCTGGTCATGACGACGCAAGGAACCCTGCTGAAAAGAAATTCCTGGAGCAATGCGCCGACATGGATCGGGGCCGAGGCGATTTTTATCCGGTCGCCCCGGCGCCCTTGCGTCGATTCGATCCAGTAGACGGAATTTCCTTCGCCGTGGTTGATCCAGGAATCGGCCGCGTCGGCAAGCGTTGCAACCCGGTTCCGGACGGCTCGGAATTCCTGCCGATCGCCGGGCTCGTCGATACGTTCGGCAAGTTCGCGAAGTTCCCTCGCCAAGGTGCGTAATCCCTCGGAAAGCCCGTTTTTAATGCAGCGCGGTTCGCGTACCCGGCCGGTTCCCCCGGGATGTCGGAGCATCCATTCGAGGAGATCGCCGAAAAACGCCTCGGCCCGATACCGGCAATCGTCGACAATGTGTTCGACCGTCCGGGAAAGGGGCGTCGGGCGGCTTTTCAACAACCCTTTTTGGGTCCGGTCGTTGTACAACTTGTTCAGCATGTAGTCGATCTGGCCCTGCGAAAGCCCGATCCCGAGATGATCGGCGGCGACCTGTTCCATCGTATGGGCCTCGTCGAAAATCAACACGTCGTACGTCGGCAGGATGGAACCGCCCTGGACACGAATCGCCAGGTCGCTGAACAACAGGGCGTGGTTGACGATGAGAAGTTGCGCCCCGGCGATACGGCGCCGCGCCCGGCCGTAAAAACAGGTTTTATGGAAAGAACAGGTTTTTCCGAGGCAGTTTCCCTGTTCGCAGCAGACATCGTCCCACAGCTCCGGGTTCGGGGCCGGGCTCAGGTCCGACTTCGACCCATCGACGGTTTGCCGGGACCAGGCGACCAGGCGTTCCCATTCCCGGGTCTGGGAATCCCGGATCAACGTCGCGCCGCGGCGTTGGACGCTTGCGAGTCGTCGCAGGCAAAGATAGTTCGAACGGCCCTTGACGAGCACCGCCGAAAATTCGAGCGGGATCACGCTGTTGAGCAGGGGAATATCCTTGCCGACAAGCTGTTCCTGCAAACTGATCGTATGCGTCGAAACGACCGCTCGCGGGACGGGCAAACGCTCTTCCTCGTCGGTCCCGGATACGGATTCCCCGCCGACGGGTGGTTCTTCGATTCCCTCGTTCTGCCGCCGGGTCGTATGCAGGATCGCGGGGATCAGGTAGGCGAAACTTTTGCCGACGCCGGTTCCCGCTTCCACGGCCAGATGCCGTTTTTCCCCGATCGCACGTTGGACGTGCCGGACCATTTCCAACTGTTCTTCCCGTTGCTCGTAACGGGACACGCGGTTCGCGATCAGCCCGTCCGGTCCGATGATATCAAGAGGCGTGAGCATGGGATTTGTACGGTAAACGGGTGCGTGTCGCACGGACTTCGGGAAATGTCAACGGCCTTCAGTATGTCCAAGTATAGCTTTTATACTTCGAACGGCAAGATATACTTCGAACGGCCCGAAAACGATTCCCGCGAACAATCGCCTGTCGCTCGAATGAAACGTGCAACCGTATATTTACAAGTATGTTAAGGCGATTGTTTTTCGATAG
>QMCD01001375.1_pt1 | contig 16042 bp, 10 predicted proteins | sample 1821841 | NCBI WGS metagenome assembly QMCD01 (sample SAMN01991225, study PRJNA193472) | Termite gut metagenome, whole genome shotgun sequencing project. | isolation source: worker | host: Macrotermes natalensis | reverse complement strand
TACGGCCGGGCCGGGGCACATGGCCGAGGCGGGCGGCGATAAAGGCCCCCAGCTTGCCGCAACGGTTTTTATGGACGGGCTGTTTCACAGCAGGCTGGCGTCCGGCATAGAAATACTGGATGAACGCGAGATCATAGGTTGCGTACAGGAAATAAACCAAAAGGCCTTAAAGCATAAAGGCGCAACCGGTAAACTGCTGTTTGACCTGTATTCTGAAATCTTGGATATCTTTTTACATAGCCTGAAAAGCCAGGGATTTTCACCGGAACTGTATATAAGCGCGGCACGGGAAGACCTCCACGCGTGCGGCACGGCGCAGGAAGCGTTTTCATACATTGCCGCGGAAATCAGCGCCGCCATGCGGCGAATCAGCGAAGAAAAAAAGCAAAAGGACAGAAAGCCGATCAACGCCGCCAAGCAGTATATACAGAGCTACTTCGACTCGCCGCTGTGCCTGGACGAGGTGAGCGAGATTGTCGGGTTTAACCCCACCTACTTTTCCCATGTGTTTAAAAAGGAGACGGGCAAAAGCTTTACGGAATACTTAACGGAGGTGCGGGTGAAGAACGCGAAGCAGCTTTTGATCGGCACGGACGACAATGTGTTTGATATCGCGGAGCGGGTGGGTTACGGCGACTATAAATATTTTTCAAAGCTCTTTAAAAAGATTGCCGGGTTAAACCCATCCGATTTTCGGAAACTACACAGGTAGATGGAAATGAGGCCATGACAAACAAAAAATCACTGGCAAGCAGGGGCGCCGCAATTTTCATCGCGTTCGTCTGCGCCAACCTCGCCGGGGCCGCGGCGCTCGCGTATTTGGCACAGACAGGGAGGGCGGGGCTTTCCGTATATATTGCGCTGGCGGTGACCGCTGCCGCGAACGGGATCCTTCTCTGGTTCCTGTACCTGTTTTTTATTAAACCCTACCGGCGTTTGAAAAAATTGTGCGGTCTATTTTTAGACGAGCAGATTTACCGGGAGCTGATAGAGATAGATTGCGAAGCCTTCCCCGGCTTTCAGGCTGTGCTCAAAAAATTCGATGAACTGCTGGATAAACAGGAGGCGATAAAGCTTTCCAAGCGCCAGGCGGAATACCTCGCGCTGCAAAACCAGATCAACCCGCATTTTTTGTATAACACGCTTGAGGCGATACGCGGGGACGCCCTCTCGGACGGCATGACGCATATTGCCGAAACGGCGGAAGCGCTGGCGACTTTTTTCCGGTACACCATTACCGAAATGGAAAACCTTGTGACGCTCGAGGACGAGATCAACAACGTGGAAAACTATTTCATCATACAAAAATACCGGTTTGGCGACAAACTGCAAATGAAGATCAATATCGGGGATGATGAAAAAAAGATATACCAGCTCAAACTGCCCAAACTCACGTTGCAGCCCATTGTGGAGAACGCCGTTTTTCATGGGCTGGAGCGAAAAAAAGCGGGCGGCACGGTGCGCATCAATATAGAAACGACCGGCAAATTGTTGCTGCTTAGCATTGTGGACGACGGCCTCGGCATACGGGAGGAGCTGCTGGCGCGCATTAATGAAAAGCTGGACAAAGTGGGGTATATCCATGATGACCGGCAGTCTACCTCCATTGCGCTCAACAATGTATCCAGCCGCATCAAATTGCTTTTTGGTGAAGAGTACGGGTTGCATATACTGAGTACGCCGGGGGTGGGGACGGATGTGCGCATCACGCTGCCGCTTATCACGGGGGACGGCAAATGAAAGAGGAACTGATACGGGTCGCGGGCGCTTCGGACGGCAAACTTTTAAAAAGCATCTACCTCTCGGTCTATAAGGGGAATATTTTAGGGGCGCTCTTCACGAATATGCAGGAATGCCAAAGCCTGATCGATCTTTTAAGCGGCAAGGAAAAGTTCGCCGCCGGGCGGATCTGCTACCGGGAAGAGCGGGTGACGGCGGGGGCGGCAAAGGAACTGTTTCTGGAAAGCTGTATGTTGATCGAAAGCAGCAATATACTAATCGAAAACATGACCGTCCACGAGAATGTCCATGTAATCGGCAATAAAAAGTTGGAGTTTTTTATTCGGCAATCAAAAAGCGAAGCGTGGCTGAAGAGGCTTTTTGCGCAATTCAATATACGGATACCCGTCAATAAACAGGTGAAAAAACTTACGCATTTTGAAAAGATGACTGTTGCGCTCATCAAAGCCTACGCGCTTAACAAGGCGATCGTGCTGCTGAAAAATATTACTGTGTTTTTGACGCGGAGTGAAATGGACGGGATCATGAACCTGATACGGCAATTGAAGGGAAAGGGCATGTCCTTCGTCTTTTTTGAAACGTATGAAGACTTTCCGTTTGAATATATGGATACGCTTTTAATTATCCGTGACGGAAGAACGGTGGGCGCGTTTCGCCCGGATGAACTGGACAAGCGGAAAGTGCGCGCTGTGTTTGCCGAAAAAAAGGAAGATAAAGCGTTGGACAGTATTTCCATGCGGGAATTTGAAGTGCCCCGAACAGGCGGCGTGGCGCTGCGGTTTTGTGACGTCTGTACAGATGCGCTTGCGCATGTGAGCTTTGAAGTCAGGCATGGGGAGATCGCGCGGCTGCTTTACCCCGACTACCGCAGCTATGAGCATGTCATAGCGCTTTTGAAAGGCGAGCGGCAGCCACGGAGCGGGAGCATCTACCTGCACCGGAAGGAGTACGGCAAAAGGCCGCGGGCGGGCGGCGCGCCGGGGGAGATCGGGTTTGTGGAAGAAAACCCCTCCCGGAACATGTTGTTTTATGAAATGAGCGTGCTTGATAATATCAGCCTTTCCATGGCCCGCAAAGTCACGGGCATGTGGATGAAGAAAAACTATCTAAAAAGCATTATGAGCCGGGTGGAAAACATTATTGGGCGGGAGATGCTGGACAGGCCGCTTTTGATGCTTTCGCCGCAAGAGCTGCAAAAAGTGATCTATTGCAAGTGGCTGCTGTACGCGCCCAGTGTGGTGATTTGCCTAAAGCCTTTCTCTACGGTGGATGTGCAGACGCGCCATGTCACCGAGCAAATGATCCGCCTGCTCGCCGAGCGGGGGATCGCTGTGCTGATTGTTTCCTCCAACCGGTCGGAACTGGAACTGATGGACGGCGTTTCTTTTTCTATATAATATAAATGAACAGTAGGTGAGTGCGTGGTTTTGCCGTAACGTTAAGTGCGCTATATGTCTTTGCGCCGGGCGCCTCTCCTTTTTCTCTATTTTCTCCCGTTCGGCGCGCGGGTGGGCGGTGAAGAATGGATTAGAAAAAACGTGCCTTTCTATTTGTGGATTTATTCTATTATGAGGCAGCGTTTTTTCTCATAGCGAAGTGCTTTTCCTGTTTCATCCATGACGGAGCGCCTGATGAACCGCCCGCGCGCGTGACGAGCGGCCCACCAACACCTTTCCCGCGCGTAGCGCGGGAAAGGCTGAACCCATCAACATAAGAAGTCTGTACCGCCCGGCGAACCAATAACAAACATCCAAAGATTGTAGCACACAACCTAAAGATTGAATGTTGAAGCAAGCGGGTGAAATTTGTTATTTTTAATATGTGAAAAAACAGGCAAACCGCAAAACGAGCCGGCCGGTTTTTTTGTTGCATTGCGGCGGAAGCCTGACGGGATGAGGTAACTATGGAAAAACAAGGGAATGTTTCAAGCGGTGCGGGCTTTGTGTTGCAAATGCGCGGGATCTCCAAAGAATTTCCCGGTGTAAAAGCGTTGGAAAGCATGGAATTATCTGTGCGCCCCGGCACTGTTCACGCGCTCGTGGGTGAAAACGGCGCGGGTAAATCTACGCTGATGAAATGCCTGTTTGGGATGTATGCCGTCGATGCCGGGGAGATCATATTAGACGGGGAACCCGTGAAGTTCGCAAACCCGGCGGAAGCGCTGAAAAGGCATGTCTCGATGGTGCATCAGGAGCTGAACCAGGTGCCGAGGCAGACGGTGATGGAGAATATCTGGTTGGGGCGGTACCCTGTAAAATCGGGCTTTGTGGACGAAAAGAAGATGCTCGGCGATACGCAAAAAATATTTGAAAGCCTGAATATCAACGTGGACCCGCGTGTGGAATCGGGTGACTTGCCCGTATCGCAGAAACAGATGGTGGAGATCGCCAAAGCCGTGTCGTACAACGCCAAGGTGATCGTGATGGATGAGCCGACCTCTTCGCTGACGGAAAAAGAAGTGGAACACCTGTTTGCCATCATGGAAAAATTGAAGGCGAATAATACGAGTATCATCTATATTTCACACAAATTGGAGGAGATCCTACGCATATCCGACGACGTGACCGTGATGCGCGACGGCAAGTGGATCGCCACGAAAGCCGCGGGCGATATCACGATCGATGAAATGATCAAGCTTATGGTGGGCAGGGATTTAACGGAACGGTACCCGGAGAAAAAGGCTGTGCCGGGCGAGGTGCTTTTGAGCGTGGAAGACCTTGCCTGCTCTGAATTCTCCGGCGTCAGCTTTGAACTGCACAAGAATGAGATACTCGGGATAGCCGGCCTGGTGGGCTCTAAGCGCACGGAAGTGCTGGAAACGATCTTTGGTATGCGGCAGGTGAAAAGCGGGAGGATCGTTTTGGAAGGGCGGGAGCTTCACAACAAAAACCCGCTTACCGCCATGAAAAACGGCTTTGCCATGCTGACGGAGGAACGCAGGCACGACGGTATTTTCTCCGGGCTTTCCGTAACGTTTAACTTGATTATTTCCAACATCAAAGCCTACGCGAAAAAGCTGTTCCTGAATAACCGGATGATCGTAAGCGACGTAGACAGTATGATAGCGTCCATGAACATCAAAACACCGGACAGAAACGCGGCGATCGGCAACCTTTCGGGCGGCAACCAGCAAAAAGTGATATTTGGCCGCTGGCTTTTGACCAAGCCGAAAGTGCTGCTCTTGGACGAACCTACGCGCGGTGTGGACGTGGGCGCGAAATATGAGATATACCAACTGATCAACCGCCTTGCCGAAGAGGGAAGGGGCGTTATTATAGTCAGCTCGGAAATGCCCGAGCTTTTCGGCGTATGCGACCGCATCCTTACCATGAGCAACGGGCGGCTTTCCGGCATATTTGACGCAAAGGACGTTTCGCAGGTGGAGATCATGGAAGCTTCCGTCTTATATCTATAATTGGGGGAAAAGAAGAAATGAGCGATAATAATACTCTTACGGTCAGGAAGAACAGCTTCAAGGAAGTGCTGGCGGAAAAAGCCATGTACTTTATACTGGTCATACTGATTGTGATCGTCGTGGCGGTGGAGCCGAAGTTTTTATCACTGGATAACTTTACGAACATATTCGCGCAGTCCGCCACCCGCATCATAATCGCGCTGGGCGCCTCGATGGTGCTGATCACGCGGGGCGTAGACCTTTCGGCGGGCCGTATGATCGGCCTTGCGGCGGTCATAGCGGCGTCGCTACTGCAACAGGGGGATTACACGTATAAAATGTTCCCCGGCCTGGGGGAATTGCCCATTATCGTGCCCATACTGCTGGTGATGGCGCTTTGCGCCGCGATGGGCGCGATATCCGGCGTGGCAAGCGCCATATTCAAAGTGCCGCCGTTTATCGCGACACTGGCGATGTCGCTCGTCTTATACGGCCTGACCTCGCTGTATTTCGACCGCCCGCCGTATGGCGCGCAGCCCATAGGCGGTATTTCCAAGGTGTTTACGGCGGTGGCGACCGGCGCGGTCACGATAGGCGGGTTCCGGATCCCATACCTCATACTGATTGCCCTCGCGGTGGGTATCGTCATATGGGTTTTGTGGAACAAAACAAAGTTCGGCAAGTATATGTTCGCGCTGGGCGGCAACCCCGAAGCGGCCAAAGTATCCGGCGTAAATGTCGTGTGGATCGAAGTCGCCGTATATATTATCGCGGCGATGCTGTACGCGTTCGCGGCTTCGCTTGAGGTGGCGCGCATCGGCAGCGCGTCGAACAACACGGGCAACGGCTATGAGCTGGACGCGGTGGCGGCCTGTGTGGTGGGCGGCGTATCGCTCTCGGGCGGCGTGGGAAAAGTGGGCGGCGTCGTCATCGGCGTGTTCATATTCACCGTCATAAACTACGGGCTGGCGTTTATCGGCGTGAACATGTACATACAGTACATCGTGAAAGGCTTGATCATACTGATCGCCGTAATCATCGACATGCGCAAATACATCAAGAGAAAATAATGGGGAGAGGGATATGAAGTGTACGAAAGAATACAGGTTGTCCTTTACGGAAAAAGCGAAAGAGATACTTTCACGCATGTCACTGGAAGAAAAAGTGTATCTGATGGGCGGCCGGTCTTCGGTGGAAGAGAACGCGGACGCGTTTAACCGCCCCACGGCGGATAACCACTATAACGTGTACCCGTACCCGGCGGGCGGCAATGAGAAATACGGCATACCCGAGCTGCGGTTTTGCGACGGGCCGCGCGGCGTGGTGGTGGAAAAAAGCACATGCTTTCCCGTGTCGATGGCGCGGGGGGCCACGTTTGACCCCGTGCTGGAACGGGAGATCGGCGAGGCGATCGGCAGAGAGGTTCGCGCGTATGGCGCAAACTATTTTGGCGGCGTGTGCATCAACCTGCCGTATAACCCGGGCTGGGGGAGAAGCCAGGAGACATACGGGGAGGATGATTTTCACATCGGCAGCATGGGCAAGGCGCTGGTGGAAGGCGTGCAGGCGCATAATGTGATCGCTTGCATCAAGCATTTCGCGCTTAACAGCATGGAAAACGGCAGGTTTAACGTGAGCGTGGACGCGGATAAGCGCACGGAGCGCGAGGTGTACCTGCGCCATTTTGAGACGTGTATTGAGGCGGGCGCGGCAAGCGTGATGAGCGCGTACAATAAATATAAAGGGACTTATTGCGGGCAGCAGCGGTATTTGCTTACCGAAGTGCTCAAAAAAGAATGGGATTTTGACGGTTTTGTGGTAAGCGATTTTATGTGGGGCACGCGCGATACGGAAAAAGCGGCTAACGCCGGGCTGGACGTGGAAATGTGCGACACGCATTATTATGGCGAAAGGCTTGTGCAGGCTGTGCGCGAAGGCAAGGTGAGCGAGGCGCAAGTCGATGACGCCGCGCTGCGGATTGTGCGCACGCTGCTGGCGTTTGACCAAGCGGAAGACCCGCAGGAATATCCGCGCAAGCTCATTGGCTGCATCGATCACATCGCGCTGGCAAAGCGCGCGGCGCTAAAGTCCATGACGTTGCTGCAAAACGAGGGCGGCGTGCTGCCGTTTGACAGGGAGAAAACGAAAAAAGTCGCCGTGCTGGGCAAGCTCGGCAATGTGGAGAATATAGGCGACCACGGCTCGAGTCGCGTGTTCCCGCCTTATGTGGTGACGCCGCTCGCCGGTGTGGCGAACCTGCTGCCCGACGCGGAGGTTATCTATTACGACGGCGCGGACGGGGAACGGGCGGCGCGGATCGCGAAGCAAGCGGACGCTGTGATCATCGTGGCGGGGTATGAGCACAACGACGAAGGTGAATACCTCGCGCCCACAAAGGAAAACGGCTTTGAATGCGCGCAGGGCGGCGACCGCGTCAAGACACTGGGGCTTATGCCGCGAGACCTTTCGCTGATAAGTGCGGTGGGCGGTGCGAACCCAAACACGGCTGTGGTGCTGATCGGCGGCAACATGATTATGATAGAGGAATGGAAAAAACAGGTCCCGGCGATACTACTGGCGTATTATCCGGGCATGGAAGGCGGCGCGGCTATCGCGGAAACACTGTTTGGCTTGAACAACCCAGGTGGCAAGCTGCCGTTTGCGATTGCGCGGCGGGAAAGCGACCTTCCGCAAGTGGACTGGAACGCAGAAGAGGTCACATATGGGTATTACAACGGCTATGCCAAGCTGGACAGGGAGGGCATAGAGCCGTCCTTGCCGTTTGGGTTTGGCTTGTCGTATACAACGTTTAGTATCTCGGATGTTTCCTTTGCCGTGCAGGGCGGAGAGGTAATAGCTAAATGCGAGGTGAAAAACACCGGGCATGTGGCGGGAGACGAGACGGTGCAGTTTTATGTGGGGTTTAAAAACTCTAAAGTAGAGCGGCCGGTGAAGTCGCTGCGGGGCTATAAGCGGGTGACGCTGCCCGCAGGCGGGGCTGCCAACGTGGAGATCCGCTGCCCGGTCAGCAAGCTTACATGGTATGGTGAGAACGGCTGGGAGCTTGAACATATGGAATATGAGGGGTACATTGGCACGAGCAGCGGTATGGCCGACCTTAAAAGCGGCGTTTTCAGTGTGTGAGCGCAACGCAACTCTTGGGAGGGAATAACGATGGCGATTTACGATCCGAATAACGACCCGGCAACGGTGCAGACGACGGTGGGGTATCCGTCTACGCACGACATGGGAACGGATTTTTGTTTCACGGGAGAAGAAAAACAGGCATTGAAAAAACTGGCGGCGCAGGTGGCGGAAATAGCGGCCCGCCCGGAAATGAAGCAAAAGGCCGCGCTTTGGACAAAACACAACGACCTTAAAACGGATACACCGGTCGTGTTCATAGACCCGGAGCAAGGATGGAACGAGCTTGTGAAACCGGAGGGGCTGGTATGTAAAGACCCGCTGGCGCGGGCATGGGAGATGGGCTTTCGCAAGCAGATATACTGGGCGGACGTGCTAAAGGACGACCGCGTGGTGCAAAATTATTTTGATGTGCCGTACAGTTATACCAACACCGGCTGGGGCTTTGAAGAATACAGGACGGGCGAGTCTACGGGGAGCGATTACCAGAACGCCTACCACATCGAGGCGGCGCTCGACGATTTTGAGGAAGATTTCGGCAAGCTGCACTATCCGGAAATTACTATTGTTCAGGATGAATCGGACCGGATGATGGAGATGGCGCACGAATTGTTTGCGGGTGTGCTGAAAATCCGCCGCAAACAGACGTGGTGGTGGACGCTGGGCCTCGGGTGGGACTACGCGTTTTTGCGCGGCATGGAAAACTATATGTGCGACTACCTTGTGGAGCCGGAATGGGCACGCAAACTACTGGATTTTCTGTGTACCGGCAAGTTGAAGATGATCGAATACCTGGAAGCGAACAATCTTCTGGCTTCCAACGCGGGCAACACATATGTGGGTTCCGGCGGTTTTGGGTTCACGGAGGAGTTGCCGTCTGAAGAGGAGAACACGGAGCATGTAAAGCTTTCCGGGATGTGGGGATTTTGTGATGCGCAGGAGAGCGCGCGTATGGACCCGGATTTTTATGGTGAATACCTGTTGCCGCTGCATAAGAAAATACTCGGCAAGTTTGGGCTTACTTGTTATGGCTGTTGTGAAGCGTTTGACAACCGCTGGCATTATGTGCGCGAGCTGCCTAACCTGCGGCGCGTATCCGTATCCGCCTGGGCGGACTGGTCGGCGGTGCCTGAAAAGCTGGGTAAAGACTATATCGCGTCGGTGAAGCCCAACCCGGCCACCCTTGCTTTCAGCGAAATAGACGAGGATGCTGTCAGGAAAGATTGCCGCGACGCGGTGGAAAAAACAAAAGGCGGTATATGCGAGTTTATTATGAAGGACAACCATACGCTGGGGGGCAACCCCCAAAATGCCCGCCGCTGGGTAGAGATCATGCGGGAAGAAATTGACAAAGGGTATTAGGTAACCAATGATCACGATTTAATCAGCGCTTACCTGGGCAACCACTGATCAATGCAGGCCGCGCGTCGTTGCCGTATTTGTTTTTGTTGTTCACCAAAGTGCGCGCTATGCAAAGCATACGATACTTTTTAAATATGATTGGTATGATACGGTACTGGCCGCACTTTTGGTTGGTACCGTATATTGCGTTAGTGTGGCGTTATCACTTTTTAGATAAAGAGCAGCGTTTTTTTAAGAAAATGTATGGCATTCATAGAATTTACAGTTTATAATTTACATAATATCTATAAATTAATACTTTTTTAAGAAATGGTTGTATAGTTTTCCGCTTTGTGGGGTCTTTATATATGAGAAGATTTTTTTAGGGTTGTATTCTAATTAAAAGGCGGGGCTTGTGCGGCTATGACTTTTTCAGGAAAAGATAATAATGGTACGGTGTTCAAATGGATACTGGATCGCTATGAGGACGAGATCGTAACGGACGAGCAGGCGGAGCGGGTGCTTGGGCCTGTGCTTGATATGATCGAGGCCGGTAAATTCGACCGCAAAAAAGAGCGGTTCCCCCGGTCAAAAAAATCATTCATAGTGGTGCTCGCGGTGGCGGCGATTGTCGGTATCATGGCGGCGGTGGCGGCATGGAAACAACCCGGCGGGCAAATGACGATTGAGGACACGGCGATACCTCTTGCAGCGCAGGAAGAGCCTGATCACAGGGAGACCGGGGCGTGGGAAAACGATTAGAAAAAACAAGGGCGTATAAGAGCAAAAATGATATGCTGTCGATCGACCCGCTGGTAAAAGGGGCGGTGATGGGCGACAGGCAGGCGCTTTTGTCTCTTTGCCGCGCGATCGCGAAAGGTATCCTTTTTCGTGTGAAATACCTGCTTCCGAACGAGCAGGACGCGGAAGACGTGGCGCAAGAAGTGCTGATCCGGGTGTGTGAAAACATAGCCGGGTTAAAAGACCCGGCGGCGTTCCGGGCATGGCTGAGCAGCATTGTGGTGCATGAGGCCAACCGGCAGCTACGGAAAAATGTGAAGCGTGCCGATGTTTTGTATCTGGATGATTATATAGAAAATAAAGTGGAAGAAAACGAAGAGTTTTTACCGCATGAGCATTCGATGCGGGAAGAGGAATACCGGCTGGTGATGGATATCATACGGTCGCTCCCAGGCAGGCAGCGGGAAGCCATCATGCTTTATTATTATGAAGACTTGACCGTTGTGGAGGCCGCAAGCGTCATGCATATCCCGCAGCCAAACGTGTCGTTGCACTTAAAGCTGGCGCGTGAGAAGATCAAAAAAGAACTGCTTAAGCGCGCGGACAGGGCCGGGGACGGCAGGATGCGCGCGATAGCCGCTTTCCCGCTGGCGCCCCTTTTAGGCAAAACGCTGAACTGGGAAGCGCAAAGGGTGAGCGCGGGCTATGGGGCCTGGGCGCAAAGAGCGGTGGAAAGCTGTTCCAACCATGTGGGGGCCGGGGCCGGTAAGGTGGCTGTGGCGAGTGCAAAAACGGCGGCTAAGGCGGGCGCTCACGCGGCGGCGGCATCGCATGGTACTTTCGCAAGTATTGCCGTCGCGGCGGTCGCTGTGCCCGTAGTGATGATCGCGCTTGCGGTAAACGGCGTGTTCGGGCAGTTTTATACGGGCGAAAAAGGACAGGCGGACGGCAGCATTGTGTTCAGCGGGAGCGATACGGCGTACAGGCATTTGAACCCGGCGAGGGCCGAGGCAGACACAACCGGGGGCGCGCAGGCGCGCGGCAGTTGGGTGATTACGGATGTGGACGGCGGGCAGACCCTCTACAGCGGCGACGGCACGGTGGTGGAGCAGCCGTTTTCGCAGTTGCCGGACGGGGAATACATACTTACTTTTACACTGGAAGACGAAATGGGTAATACTTCTACGCTGTACAACAGCTTCCAGGTGTTATATGAGCCGGGCGGATGAACCGGCGGCCAGCGGAATAAAAAAGGTTTCTTTATGGGAATTGCCGGGTTACGGCGAGGGGAGGATATATCATGAATAGGTTCGAGAAAAGCAAGCAGAGAAAATACAAGGTTGTGAAAAAGCGGTTTATGTCGCTTTTGGTGTGGGTGCTCTGTATTTGCCTTGTAACCGGGTTCGCGGTGAACGCGCTCGCGCAGGGCGGGCAGCAGGAAGCGCCTGTGGAAGAGCAGGCGGGCGAACCGGCGGAAACGCCTGCGGAGGAACTTGCGGAAGAACCGGCGGAAGCGCCCGCAGAGGAACCGGCAGAAACGCCCGTGGAGGAACCGGCGGAAGTGCCTGCGGAAGAACCCGCGGCGGAGCAGCCGGAAACGGTGCTCGAAGCGGAAACGACGGGTGAGGCGGCTCTTGAAGGGCAGCCTGTTTCGCTTTTCGCGGCGGGGGAGATTGTTGTTGAACCGTTGGCGGATGGCCCCTACAAGGTTACTTTTAAGAAAAACGACCTAGGCGAAGGCGGCGGCGAAGGTGAGATATTTGCCGAATTGGAGGGCGTGCAAGGTAAAATCGAGTCACCGGGGAATCCTACAAGGGATGGCTTTTCCTTTGATGATTGGTTCACAGGGCAAGTGAAAGACAACTTTACCTCACTCGATATTGGGGGCAGCACAGGCAAGAATCGGTGGGACTTTGACACGGATGAGGTAACGGGAGACTTAATATTGTATGCCGGTTGGCTTAAGCAATATGCCATCCACTTTGACCCAAACGTAACAGGTGTCACGGGTGAAGTAACAGGTGTCACGGGCGAAATGCCTGACCAGACAATAACGTACAGGTGGTCTGTTACGCTGAACGAAAACAAGTTTGAAAGACCCGGCTATACATTCGATGGATGGAAGTGGGCGGATAACGGTAGTAGTAGTGTAGTGGAAGATCGATGGGGAACCGAAGCGTGGGGCTGGGATTACGGCAGGACACTGCTTGCGCAGTGGAAGGCAATCGAGTACACGGTTACGTTTAAAGACTATGACAATACGACATTAAAAGAGCAGACGGGTTTGCACTATGGCGAAGCCGCCACACCGCCGGATGACCCGACGAGGGACAATTATGTATTCATCGGATGGGATGACCCGGACGATTATAAATATGTAACGCAAGACCTCACCGTGACGGCGCAGTATGTTCCCCGGTATTACAATGTTATCTATGACATAAATACAGGCGATGGCGGCACCATGACAAACGACACGGCGGAGTATAACCAGCAGTTTAAACTGGCGGAAAACATCTTCACCAAAACGGGTTATGTGTTTGACGGGTGGAATACGGAGCCGGGCGGCGGCGGGCAGGATTATAGCGATGAGCAGAGCTTCACATGGACCAGAACCGAAGACTTGACGCTGTACGCGCAGTGGGCGGACAGTAAAAACAAAGTGACGTTTGTGGACTGGGATAATGATGTGTTAAAGCCCGCGCAGGATGTGCTTTATGGCGGCGACGCCATACCGCCGGATGACAACCCCACGAGAGATGGGTATACGTTCAAGGAATGGGATACGGATTATACAAACGTAACGGAAGACTTGACCGTGACGGCGGTGTACACGCCCAACAAATACAAGGTGATCTACAAAGCGAATACGGGCACCGGAGCAATGGACGATGGCGAAGCGGTGTATGACGCGAACTTCACGCTGGCGGAGAATGCTTTCACCAAATCGGGGAACGCGTTTGTGAAATGGAATACGGAACCGGATGGTGGCGGCGACGATTACAGCAACATACAAACGTTCAAATGGACCAGAACCGCAGACTTGACGCTGTACGCGCAGTGGACGACACATAAATACACAGTGACATTTGTGGACTGGGATAATGATGTGTTAAAGCCCGCGCAGGATGTGGCTTATGGCGGCGCCGCCATACCGCCGGACGATCCCTCAAGAGAAGGGTACACGTTCACAGGCTGGGATACAGATTATACCAATGTAACGGAAGACCTGATCGTGAAGGCGCAGTATGAGCGGATTCTGTACACAGTGACCTTTGTGGACTGGGATAATGATGTGTTAAAGGCCGCGCAGGATGTGGAATATGGCGGCGACGCTATCCCGCCAGCGAACCCCACGAGAACGGGGTATACGTTCACGGGCTGGGATAAGGCTTACACCAATGTAACGAGCGACTTGATTGTGCAAGCGGTGTATACGGCTGTTGTGACACCAACACCAACACCAACGCCAACGCCGACGCCGACACCATCGGCGACGCCGGCACCGACACCGACGACGGGTGGGGGAGGAACGCCCCCGACAACAACACCACCGACAGATGGAGGAGGAACGACCCCGACAACAACGCCGCCGACAGGTGGCGGAGGAACGACCCCGGCAACAACGCCCATGCCGTCACCGTCAGCAATTCCTGTGGTGACGCCGGGTGACGCGCCGAATGAGGCGGAAGATACGGTTACGGTGACGTTTGTGGACTGGGACGGCACGGTGCTGAAAGAGGAAGAAGTGCCGGTGGGCGGCAGCGCGACCCCGCCGCAAGACCCCGGTAGAGACGGGCATATGTTCTACGGATGGGATGGCGACTACGCGAGCGTAACGGCGGATGTGGTCATAACGGCGCAATATGTGATCGACGACTTCGGTGGCATGGCTGCCGGGCTTGACAACGGGCAAAACCGGCGCGACAGGCTGATAGCGTCGACGTCCGGCGAGGTGACGCAGGCGGATGTGCTCGCGTCGCTGAAAGAGGACTTCAACATGCCGACGATCACCATTGGCGATTCGGAGATACCGCTCGCGGGCGGCGCGCTCTCGCATCTGGTGTGGGCGCTTGTGAACCTGATACTGGCAGTGACCGGCGTGGCGCTTGCGATTGTAGTGGGAATCAACGCGGCGCGGCGCAGGAAGCTGGAACGCGATGATAAGAAACGGTATCGCGCGTATCTGGAGCAAAACGGACAGCAGGCGCATACCGACCGTTCGGACGAAGAGGAAGAGCCGAAAAAACGCTACAGGCGCGCCTGGCTCGTGACGGCGATCATAATGGGCATTGTAGGGATCGTGCTGTTCTTCTTCACAGAAGACATGAGGAACCTGATGGTGCTGGTAGACAACTGGACAATTGTAAACGCCGTGATACTCGCGCTTGAGATCGTAGGGATCGCGCTTACGTTCAAACGTGCAAAACGCAAGGAAGAAGCGGCGATGGAAGCAGGCCGGGGAACGTTTATGGCGGAGTGATAGCAAAAGCAGCAGTGTTTGGCAAATGGGGTAAGGGATTGATATAGCAGAATAGATGTACTGTAGTATGGCACAGGGAAAGCGCGGGCTTGCGGCTTTCCCTGTGTTTTATATTGGGTAGAATTATTAGGTATTTATTGATCAATGCGGGGCGCGTGTCTTTTTGGTCTTATTGTGGGCGGCAGGTGGGCAAGGTTTGTTTATGCCTTGACAATCCCCCTCTACCCCTTAAAGCCGACTAAGGTCGGCGACCTTAGTTATCTGGGAAAACTTGCGGCTCACCGACGTAGACCAGCATACGGAATAAAGAAATAGCTTTGTAGGATGATAAGGCGTGGCATTTCATGATTGTTCGCGCTTTTGACTCTAAGGGAGTTTTTAGAACCGTAGGTTCTGAGCCGCCGGAGGCATATAATGCGCCGCAGGCTCCTTTTTTTGACAAGCGCAATATTTTTGATATACTATATTTATTGATTTGACGAAGAAACCCAATAGAGAAGCGAGGGCAAGAAAAATGCGGGTAACACTGGAAGAGGTGGACAGGATCGCGTCGCTTTCCATGCTGAGCCTGAACGGGCAAACGCGGCTGATGCTGCAAGAAAACCTGGATGATATACTTGGGCACGCGGAGCGGCTGAATGAGCTTGATACGGAGGGCGTGGAGCCTACCACATACATCCTTGCGCAGCGGAATGTGCTGCGGGAGGACGCGCAGGGAAAAGAGTGGCGGCGGGACGATATGCTGAAAAACGCGCCCCAAAGCGAAGACGGGTGCTTTATTGTGCCAAAAGTTGTGGAATAGGGGAGAGCGGGGAATGGCAAAGAGTGAACTTACGGCGCTTACTGTGCGGCAGGCGGCCCATATGCTGGAACAAAAAGAGGTATCCGCGGCCGAGCTTACGCAGGCGTGCCTTGAGAGGATAGAAGCGGCGGAACCTAAAATAAACGCGCTGGTGACCGTGACGGGGGAGCCGGCGATGGAGAAAGCGCGGGAGATCGATGAAAAGCGTGCGAAAGGGGAGAAACCCGGGCGGCTTGCGGGCGTGCCCGGTGTAATAAAGGACTGTATTTGCACGAAGGGCGTGCTTTCCACGGCATCCTCTAAAATGCTGTATAATTATAAGCCGGTTTATAACGCTACGGTGGTGGATAAGCTCGCGGCGGAGGGGTATGTGCTGGTCGGCAAGTCGAACATGGAT
>QMCD01002677.1_pt2 | contig 16062 bp, 11 predicted proteins | sample 1821841 | NCBI WGS metagenome assembly QMCD01 (sample SAMN01991225, study PRJNA193472) | Termite gut metagenome, whole genome shotgun sequencing project. | isolation source: worker | host: Macrotermes natalensis | reverse complement strand
CGTTTCAAACGGTTCAATGTATCGTACTCGTAGTAGGTGGTCAATCCGTTAGGGCCGGTTTGCGAACTTATGCCTATCAACGGTTTATACGTATAATTAGTAATCATGGCTTGTGGCAATTTTTCACGCAGGTCGTGCAGGCTACGCAAATAAGCCGCATCGGGCACTGTGACGGAAAGGTTTATACCTGCCGCCGCCTTGCGTACTTCGTCATAAGTAGCGCCCACCACTTCGGCCAATTTATATAAACCCGAATAATCCCACAGATAACTCACCGTCAACCCGTCGGCACCGCGCTGTTGCAGCACATTGCCGTAGTTGTCATAGCGTTCATAGGTCAGTTGTGGTTTCAGCCGCCGGTCTACATTCACACTATCGAAATCCGTCACCGGCGCATTGGTCTCCAATTGCAGCACTTCCGAAGGATAGAGTTTCCAGTTGGCGCTTAGATCATTGAAAAATTTAAAATTGATCAGGGAGGCGCTTACTACCGCCCCATTTTTATAATTAATGGTTTCCACCGGAATATTGCGGATATTTTTTTCACGCATAGCGGCATATTCCGCATTGTCGCGCCAACCATCGATATAACGGTATTCGGTTTTCAGTTCCGTACCGTCACTGGCAATAGTAGTTTGGCTCACCGGATAAGCATCTTTGCGGTCGTGATAGTCGTAGTCGGTGACCGTAGTAATGGAATCACTGCCGAAATATTGTACCACTGTTTCCCGTTGAGGAGCTATGGGGTAGTGGTAGATTTTATGAGAAGAAACTACAAATCCTGTCACCACAAAATTTGGAATCCAATCATCCGGACAAGTATTGTTATTATCTGCATAGTCTATGATCTTCCGTTCGATACACTTGTTATTAATATCGAATATAGACATCTCTTTTAATAAGCCCCGTTCAAAATAGCGACTATGATAACGTTTCTTATATGCATCCCACATGCTCATATTCCAATATTGCCAACGATCATAATCTTTATATTCTTTTGAGTAATGCCGTCCATCATCCGGCATTGTGGCATAATTCGTATAACTATACTTTATGTACCCTTCTTCACCATTTCCCTTTTCCTCTCCAAGCAATACACCAGATATAGAATGTTTATAATTAAATGAACTTCGAGACATACCTATTTTTACATCTCCCAGAGTAGCTGGTGGGTGATAATTTGAAGTAGAAGCCATAGATTTTAATTCTTCACAAGAATTCATCACTATTACTATACTTAAAAAGAGAAAAAAAAGTTTTATCATTCTCATAAATCGAGTCATAACCTAAAATTATATTCTTTTCTTTATTTCAGCACTTTCTTTTTCAAAACCCGGTTTGTCAAGCAATGCGAACATATTTTTCTTATATGCTTCCACTCCCGGTTGGTCGAATGGATTCACTCCTAAGATATACCCGCTGATACCACATGCTTTCTCGAAGAAGTACAACAACTGTCCGATACTGTATGCATCCAGTTTAGGTACCTCCACTTTGATGTTCGGCACACCTCCGTCAACGTGAGCCAACTGTGTGCCCAGTTCTGCCATCTTATTCACAAAATCCACACGTTTTCCTGCAAGGAAGTTTAATCCGTCAAGATTTTCTTCATCGGTAGGCACTGTCAATGTTTCATTCGGTTGAGCTACTGATATAACAGTTTCGAAGATAGAACGTTCACCTTCCTGTATCCATTGTCCCATAGAGTGAAGGTCGGCGGTAAAGTCAACCGCAGCATTGAAGATACCTTTATTTTCCTTGCCTTCGCTTTCACCGTAAAGTTGTTTCCACCATTCTGCGATGTAGTGCAACTTAGGGTTGAAGTTGGCCAGGATTTCGATTTTCTTACCTTTTTTGTATAATTCATTACGCGTTACGGCATATATTTCAGCAATGTTTTTTTCGAAAGGTACAGCAGGTGCGGTTTCTTTTTCCATATATGCAGCACCGGCAACCAGCTGACGGATATCAATTCCGGCTAGTGCGATAGGAAGCAAGCCTACCGGAGTCAACACAGAATAGCGTCCTCCTACATTATCAGGAATCACATATTTTTTAAATCCTTCTTTTGTAGCCAGTGTAAACAATGCTCCACGCACAGCATCTGTAATGGCTACGATACGGTGTTTCGCTTCATCCTTACCTACTGTTTTTTCCAGTTCGGCTTTAAGGATACGGAAAGCCAAAGCAGGTTCTGTTGTTGTTCCCGATTTGGATATATTGATGATACCGAAAGACTTACCTTTCAGGTATGCCAGTAATTCCACAAGATAGTCTTCACCGATATTGTTTCCTGCATATAGGATTACAGGTGTCTTACGGTCGCGTTGCAACCAGTCGAAGGCATTCGACAGGGAATCAATGACAGCCCTTGAACCCAGATAGCTACCACCGATACCGACAAGTACAATCACTTCGCATTTTGCCTGTAACGCTTTCGCTGTATCTTCTATATCTTTTAATTCAGCATCTGTAATCGAGGACGGTAAATTCAACCAACCCAGAAAGTCGTTCCCTTTACCCGAACCATCGTGCAATGCTTCATTGCATTTCTTTGCCAAAGCAGCCTGATTGTTGATATCAGCCTGATTAATAAAACCTAAAGTTTTGCTAATGTCTAATTTGATAACCTTATCCATAACCTTTATTTATTTTAATATTTGTTCTCTCAATACTTTAACTCCCTCGCGCGCTGATGCATTTTCGTATAATATGCGATACACCAGATCAGCTATAGGAATATTCACATTATATTTTTCGTTCATTTCCCTGATACATTTTGTACCATAATATCCTTCGGCGATCATTTCCATCTCTATCTGAGCGGCTTTTACGGAATAACCCTTTCCTATCATGGAACCGAATGTACGGTTACGGCTGAAACTGGAATAACAAGTAACTAATAAATCTCCCAGATATGCCGAATCCTGAATCCGTCTTTCTATCGGAGATACAATATCTACAAAACGTTCCATCTCGGATATTGCATTCGATACCAGTACCGCCTGAAAGTTATCTCCATATTTCAGTCCGTGGCAAATACCCGAAGCAATGGCATATACATTTTTCAACACAGCCGCCAGCTCGATACCTGACACGTCATTCGATACGGATGCCCGCACAAACCTGTTGTTGAATATTCCGGCAATGGCGTGTGCCTTTTCAATGTCAGGGCAGGCAATGGTAGGATATGTCAGTCTCTCCAAGGCTATTTCCTCGGCATGGCAAGGCCCACCGACAATAGCCATATTCTCAACAGGGATATCGTAGAATTGCGTCAGATAATCGGTAACCAACAGGTTTTCGGGAGGGATAATTCCCTTGATGGCCGAAATAATAAACTTGTCGCTTATTTTAGTGTTCAGTTTATCCAGATGGCTTTTGAGAAAAGGAGAAGGAACAGCTAAGATCAGTGTGTCGGAATCCTCAACAACCTGAGTAATATCAGAATAGAATGAAATTCTATCCAGATTAAATTCAACTGTTGATAAATAAGAAGGGTTATGCCCTGTCTTTTTGAAGTCCTGTATCTGTTCCGGACGGCGCATATACCAATTGATATGCTTTTCATGATTCAGCATAATCTTGGCTAATGCGGTCGCCCATGTTCCACCACCTAAAATTGCAATTTTACCGGGAAAACTCATGTGTTTATGTTTTAGTTAGAAATAGGGTGATTAATTAATCTTTTTTACCCAACTCTCAATCACTTCAACCGAAGGCAATGCCAGTTCCAGCTTATGCTTTTTGTTGATATCACCTAAATCCTGTCTTATCTTCTGTGGATTGACATCTTTCAAGTCTTCCACTGTAAGGTATCCGGCTTTTTGGAGAACAGGAACCAATTCTTCCGAAATACCCAGTTCTGTATATTTTGCGACAGGATCTTTCTTCGCCACTTTTTCAGGGCGCATCTGAGGGAAGAACATCACTTCCTGAATACTTTCCTGTCCGGTCATAAACATTACCAGACGGTCCATGCCGATACCGATACCGCTTGTCGGCGGCATTCCGTATTCCAGTGCACGCAAGAAATCCTGATCGATAAACATCGCTTCGTCATCTCCTTTTTCCGATAATTTTAGCTGGTCTTCGAAACGGGCGCGCTGATCTATCGGGTCATTCAACTCCGAATAGGCATTCGCAAGTTCCTTACCGTTTACCATCAATTCGAAGCGCTCGGTAAGTTCGGGATTGTTACGGTGTTTCTTTGTCAACGGCGACATCTCCACCGGATAGTCGATGATAAATGTGGGTTGTATATAATTTCCTTCACACTTGTCTCCAAAGATGGCATCTATCAACTTTCCTTTGCCCATCGTCTCGTCCTGTTCCACGCCAAGCTGTTTGCAAACATCGCGAAGCTGAACCTCATTCATTCCGCTAATATCCACACCTGTAAAATGCTTAATGGAATCTATCATGGTCACACGTGGGTAAGGCGCTTTGTAATCAATCTCATTTTTACCCATCTTCACTTTGGTAGTTCCATGCACATCCATACAGATTTTCTCCAGCATACGCTCGGTGAAATCCATCATCCAGTTGTAGTCCTTATATGCTGCATAGAATTCCATTACTGTAAATTCAGGGTTGTGTGTCCTGTCCATACCTTCGTTGCGGAAGTTACGGGAAAACTCATACACTCCGTCGAAACCTCCGACTATCAGACGTTTCAGGTAAAGCTCGTTTGCGATACGCAGATACAATGGAATATCCAGTGCATTATGATGTGTAATAAACGGGCGGGCAGTAGCTCCTCCCGGTATGCTTTGCAATACCGGAGTATCCACTTCTATGTATCCGTGTCCGTTCAGGAATTCACGCATCGAATTAAAAACTTTTGTGCGTTTGATAAATGTATCTTTTACGCCTTCGTTGACGATCAGATCGACATAACGCTGACGATAGCGTTGCTCAGGGTCAGTAAATCCGTCGTAGGTAACTCCGTCTTTTACCTTCACTACCGGAAGCGGACGAAGCGATTTTCCTAATACGGTTAATTCTTCGGCATGAACCGATATTTCACCCATTTGTGTGCGGAATACAAATCCTTTAATACCTATGAAGTCTCCGATGTCCAGTAACTTTTTGAAGACTGTATTATAAAGTTCTTTATCCTCGGTCGGACACAAATCGTCACGTGATATATACACCTGTATACGTCCTTCGGCATCCTGTAACTCCACAAATGAAGCTTTACCCATGATACGGCGGCCCATGATACGACCGGCAATAGTTACCGGGCGACGCTCTGCTTCGTCTTTGAAGCTTTCTTTTATCTCTTTTGAATATGCATTTATATCATACAGTGCTGCCGGATACGGTTCTATCCCTAACGCTCTCAACTCTTCTAAACTTTGTCTACGAAAGATTTCCTGTTCGCTTAATTCTAGTATATTCATTATCAATCTATCTTCAGATTTTTTTAGTTTCAAAAATTAAAATTGGTTCGTATGCGAATAACCACGCAAAGTTAAAAAATATAATCACAAATACACATTTTGTATTCGGTTTAATAGACACCACACGTGAAAGCAGTTCTCTTTTTAACAAAAAAACGAAAATTGATATAGGTAAAATCGGAGACCTTTACATGTGAATTAAGTAATATAAATTGTACCTTTGCACCCTCAAAGATGGGAGGGCTACACTCCTTAACCGTATTAGAACAGATTAAAAATGTTGAAAACCGCAAACATAGATGAATTAGAGAATAAAAAGATAAGTAAACTACTCTGGCAATATGCGCTCCCGGCTATCGTGGGAACAATGGTCAACGCGCTATACAATATTATCGACCGTATTTATATCGGACATGGCCCTAATCTGGGAGACCATGCTATCGGAGGACTGGGAATCGTACTGCCTATTATGAACCTGACTGCAGCTGTGGGTATGCTGGTAGGGGCCGGTTCGGCAAGCCGCATATCTATCTGCCTGGGTAGGGGTGATAAGGAAACCGCCGAGAAAATAATAGGCAACTCTTTTCTGATGACCCTTATACTGACCGGAACATTAGTCACCGTATTATTTATGTTCCTCGATCCTATACTGATGCAAATCGGTGCAACTGAAGAAACATTCCCATATGCAAAAGAGTTTCTTTTGTATTATTTACCCGGGAATATCTTTCTTACCATGTGCTTTAACTTCAACAGTATGATGCGTGCATCAGGTTATCCGACCAAGGCAATGTATACTATGCTGATCGGGGTGATAGCGAATATCATTATTGCTCCCATATTCATATTTGTACTGGAATGGGGGATTAAGGGAGCTGCTATTGCAACTATTATATCCATGTTCATCGGGTTATGCTTCGTTATGCATCACTTTATGAACCAAAACAGTATGCTCCGTTTACGCAGGAAAAACATAGGGCTGAATCCGAAGATAGTATGGGCGATCGCCAGCATCGGTTTGTCCCCTTTCTTTATTCAGGTAGCTGCGTCGGTCGTGGTATTCATGCTCAACAACAAGCTGAAAGTGTATGGCGGCAATGTGGCCATAGAAGCATATGCTATTGCCAATACCCTGGTAATGATCATTATCATGGTACTGGTAGGACTTACACAAGGTATGCAGCCGATAGTGGGGTATAACTATGGAGCCAGAAGGATAAGTAGGGTGAAAGAAACACTCAATTATACGATTAAAGTAGGGGTATGTATAGGTATTGTAGGATGCGCAATCGGACTGCTGTTACCTAATGTTATAGTACAGCCGTTCAACCCTTCTGCCCCGCTGGCTGCCGAAGCATCGAAAGCTCTGCGCATCATAACCGTGATGCTGCCTTTGGTCGGTTTCCAGATTGTAGTTACCAATTTCTTTCAGTGTATAGGGATGGCGGCGAAATCAATCTTCCTTAGTCTGACGCGCCAGTTTCTGTTGCTTATCCCTGCTCTGATCATATTACCGCACTTTTTCCAACTGAATGGTGTCTGGTTCTCATTGCCCGTTGCAGACGGTTTGTCAACATTGTTGACCGCGGCGATGTTTATATGGCAGATAAACAAATTTAAGAAAATGGAGACTTCAGAATTATTATGATAGATAATATAAACAGACAGAATATACTGCAACATTTCTCCGTCACGGAAAGTGACTTACTGAAAGTGATCTCCGAAGCCCTGAGTAAAGGTGGAGATTACGCCGATATATATTTTGAGCATACATTCAGCAATAGTATCTCGCTCCGGGACGGGGAAGTAAACCGTGCCGCTTCGAATATCGATTACGGTGCGGGAGTAAGGGTGGTGTCGGGAGATCAGACCGGATATGCCTATGTGGAGAACACAGATATTAAAGATTTGCTGAAAGCGGCCCGCACAGCGGCAAGTATCGCGTCAATGCCTGTCAGGACAAATAACGCGGTTGAAATAAGAGAAAGCCATTTTCATAACTATTATAAAATAGAAAAGCCCTGGCTCAATGTCTCGGTAGCCGGCAAAAAACTATTTGTACAGAAACTGAACGACAGGATATTCGAACTCGATCCCCGTGTTATCAAAGCGTCAGTCAGCCTCAATGATGCTACATCATATATACTTTTTTTCAACTCGGAAGGTATACTGACCTGGGATTACCGTCCGATGTCGATCATGTCGGGCTCCTGTACGATGGAGCAGGACGGTAAAATAGAAAACGGCTATTGTTCACGTGCTTACCGGAAAGGATTTGAGTTCCTGAACGAAGAATTAATTGAAACGATTGCCAGGGAAGCCGTAGCACAGACCTCCCTCATGTTCGAAGCCATAAAGCCTAAAGGTGGTGAAATGCCTGTGGTTATGGGAGCGGGAAGTTCGGGCATCCTGCTGCACGAAGCTATCGGACATACTTTCGAAGCTGACTTTAACAGGAAAAATGTATCCATATTTTCCGATCAGTTCGGGAAACGGATTTGCATGCCCGGCATCAATATTGTGGATGACGGTAGGATAGAACATGCCCGTGGCGCAATCAACTTCGATGATGAAGGCGTGGAGAGCCAAAAGACATACATTGTAAAGGACGGCATTCTCGAAAGTTTCCTACACGACCGTATCAGCGCAAAGCATTATGGTGTGGAGCCAACAGGAAACGGACGGCGTCAATCGTTCCGGTATGCGCCATTACCACGTATGCGGGTAACTTATATGGAAGAAGGGAATACGCCGGAAGCCGATATTATAGCATCTGTAAAACAAGGTGTGTATGTGGATAATTTCACAAACGGACAGGTACAGATCGGCGCCGGAGACTTTACTTTCTTTGTAAAGACAGGCTACCTGATAGAAAACGGAAAACTAACCCAACCAATAAAAGATATAAACATCATAGGTAACGGCCCGAAAGCGTTGGCCGACATCACCATGACAGGCAACAACCTGAAAATAGACGAAGGTGCATGGACCTGCGGCAAAGACGGGCAGGGTGTTCCGGTCGGACAGGGTTTACCATCGGTATTGGTGAGTAAACTGACTGTGGGAGGGGAATGATTGTTATTTCAAGATTTCAGGTTTCAAGATTATTCTCCTGAATTTTGAAATCTTGAACCCTGAAATCCTTATAATATCCCCTTATCCGTATCGGCATTATCCAGACTTTTCTTCCCTGCCTCATGCTTGCGTCCGAAAGACATGTTCCATGAAAAGCGCAGGTAAAGCATATGTCCGTTCTCTTTTATGTACGACCACGATCTTGTCGGCTTTACGGATGAGATATTTCTACTGCCGGCACTCCAGTAATCCTTGAACGGATATGACATCCCCAGCGATAATTTAGCCTCTTTGTGCTTATATCCGGCTTCTATATAGTTCCAGTCCTCCCCGTAGTAAATAGATTCTCCCCATAATTCCTTATAGCGGGAATTCAATCCTATAACAAAGCTGAGGTTTTTATACAATACATTTGAGCGGAATCCTCCATAAATAGCATTATAAGTATGGTTTATCCCGGTGTTTGTGTTAAAGATATCCCGTTGTAGGCCAAACCAGCCGGTCAGGGTCCAGATGTCCTTTATTATTTTAGCGGTAATATCTCCCGACCAGTAGAAGTAGTGCTGCCCTTTATGGTTGTCTGAATACGACACGATCTTATCCCCCTCTATGCTGTATGTATTGACAATAACTTTATCGAAATACATATATCCTAGTGTAGTGCTGATGTCAAAGATTCCTTTGTTTACATTGAATATCAGCTTGTTGTTATATGTATTGGTAAGTTTCAAATCCGGATTGCCCCTGCTGAGCTGATAAGCATCCACTTGTTGCTCCACACTGCTAAGCTGGCCTAACGATGGGGTTCTGTTGCTCACTACAAATGAATACTTTACCGACAGATTATCATTGAACGGATAATTTAACTGCACCGAAGGGCGGATTGTATAAAATGATGCGTCATTCTCTCCCTCCTTAAACCAGATGCGCGAACCGCCGAGCCCCAAAGTATAACCCAATTTTTTTGCTATCTTGCCTTGTATCTGTGCAAAAGCATACGAATCGGAGTTTTTCATTTCCGTTTTTGTGTCCGTATTCCCCCTGTATGTATTATCCGCGAACCCCTGCGTATGCTTTGCCCCGGCGCTAAAGGTCAGGTTTTCGAACTGTTTTTCATAAACAGCTTCACCTATAACAGAATATTTATTACCGTCTACCTTGTTGTAAATCTCTGTCTGCGGCACGGATTCCTCCGATTCCAGATAATTGCTTTCACTGTCCGAATTGATATATGTACCCCCCACTATATTAACAGCCAGCGACTGCTTATTTTTCAATTCCTGCTTATAGTATATATCCAGAACCGGAGTGTACTCGAAGCCATTCCGCCTTGCGCTGGAATAAGTAGGGGTAACCCTGTCGGAGTAGAAATTGTTGAAGTCTGTTGTATTATCGTAATTATAAAGCTGATTCTTAAAGGCCACATTAAACACATATTTATCTACGGATGTCAGGTTATATGTCAGGTTGAAGCGATGATACTGGTATTCCATCGGAGCTTCGATTCCCCTTTGTTCCCGGGAAACCGGATTTGTGGGGAAATTCAGTAATTCGCTTTGCTCTGTCCATCGTTTGTCGTAAGACCTGTAATTTATATAATAATTAAGCCCGAATTCCGATGCTTTGTTATTTATCTTGAACGTAATATTATCGTCACCGAATCCTACATAAGGAGAATTGCGCCCGTCTACGGATACATATCCGCCATAATTCTTCTGCCTGTCCACAATCAGGTTTACGACCGCGCCTACATTTTCGTTACCGAAACGCACGCCGGGGTCTTCAAAATATTCCACACGCAGAATGTCTTTCGAGCGGAGAGCGGCAACTTCCTGTATGGTAGCACGTACACCGCTGATCCGGAGTTGTACTTCTTCATTACCTACTTTTATTGTCTGATTTACAGGGTCGATATTCAGGCGGGCAAGAGACATATTGCTTAGCAGGTCGAAAGCATTTACAGAACTTTTTATCTGCATCGAATCGGGAAGGATTATCTGCCTGTCCACTTTATTTATTATTCTGTTAGCTGTCACTGTTACCTCTCCCAATGCTTTCGATTCTTCAGTCAGTTCTATATCACCTAAATCTAGGTGGGACGACAGGTTGCTTATCTTTATAAATGCAGTTCTGTACCCCAGGAAGGATGCTTTCAGAAGATAATCCTGTTTCTGGAATTGTCCGGCCATTGCGAATAATCCCAATGTATCCGTCTGACAGCCGGTAATATATGTGGAGTCGTTCTTTAGTAATACCATCGTTACGAACTCGACAGGCTTCTTTGTATTCACGTCTATTATACGCCCTTTCACATCAATCGCTTGCAAAGAAATACTAAAGAGGGAAATAAATAATAAAATGATCGCGCTTCTCATCATTAAGCTTAATTTATGTAACATCAATTTTATTATTATGACGGAAGAAAAAACAAGGTGTTACAATTGATCTTGAAGAGCAGGGCTGATTTGTATATAAACTTTCGAATAATTTATCTATGTAATAATAGCTAATAGCCTTTAGCTGTTAGCTTATAGTTCTTTGAAAAAATGAATTAGCAGATTTGTAAATTAGCATATTAGCAAATGAATGAAAAGGTGTTACCTTTTTTTAAGAGTTACAAGTTACTTCGCCCTGCGGGCAGTTACGAGTTACAAGTTAGTTCACTGTTTACTGCTAACTGTTTACAGACATATCTGTTACCTTTTAACCATTTATGGTTAACGAACGTGAAAATGACAAGATAAAAACGATGAAAATTCTGTCAGATATGTCAGGTTTTAACTAAATATGGTTAATAAACACAAATAGGATGATGGGCTGGAATTTGTGTCTTTATGAGAGAATACTGTTAACTGTAAAGCCACTTATGCGATAGCCTAAGCTCACGGCTAATAGCTATCAGCTAAAAGCTGAAACATGTGTTACCTTTGTTACCTTTTGCAAGTAGTAAGTATCAAGTTGAAAGTTATATGAGATACGAGTAGACAAGACACGAGGTACAAGCTGTTAACTGATGACTGTTAACTGTTCACTGAAAAAAGTGTTACCTTTTACAAAAGGAAGTAGATTGCAATCATATGACAGATACTTCCACCCAGTACAAAGAAGTGGAAAACAGTATGCATATATTTCTTCTTTGTCCACGAGTAGAAGAGAGCTCCCACTATGTATGAGACTCCTCCTGCTATAAGCAGGTAAAGGGATTCAATGCGTCCGTCGGCAGATAATACGTCCGCCAGCGGTTTGAAAGCGACAAGTATGGCACAACCCATTAGTACGAAGCAGATGGTTTCGAGGTTGCTGTGGTCTTTTAGTCTGGCAAAACTAAGTATCAGGCCTGCTATGGCAGCCAGCCAGATGAAGATAAAAAGCGACCAGCCCCATGCACCTTCGTTACGCAGTACCAGCAGTGTAAATGGAACATATGTACCTGCTATGTGCAGATAGATGGCAGCATGGTCACATTTACGGAGCATACTTTTCCTCCGGTCGTGCTTGCAGCCATGATACCATGTAGATGTGATATATGACGCCATCATACCGAAAAGGTAAGTGATAACACAGCCGATAGCCCATCCGCTACCGTTTTCGATAGCAGTAGCAAGGAGGATATATCCACCGGCGATACCGAGCAGAATACCTATTGCATGGGACATGCTGTTAGCAATTTCTTCCTCTTTTGTATAGAATTTACTTTTACCCACTTTGTCTTGGATTAAGGAATACAAAAGTACGGATTAAGTTTTTAAGAATGGCGAAAAAGAGAAATACATCTGCTTGCGGCCTGTTTTAATAATATTATACTAAAAACGGATAAGTCCTTATAAAAATGAAAAAGAGCAAACAAAAGCCTGTTATATCTGTTCTATGAGTGATGCAAAATATTTATATATGTATTTTAAGTGCGTGGAATATCGTATCTTTGCAAACTGAAAGAGCTAACAGCCCGATAGCAGGGTTATCGGCTAAATAAATAATTACTCATGCAAGAAACTCAAGATAAAATTTTAGAAGATGTTACCTCCGGTGATTACAAGTACGGATTTGTAACAGACATAGAAACAGAGGTTATTCCGGTAGGACTCAACGAGGATGTTGTCCGTCTGATTTCGGCAAAGAAGAACGAGCCCGAATGGTTGGTCGAATATAGGCTGAAAGCATACCGTCACTGGCTTACAATGGATATGCCGGACTGGGCAATGCTCAAGATTCCGCCGATAGATTACCAAAGCATCAGTTACTTTGCCGCACCTAAAAAGAAAGACGGTCCCAAAAGTCTGGATGAGGTAGATCCCGAACTGTTGAAGACATTTGATAAGTTGGGCGTGCCTCTTCACGAGCGTGAAATACTGGCAGGGGTGACGGGGATGGCTGTAGATGCGGTAGTGGATAGCGTTTCGGTGAAAACGACATTTAAAGAAGTACTGGCCGAAAAAGGGATTATATTCTGCTCGTTCAGTGAAGCAGTGCAGGAGCATCCCGAGTTGGTGAAAAAATACCTCGGATCGGTAGTGCCGTATCGTGATAATTTCTTTGCGACGCTCAATTCGGCAGTATTCAGCGACGGGTCATTTGTATATATTCCTAAAGGCGTTCGTTGCCCGATGGAATTATCTACATACTTCCGTATCAATGCTGCTAATACAGGCCAGTTTGAACGCACGCTGATCGTTGCCGACGATAATTCGTATGTGAGTTACCTCGAAGGTTGTACAGCACCTATGCGTGACGAAAACCAGTTGCACGCGGCTATTGTAGAGATTGTCGCTCTCGACCATGCCGAGGTGAAATATTCGACTGTGCAGAACTGGTATCCGGGCGATAAAGAAGGTAAAGGCGGTATTTATAACTTCGTGACTAAACGGGGTGTTTGTAAAGGCCGTGGTTCTAAGATATCGTGGACGCAGGTGGAAACCGGCTCGGCCGTAACATGGAAATATCCTTCATGTATCCTTGCGGGCGATGATTCTATCGGAGAGTTCTATTCTGTAGCCGTGACGAACAATTTCCAGCAGGCCGATACAGGAACGAAGATGATTCATATAGGGAAGAATACCCGGAGCCGTATCGTATCGAAAGGTATTTCGGCCGGACAAAGCCAAAACTCGTATCGAGGACTGGTAAAGGTATCACCGAAAGCAGAGGGTGCTCGTAACCACTCACAATGCGACAGCTTATTGTTGGGCGATAAATGCGGTGCACATACTTTCCCATACTCGGATATTGCCAATCCAAGTGCAATCATTGAGCATGAGGCTACAACATCGAAAATCAGTGAAGACCAGATACTGTACTGTAACCAGCGTGGTATTGGTACGGAAGAGGCTGTCGGCCTGATTGTAAACGGATATGCAAAAGAAGTGATGCAAAATCTGCCTATGGAATTTGCAGTAGAAGCCCAAAAACTATTACAGATAAGTCTGGAAGGTAGTGTGGGATAAACCGCCATTATTCTTCGGAATCTAAAATATAAAAGACAGTTGATGAGGCTGTCTTTTTTTGTGGAGAATATTCTATGAAATGTATTTTTCAGGGATAACTTTATCTCTGTATTGTATATGAGCTACCTATATCTCCGATAGGCACATATATGCAGATGCAAAAAAAGGAGGTGTTTTAATTACTGTAAAAGCCACTTGCAAACAGTAAATAAAGACTTCATTTTTGCAAAGCATTCATAGAGTAAAGAAAGAATAATAAGTTTATTTTCTAAATTTGTATATCATTTAATAAGAGTCAGTATGAAATTTGTAGTTATTATCCCCGCGCGTTATGCCTCTACCCGCTTTCCGGGAAAACCTCTTGCCGATATGGCTGGAATGCCTATGATACAACGTGTTTATGAGCAGGTAAAGAAAGCCATTGACGAAGTATGGGTTGCAACGGACGATCCCCGGATATTCGAAGTCGTAGAATCTTTTGGAGGAAAGGCTGTAATGACTTCGCCGGATCACAAGAGCGGTACGGATCGTATACAAGAGGCGTATGCTAAAGTAGGTGATGGCTTTGATGTGATAATCAATGTGCAAGGTGATGAGCCGTTTATTCAACCCGGACAGATTGAAGCGCTTAAAAACTGTTTTGATAACAAAGATGTTGAACTGGCAACATTGGTAAAGCCATTTAAAAAAGAAGATGGTTTTGAAGTTCTGTTCAACCCGAATTCACCTAAAGTAGTTGTGAATAAAAAGAACGAGGCCATTTATTTCAGCCGTTCCATTGTACCTTATATCCGGGATGCGCACCATACCGAATGGCTCGATAAGCATACTTTTTTCAAGCATATTGGTATGTACGCTTACCGCTCCGATATTCTGAATGAAATAACCAGATTACCTCAATCCTTATTGGAAAAGGCGGAATCGTTGGAGCAGCTTCGCTGGATAGAAAACGGATACCGCATCCGTGTGGGATATACAGATGCAGAAACTATCGGTATAGATACTCCGGAAGATATGGAAAAAGCATTGGCCTTTCTCGGTAGCAGAAAGTGAACTATCTGACTCCTTTTACATTCATGCGCAAGCTATATAAATACTGAGAGGCTGTAATAAAGAGGGTTTTCATGTCTTTGCCTCCAAAGCAAACGTTGCTTGTCCAGTTTGCTTCAACCGGAATATACTCTATTTGCTCTCCTTCAGGATTGAAGACTGTGACACCCCGTCCTGTCAGATAAATATTCCCTTCATTATCAATAGTCATTCCATCCGAACCTAACGAGGTGAAGAGTTTCCTATTTGTAAGAGAGCCATCGGGAAGTATGTCATAAACATATGTTTTATTTGCCCCGATATCGGCAATATATAACTGTTTCCCGTCAGGAGTGCCAATTATACCATTTGGTTGGACAAGGTCTGTCGCGACTTTTATTACGGTCTTCCTGTCCGGGTAAAGATAATAAACATATTGTCCTTCCTGTTGCATTTCAGAACTTCGGGTCCAATAATCACGTTTGTATAGTGGGTCTGTGAAGTAAATACCACTGTTTGGATGTATCCACAAATCATTAGGGCCGTTTAGCTTTTTCCCGTTGAAATCTGTGATTAGGACAGTATGATTGCCTTCCTTATCAATGCTCCATAATTCATTATCCATATCCGAGCACGAGAGCAGGCCTCCGTTCCGGTCAAAATAGAGGCCGTTTGCCCGTCCGGTATTTTCCAAGAATGTCGATAGCTTGCCATCTGTCGACCATATTAGGATCTTGTCGTTTGGCTGGTCTGTAAAATATACATTCCCTTTTTTATCTGCGGCAGGCCCTTCGGTAAAGCTGAAACCATCGGCTAACTTCTCTATTTTTGCGCCTGGGGCTACAAGGCTTTTCGGCTTTTGGGCGAAGGTTGAGAAACTGAACGGGATGAGAAAAAGAGAAAGAAGGATTTTATTTTTTATCATGTCAGGTAATTTTTACAGATATAATTATTCGCCGCAATTAAGTCATTTTTCCTGAAAGAATGATAAACATAGATGCTTAATGTTGCATTTATTCAAGTTCTAAATTATTGTATTAAAATACTATTGAATACTTAAACACTTGTTTAGTCCGATAATCTTTTTTATTTTTGTAACTAAACAATCGTTT
>QMCD01003661.1_pt1 | contig 16067 bp, 9 predicted proteins | sample 1821841 | NCBI WGS metagenome assembly QMCD01 (sample SAMN01991225, study PRJNA193472) | Termite gut metagenome, whole genome shotgun sequencing project. | isolation source: worker | host: Macrotermes natalensis | reverse complement strand
GACATAGTTCTAAACTTTACGAAAGTCTCCGGTTCTCCATATTTTTTGACCAACATAATTATACCCTTTCTCTAAAACTTTTAAGGGTTAGTATTCTTTTTTACGGATGCAAATATATAAAGACTTTTTCAATTAACAAATATTTAGAATAAAAAGATATATTATCCACAAAGCGTGGGTTAAAGGAATAATCATTTACTTCAATAAATATGGAGAACCGGAGACTTTCGTAAAGTTTAGAACTATGTCGAACAGATGACCAATTTATCAGCTTAATTATTCCAACCGTTCAAGATATTCGGTGGGGCTTTCACCATAAATATCTTTAAAACATTTAGCAAAATAGGATGGTGAAGAAAATCCGGCCTCATATGCCACTTCGGAGATCGACTTAATTTTGCTATTGAGCAATCGCTTTGCATATTTAAGCCTTACGATCCTGATTAATTCATTAGGAGAATAGTTTGTCAATGATTTTATCTTTCGATAGAGTTGCGAACGGGAAAGTTTGAGATGATCCGCCAACTCGTCTACACTCAATTCCGGGTTGGTAATATATTTCTCAACATAAGCTTGGAAATCATTGATAAAGTTCTGTTCTATCTCTCCCAACGATTCTTTTTTTGAATCATTGATCAGGTTGTTACCAAAGGCTTCTTTTATTTTCTGACGGTTCTCTATCAGTTTACGCACTCGTATTTTCAGCAGGTGTGCATTGAACGGCTTGGGTATATAAGCATCTGCTCCATTCTCAAATCCAATAGCCTTCTGTTCATCCAACGAACACGCTGTGAGTAAAATAATAGGTATATGATTTGTCGACACATTTTCTTTTAACAGACTACATAGCTCAAAGCCATCTTTTTCAGGCATCATTACATCACTGATAATAATATCAGGAATGAATTTTTTTGCTTTGCTAATGCCATCTGCTCCATTATCTGCGGTAATAATATCATATTCTTTATAGAGTATGTGTTTTATGAATTTACGCATATCATAATTATCCTCGACAACCAGTACTATTGGCTTATCTTCATTTCCTGAGATTTCTTGCTCCAGACCTGGTTCAAATTCATCTGTCTCTAATTCAAGCCTGGATTCAATAAATCCTGGAACATACAAATCAGATATGGTCAGATCGTCCAAAACAAGCGGCAACAGTACACAAAATGTAGTCCCCTTGTCTTCGTCGCTCCACACATCTATTTTTCCCTTATGTGCATCTACGAGCGCAGTCATCAATGAAAGTCCTATACCTGTACCCTCATTACTCTGATCTACTTTATAAAAACGATCGAAGACATTTCTCAATATTTCGGGTGGTATATATGACCCGCTATTAAATACTGATAATTCGACATAATCCCCACTTTCCAGTATCTTCTTCTTTAACTCAACCTTAACCTCCCCTGATATGTTTACAAACTTCAATGCGTTTGATATGAGATTAAAGTATATCTTTTCTACTTTTTCCTTATCAAAAACCATATCAAACGAATTATCATCTGTCACAAAACTGAAATTTACCCGCTTCCGTTTGATCCAATCACTAAATAATGGATTTACATCTTCTATAAATTCTTTCAGGTTCCCTTCCGAAAAATGCATATTCATCTTATCATTTTCATAACTCCGAAACTCAATAATTTCAGAAATGAGATACAGTAAGCGGTTACTATTTTTCTTAACCAAAGTAAGTAGTTCGTGCTGATCCTTCGTCAGACATCCTTCGCTGAGCAAAGATTCTACAGGCCCCAATATGAGTGACAACGGGGTTTTGAACTCATGTGAAATATTAGTGAAAAAGACTAGTTTGGCATGCGTTGCCTCTTCCAACTGTTTCGATATAGTCAACAATTGCTCTTTCTGCTCCCTGAGTTCTTCTGCCTGGCGTTTTATTTCTTCGTTTTGATGGGCAAGCAGCCGGTTTGCTTTACTTTTAGCCCGATAAGCTTGAAATGAAATGAGTAAAAAGAAAGAAATAAGAACAATGGCTATAATAGAAATATAAAATAAGGTTTTCTGATTGGTATACCTCTCCAGACTATCGTTTAGAGACGAATTTATCGAATCTATTTTCGACTGCTGTTCAGCGACTTGTTCAGTCTGCAACTGCAATACCCGCACGTTGCTTTTATCAACAACAGTAGTGTAAAGTGTATTTTCCCTATCAAACGGCTGGCTTTTCAATATCTTCATTGCCAGATCAACAACCTTATCTCCTCCCGTAGGATAAATGAAAGATGCATCCTGAATATTATTCTGTATATTCTGAATGCCTCCGCCTTCACCGGATAGGGCATCAACCCCAATAATAAATAGAGTTTTACCGGTATATTTCCGGGATGCTTCGTATACTCCTGCTGCCATTGGATCATTCATGGCAAAGACCAGGTCTATATGATCATATTCACTTAAGATATTACTCATCTGAAGTTTAGCTTCCTCTTTCAGAAAATTACCACGGGCTTCAGCTATAATCCGTATATCAGGATAATTCTTTAACCCATCAACAAATCCTGCATGACGTTCAGCATCGGAAGTAGAGCCATTCCAGCCTCTTATTTCAACTATATTTCCTCTTCCATTGAGTATACCCGCTGCATAAAGCCCGACTTCTTTGCCAATCTGATAATTATCGGCACCTACATAAGCTGTATAATCCTCTGTATCTATTCTTCGATCGACCAATATAACAGGGATACCGCTTTTATAGGCTTTTTGTATTACCGGTGTCAGGGCTTTCGATTCGTTTGGTGATATAATCAGGAGATTTACATCTTGTTCTATTAGCCATTCGATATCCTCTATTTGCTTTTGTGTGTCATCCTTTACGCTCCGGATGATGATATTTGCATCCTTATGAAATCCGATTTCCCGTTGCATCTCATTATTCATCGTTTCACGCCACAGATCATCACTACACTGTGATACACCTATGGTATAGCGTACATCCTTGTCTCGCTTACAAGCGAAGAAAAGAAATAAAGGAATAAAACAGAGTAAGATTCTAATTTTCATGGCATCAAATATAGAACAAGGTAATAAAAATACAAAAAGCACTATTATATTTAATATGTAATGGTGCTTTTTTAACAGTATATAGGAGGGGTCAACCTCTATTGTGAAAGAGCTCTAAATAAGCATCAGCAAGTTTCGGCATTGCCCCATGTTGCAAACAGACATAGGCCGACACTTCTACTGCCAATTGATGGGCATCCTCTATACGCTCTCCATGTAAATATGCCGCAACAAAAGCTGCAGTAAAAGAGTCTCCGGCACCCACAGTATCTGCAACATGGACTTTCGGCGTAGACTGGTATGATGTCTGGCGGGGAGTAAATACGAAGCTGCCTTCAGTTCCTTTAGTCAGGATAAGAATATTAAGATCATATTCATCAAGAAGCCTCTTACATATATCCTGCTCCTCTCCATTCCAGTCGAAAAGGGCTGCGATTTTAATAACCTCTTCATCATTAATCTTCATCATATTAGCCATCTGCAACGATTCTTCTATGATCTCTCTGGTGTAATAATCTAAACGTAAATTGATATCGAATATCTTCAGACTATCTTCGGGCATAGCAGCCAGAAACTTACGGATAGTATCGCGCGAAACAGCACTTCGCTGGGCTAAAGAGCCAAAACATACGGTCTGTGTATTCTTTGCCAGATTCTCGGTACGGGCCGTAAATGGGATATTATCCCAAGCCACATTTTCACAAATCTCGTATTGCGGCACGCCCGATTTATTAAGCGTAACTTGTACCGTTCCGGTTGGATAGTCGGTTTTTTCTACCAGATAGTTGAGTTTTTTCTCTTCCAAGCTTGATAAAATCTCTTTGCCCAGAAGGTCTTCACCAATAGCACTGACCGCATATCCATTAAATCCGAACTGAGATACATGATAAGCAAAATTAGCGGGTGCTCCTCCCAGAACTTTACGTTCCGGGAATACATCCCAAAGGATTTCGCCTAATCCTACTACAATATTTTTCATTTTATTCTATCTATTATTATTTCAATTCTATATTATGCAGTTGCTGCACTTCCCTTCAGTTTAAACGACATAAACAACAGGTAAACAATGCCTATGCTCATTACAGCCAACGCTCCTGTCTGCGAAGACAGTGTGTCGGTAGCTAGTCCCATGAAGAAAGGAAAAACGGTCCCTCCGAAAAGTCCCATAATCATAAGTCCTGATGCCTCATTTTTCTTATCAGGATTGTGCAGCAAGCTAGAAAGGAGAGAAAATGTTTGAATTACCGAAGCCGATCAAAGCTATCGCAATATATAATGCAATCTTATTATCGAAAGTAAAAAATACAAGCATTGACAAGATCATACAAATGACGCTTATCCCAAAGAATTTTTTAGGAGAAAAACGTGCTAATATAATTGCTCCGCTAAAGCACCCTATTGTACGGAACAGAAAGTAGACACTCGTCGAATAAGTCGCATCCTGAAGGGTTATTCCCAAACGTTCCATTAATATTTTGGGAGCTGTTACATTAACGCCCACGTCAATACCCACATGGCACATTATTCCCAGAAAACAAAGCAGTATAAATTTATTACCCAGCAATGCAAAACACTCCCTGAATGATGCATTCTTACTATCTTCCTTTTCTTCATATATCGACGTGAATCCAAGCCAAAGGATTGCAATAACAGCTATTACCATAAACAGAGGGAATAGTAAACGCCAATTCTCGAACATAAGTGCTGCCCGGGCCATTATGATAGGCGCTATAAAAGAAGCGATCGCTTTTATGAATTGTCCGAAAGTAAGTGAACTTGCCAGTTTATCTCCCTTTACGATGCTCGACAGCAATGGATTTAATGAAACCTGCATCAAGGTATTACCAATTCCTAATAAGGAGAAAGAAATGAGCATAGAAATGTATGAATAAGTGATAACAGGTATAACTAATGATGTTGCCGTTATAATGAGGCTTAGAATTACAGTTCTGCGCCGGCCAATTTTACCCATCAATACACCTGTAGGTACCGAGAAAAGTAAAAACCAGAAGAAAACCATCGACGGGAAAATATTCGCTTCGGTATCAGTCAGTACCAGGTCTGCTTTTACATAATTAGATGCAGCGCCCACCAGGTCAACAAACCCCATACAGAAGAAGGCCAGCATCACAGGCAATATGCTTGTATATATACTTTTTTGTTTCATTTCAGATTGCTATTATTTTAAATTATAGATATTGATATCTTCTACTTCAAATGCCCCCCCATCAGTTGCGAATACCAGCGAGTTATACGGCTCGGTAGGAAAAACAAGATTCGTTTGCACCAACTCTCCGTCATTAACAAATAATTCGGTAGAAGCTTTATCAACAAACAGTCTTATTTTATAAGAATCTTTGGCAACCAACGGTGCATTAATAAGTGCTGTAGCAAAATTATTGGAGAAATCAATCAGGCCGCTTTTCGCCCGGTCGACAGAAAGGGTATTTTTCTTCAGGTCGAATATGAAACGAATGTTTTCTCCTTTGATGTTTACCAATTTAAACTCAAAACTATTCACACCTCTCGGTTTTACTGAAAATTCAACTTCATAAGCTCCTTGGTTGTCTTTCAATAATTTCTCAAGGGTGTATGTTTTATTCACTTGTTTGTTTCCGATCTTTTCTCCGTTTCTTCTTAGGGCCGCCATTTCTGCAATAGGAGGATTAGCCACCACTAAATGCTCACCGTTGTGTACCAGTTTCAATTCACGCACTAATGTATTAGCGCTCGAAAAGTTTAACGAAGGAACAGAATTCGCATAATCCCAGTTGTTCATCCACCCCATAAACAAATGACGCCCATCTTTTGCCGGAACATTATTCCATGTCACTCCTGCGTAATTGTCCCGTCCATAATCGAGCCATAAAGGATAACTGAGATCATCGGCCCGGAATGTTTTACCATCGAAATTACCTATGAAATACTGGGTAGCACTGCCCCCATTAGGCCCTCCGGGGTTGATACTTACAAACAATACCCATTTCGTTTGTCCATTATATGTCAAAGGGAGCAAATCAGGACATTCCCATACCCCTGCATGCGAACCTATACCTTCACCAAATTCGCTTAGTTTATTCCATTCTTTGAGATTTTTTGAGCCATAAAATGTAATCGTTTGTGACGTGGCCAAAGACATCACCCACTGCCCCGAAGCATCATGCCAAAACACTTTCGGATCGCGAAAATCCGCAATATCAGGATCTGCCAATACAGGATTATGGTCATATTTGGTGAATGTGCGCCCCTTATCCGTACTATATGCTATAGATTGTGTCTGAGTTTTCCCGGCTGAAGTATATATAGCCACCATTGCGTCTTTACCGAAGCCTGCCGTATTATTTTTATCAATAACGGCACTGCCTGAAAAGATTGAACCGAGCGAGTCGGGAGCTAAAGCAACCGGCAGATATTCCCATTTTTTAAGATCTTTGCTCACACTATGCCCCCAGTGCATATTTGCCCACTTCGATCCATATGGGTTATATTGGAAAAACAAATGATATTCACCATCGAAATAAACCATACCATTAGGATCGTTCATCCATCCGTACAGCGGAGTATGATGATATGATGGACGATATGTTTCATCATAATTAAAATTAAAAGAATCGGACTGTTTAATATCATTCAAATGCTTATCCGTCTTTTTTGCATGAGCAAATGTCAGAGTTACTTTTTTGCCTTTATATTTGTCAATGTCAATAGGAACCCAATAATCTATTTTTTCGGTCTGAGCTACTCTTATATACATAGGTACACCTATCCTTGCGCCGTCTACGACAAGTGTTATAACAGACTCGGGACTGTCGTCGTCGATAGGGACAAGAATATATTTCTTGTCGGCATCAAAAGTTAATTCATAATCGACCATAAATACACTTTTTTCCGTATTACTTTGTTCTATTTGGTCTACCAGTATATGACCCCATCCTCCGCGCTGATTATCAACAATACGGATAACCGCTTTTTGTCCGGTATATTCCTTCACATTCCATGTCATCCATTGCAATGTTTCGGTTTCTACAACAGAACGCGATCTATGAATACTTTTATTATTTATTACTAATTCGATATAAGTGTCCTGATTCATTCCTCCACCTAGCAGGAAATTGATATAATCACGCTCAATAGTGAATTCTTGTGATATAAGAGTTCCCCGGGAGTCATCTCCTCCGCTAAAACTATTAGCCAGATGTTTACCTTCAAAGCCTTCTACATTCTGTTGCCCGGCATAACTTCCTGTAGCAGGTGTTGCACCGAAAGCATCGCCTTCGACTGTCCACTTATTATAAGTCCCGGATTCAAAATCTTCTATAATAATATCTGATTTTGTGGCACAACCAATAAGGGTGAGAGCCAGAAGACCACTATATATTTTTAATTTATTATTCATTTATATCCTGTTTTGAAAGGTTTTACTTCAAACAAAGTTTCATGTCCAATTAATAATAACTGACTTTGAGATTGCTCACGTCGACAGTTCCTGAATAACTATTTATAGACCAAGGATTCTTTTGTATCCCATAAATACGGTTTGTATAAGCTACGTTATCATTGATATATACTACACAAACCGAGTTGTCTGTGAAGATAGTCACATTATACACATTATCAGCGGGAGTGTCGAACAGATAACCGTCTATTCCGGCAATGAAACCTTTTCCCGCTTCACCTTCTTCTTCAAAGTTTATTTTTCTCTTATTGTTGTTATCTTCCGGACTCACAACAATTGTATAGTATTTTTCTGAATCCGTACCACGGACAAAAGAAAAACCAAACTTGTCGGCATTGCTTGCCGTTTTCACTGTAAATGAAATTTTATTATGCGCATTCAAGCGGTTGAAAAGCGCATACGAATTGCCGGCCAGAGTATAACTTCCACCGTTTTCAGATACACCTTCACTCTTTTCCATTACTTTCACGGCAGATTCAACATTATATTTCTGACTAATACCATCTACCAACCCAAAAGATATTGTGCCATCCTGATGTTGAACAATTTTATGGGCAACTAAATTTCCGGCCCATTCCGGTTCATTATCGGCGCCAACATCCGTATTATCATTGCCCGGACGAGTCGGACACCATCCCCAGATATAGCGGTTTGTTCCGTCCGAGGCTGTTTTCCCTGCGTAAAAGGCACGGGAATCAAGAACTCCTTCTTTGCTGTCAGGAAAGGTAAGGGGATCTGACGATTTCTTCAACTCCTCCAATGTGCGGCCTTTAAGATATTGAACCTTACGAGACCATTTAGACATATCCGAATAAACGAGATACCACCAGTCACCCATTTTAAATACATCGGGACACTCATAAAAACGATCCCAATGCATAGGCATAAATATACCTGCATGATTCCAGTCTTTCATATCAGTGGATGTATATTCGGCCAATACGCCTTTTCCATCTTTGGTAGTGGATACAAGCATGTGATATTTCCCGTCTTCTCCTTCAAATACAAACGGATCACGAAAATCGTTCTTGCTATAACCATCGGTATCACCTTTCAAATAGAAATTATGGTCTTTAGTCCAGTTCGTGAAGTCGCTAGAGGTAGCAACCATTACAACCTGACCATTTTCCGAAGACGTAGGCCTATATTTATTACCTGTATAAAAAGTATAGAACAATTTATCTACAGGATTATAAATAGTGCTGCCTGTACCAATCGCAGCATCCTGTTCGGCCAATCCACCACAAGAGATCAGTTCTCCCAAAGCAGTGTAATTACCTGCATCTTTAGTACTTAACGCCCAAATCGGATGGTAAGTCCCTGCCTGATTAGGACGGAATTCTTGTAAATACATTATCTTAAAATCCTTTGCAACCGGATCATAGAAAGGCATAGGGTCTCCCACATAACCTGCATAAGGCTTATAATAGGTATCAAAACCCTTCGCATCAGTAGATTTAAAATAAGTAGCTGTTCCCTCCCAGTCTTTCTGAGTCAACACCGGATCATTATTGTCACTGCAACCTGCAAAAGAAGTCAGCAAGGCAGTTAAAGCAAGTGAATATATCATTGTTTTCATAGATTATGTTTTTTATTTACTCATTAAATAGTTGATTGCATTCTCTGTCATCCGGGCTACGTTTCCATGGTATTTATCCGCTGAAACATCTACACCAAAAGCATACCAGTCATAACATCCCGAACCGATACAGACAATACCTCCCCTGGTATCTGCCGGTAAGTATTCCCATGCCACGATAGCACCATCGCCACCATAACCTAAATCAACGCCTCCCGTTTTTTGTCTCCATATTTCATTGTCCGCATAGCCTCCCCAGTCAGAACCTATATGCCATTGTGCTGTACTATTCGTAATTCTATATCCGGTATCGCAGGTATATACATTGCTTGTTTCACCGTTCACCATCACCAGATTCTGATAAAGCGGATGGTTTTCATGGCCTTTCATCGAAAAACTCCATGGGCCACCGGTGATTTCCCCTGTTTCTTCGGACTGTCCCCAGCAGTTGTTAGGATTATTGCCATCTAAAGTTGCACCTATTTTTGCCGCATAGAAAGTTGCATAGCGGGTAAGTAACAAGTTCATCCCATTATTATAGAGTTCTCTCATCTTAACCAAAGCGTTGACCGCTGCAGGAGCTACTGCATCAAATTTGGTCATTGAATCAATTCCTCCATCAATATGCAGATGCCACCACATGATCTTACATTCGCTCAAGTCTACTCTTCCGGCCTGTACATCTTCAAAAGAGACATATTGTGAATTTGCAATGTTATTGAGCATCCAGGTAGCTGCCTCTTTCTCTTCAGCATTCAGCAGATCCATCGATGCAGCTAAACCGACATATACAGCACTTGGTGCATCCGTAGGGATGACTGTTACGGTATAGACTGCTGATGCTGTATTATATGTCACTGTAAAATCGACAGGATTGGTAAAATCAGCAGCCAGTCCCGATGCCGGTGTTACAACAGCACCATCAGAAGTAGTTATTACCGGAACTAAATTCTTTACATCAACCGAGCCAGGAACACGTACTGTTATGTTACGTTTTACCTGGTCGATAACTCCGGCATATATATCATTCAATTTGAATGTAAGAATTTTGGCTTCATCATGCTTAATATTCACGGTATAGTCCATAAAAACATCGCCATTGGTAATTTTTATGACCTGAGGAAAAGAGAAATTCAGAACATCGCCAGCCTTTACAGACGCTTTTGCTCCATCGGAGAACTCGATAGCAGTAACAGTCATGGCATCTGTATCATATACTTCAGGCACTCCTACTGTTATCGTTTTTGAAGTACGGTCTATTACTCCCGGATAATTGTCATCCAGAGTAAAAGAGGAAATCCATGTATCTCCATCCAATTGGAGATCAGATTTATTGTCATCACTACATCCTGAAGCAACAAACATGATTGCACTGCCCAGAATAAGCAAGCTTATTTTATTTATTATCGTTTTCATATATTAGCGATTATAAAAAGATTATTATTACCATCCACCTATGTTCTGAGTATATTTTCCATTACTGGCACTCATTTGAGCAAATGGGACAGGCAGATATTCATTTTTATTCTTTGTAAATGAAGCGCTGGAATAGATAGTACAATCATTAGCCTCTTGCGCAAAAAACTTGTTCAATACCTCCGCGGCTTCTCCCCATCTAACTAAATCGAAGAAACGCTCTGATTCGAGAGCCATCTCCACGCGGCGTTCGAACTTCAATAAATTAAGAGCTTCCTGTTGTGAATAAGTTCCCGTATAAGTCTGAATATTGAAACGAACACCATATTCCATTTCATAATCTGAGATCATCGCAGTACTCTGTTTTGCCCGGCTGCGCACCTGGTTTATCAGACTGATAGCTTCATTTACACGGCCATCGTTTAGCTGGATCAAAGCTTCGGCACGCATCAATAATACATCAGCATAGCGCAACACAATACGATTCATAGGCGAACCCCACCATGAACCCTTGATCAAATAATCGCCATCAGGATCAACATTATGTTTCAATGTTACATAGTAGCCATAAAGCCCATTACTACGGCTCCATGTGGTGGACTCATCCATCATATAATTTTTATTGAACTCGTAAGGAAATCCCGGCATACCCACAGTCAGGAATAAACGAGGGTCAGCATAATCGGAATTAGGATCATAGTCCTTATTGTTGAATGAATCGAAGAAAGGGTAGCCGTTATTATCTGTTCTGAATGCGTTTACCAAGTTCTGGCTTGGTTTGTAAAAGTCACAGCCTCCGTCAGTTACTCCGGGAATATTGGGAACAATCAAACCATAAGACCAATTACAGTTACCATTGTTAGTACCGTCATTCATTGAATATTGCATTGCCCATAGGGATTCCGGGCCATTTTCGTATTGGGGTTCGGGACGGAAATTGTTGTGGAAGTCCGGCTCTAACGCATAGCCTCCTGCCGACATAATACTGTTTTCTGTATATTTCACGACCTGCAACAGATCTTCTGTCCTGATACCTGTCACTTCGTGACTTTTAGCATTGTCCTGATGGTATGCCTTATATAAATAAGCCTTTGCCAGATATGCAGCTGCCGCAGCTTTGGTGGGACGTCCCTTCTCAGATTGTTTGACAGGAAGGTTATCATAGGCAAATTGAAAATCATCAGCAATCAGCTGCCAACCTTCATCATTTGTATAAGCTGTATTAGACAGATAGTTATATTCTTCCGGCGACAAACCGGCATCGTTAGCAAATACGATATTTTTGTATAGGCGTTTCAGTAAGAAATGACCATGTCCTCTCAGAAAACGCATTTCAGCAATACGTTGCTGTTTCAGTGAATATGCGTTCCCATCAACTTGTTCCAGTAATTGTAAAGATGTATTGACACGCGATATGCAATTGTAGAGGCGTTGCCACATATCGCTGATATTCCAGGCTGTAGTCATGATTCCCTGCGAAACATCCAATGCATGAAATACATCTCCGTCTTCCGTTCCGTTACCTCCCTTATAGGCATCGTCGGAACGTACATCATAGTTCCACATAGAGAAGGAAGAATTAATATCTTCGGCGGTAATCCATACCGCATAAGCTGATATAACCAGATTATCAATATACGCGGGGTCCTTAAGTTGTTCATCACTGATAGTTCCCTGAGGCACCTGGTCCTCCAGGAAACCGGAGCAACCGCTATATATAAATGAAAGTCCTAGAATTGCTCTGTATATATTATTTTTTTCATAAGAAACTGATTTATTTTATTAAAAACCGACATTAAACCCAAAAGTCAAATTCATCGGAATAGGATAACCATAGTTTGCATTTTCAGGGTCTACACCTGTAAAAGTCTTACTTTTAATAGTCAATGCATTCTGTGCACTAAAGTAGAAACGAAGACGACTCATTTTCAATTTCTTAGCAAAGTCTTCAGGAACATTATAACCGAGCTGTATATTGCGTAGCTTCAAGAAAGAGCCATTCTCTACAAAATAAGTAGAGACGCGTTTTTCATTATTTAAATCACTACGTGACAGTGCAGGAATATCTGAATTGAGATTAGTTGGAGACCAGGCGTCAAGTACACGGTCTCCTTTATTTAAGAAACCTATATTAAGGCCGCTCCACAGATCAGTTTCTTTCTTCAAATCACTAATTACATCTACGCCTTGTACCCCTTGCCAGAACATAGTAAAATCAAAGTTCTTATACTCCAGATAGATATTAAGTCCATAGCTGAAAGACGGAGTAGGATCGTAAATCCATTGTTGATCTCTTTCATCAATCACACCATTATTGTCCAGATCGCGCCAGCGTATACGACCTAAACCAGCACCTTCCTGTGTTGCATGATTATCAATTTCGTCCTGAGATTTGAAAATACCATCGGCTACATAACCTACCTGAGAACCATTAGCATGTCCAATCACACTCCGAACACCATTCCCTCCAAATGTTCCATTTGCTGCAACAGTAGCCGGCAACGCTGTAATTTCATTCTGATAAGAAGATATATTTGCATTTAAATCGTACTTCAAACCAAAAGAAGTTTTATTGCGATAGCCCAGATTGAACTCGAAGCCGTTATTTTTCATTTCGCCGGCATTAATCCATTGAGTACTGCCTTCTCCCATTGCAGCAATACCTGCCATCTGCACCAAAATATCCGTGGTCTTCTTATAGAACATATCGAATGATCCGTATAAACTTTGTTTAAGAACCAAAAAGTCAAGCCCGAGATTGGTTTGGGTCGTTGTTTCCCATTTTATGTCATCATTGCCTATTTGGTTACGCTTGAACCCTGACTGGAGAATACTTCCTCCATTGGTTCCGGCAATATCATAGGACGTTCCATAACTTTGTCCTCCCGATTCTGTTACACCATAATTAGGAACATAGATAGTATAGCGGGCAATGTTGGATATTTCCTGATTACCTGTCTGCCCCCATGAACCACGGATTTTCAAGTCATCGATCCAAGTGAGGTCTTTCATAAAGTTTTCACTGCTCATACGCCAACCCAACGAAAAAGAAGGGAAAGTTGCGTAACGGTTGTTTTTCCCGAAGCGGGAAGAGCCATCATGGCGTAGAGTCAAAGAAGCCAGATACTTCTCATCATAAGTATAATTCAACTTTCCAAAGAATGAAACCAAAGAGAAACCTTCTCCCGAACCGTAAGCCTGTGCCGTACCCGAACCTGCATTTGGCCACATATAATCGGGATTTAAAATAGAAAAATCTTCTTTATAGCCAGAGAAATAGCTATCATCTTCACGGTTAAGTTCCGTACCCACCATCGCATCACCTCTATGTTTGCCTACTTCTATATTATAAGTGGCAATAGCATTCCACATCCATTTAGTCCAGTGTTCTTGTTTGGCTTCCACGGCATTCTTGTTGTTGGCAACATTTCCTTCTGTGATCGGATAAGTAAAGATGCGTTGTGATTTCTGAGAATAATCTAATCCGAATGTAGAACGCAGATTAAATCCCTTGAATGGGTTCAGATTTACATAAGCATCACCAAACATACGCCAGTATGTATAACGGTTATCTGAATTACGGTCTAATCTTGCAACCGGATTTTCACGGTCAGGGTAACCTCCTACCGGACCTGCATATTTTCCATTGATATCATAAACAGGAAGAGAAGGGTTAAACTGTAATACATTCTGTAAGAATCCTCCCGGAGCCTGTACTTCCGAAGTGCGGTTCAATGTGAAATGTTCTCCAACAGTTAACATTTTACCGATCAGGTTATATTCGGTATTCATACGAGCCGAAAAGCGTTCAAAATCAGTATCATTTATGATACCTAAATTCTTATAGTAACCCAAAGAAAAGAAAGAACTTCCTTTTTCCGAGCCATTGCTTACTGACACATTGTACTGCTGGATGAGGCCGGTACGGGTAGTTTCATCAAACCAATCTGTATCTGCTGCCGGAACTGTGTTGCCGGAATCAAGATACTTAGACATACTGATACTGTTTAGCTGCGGATAACCGTTTGTATCGTATCCCCAATTGTATTTATAACCCAAAGCATTGGTATTAGGATCCTGTCCTTCGTTTACATAAGCCTGCCACATAGCGCGTCCATATCCTTCGGCATTCAGCACTTTCATCTTATTGGTATACATGGAAGCAGCAACAGAAGCATCAAAATTAATCTTCAACTGCCCGTTTTTGCCTTTCTTAGTTGTAATGATAATAACACCATTTGCAGCACGAGACCCATAGATAGAAGCAGAAGCCCCATCTTTCAAAACCTGAATAGACTCAATGTCATTACCATTCAATTCGTGCATTCCCGATTTAGTAGGTACACCATCTATGATATAAAGAGGGTCGTTGTTGTTCAATGTTCCTATACCCCGGATACGGATGGTAGTATTACCGCTCGGATTACCATCAGCTGTAATATTCATTCCCGGAACCCGTCCTTGCAAAGCCTTCATCGGGTTATTCTCATTCTGCTTTGCAATTTCATCCATACTGACTACAGAGATAGCACCAGTCAGATCGGCTTTACGCTGAGTGGTATATCCCGTTACAACTACTTCTTTTAACATTTCCTGGTCTTCTTCCAAAACAATATTCAGTATAGCCTCCGCCTTTACCTGAACGGCTTTAAATCCGACATAAGAAATAAGAAGTTCTGCACCATTCTCAACTGATAATGTAAAGTTACCTTCAACATCTGTAATGGTTCCATTTGTTCTTTTATTAGTATCCAGCACTGTAGCTCCAATAATTGGTTCTCCATCAGTTTTGGAAACCACTTTTCCTTGTACTGTCAGGGTTTGCGCCTGAACAATCGTGCACATTAAAAGGAAGAGTGCACATAGAAGTGATTTTTTCATGCCTTCCATTCTTAGATTCTGTTATATTAATGTTTCAAATAGTTAAGTTTGATCGACGTCTATTAAGAAGATTATTATTAGTCTGTGACGTTAACACTCCTTCTGTTTCTGATCTCAGGTATAAATAGTCCCACTGTATGAGAAAAGGAACATTAAAAAGATTTTTCTTATTTTTTTCATCATGGTATGAATTTAGAAAATTGGTTATTTTTTACTATTACAAATTAATCTGCATACAAAGAACTTTTTATTAAACCATTAGGGCTATAAAAAAATGGTCAAAAGCTATCAAAAATGTTGCTTTTCATTGTAAAACAATGGCGTACTTACAAATAAAACACTCATTATCAAATAAATGTACAAAATAAAGTAGGCTGGATAAATTTTTTCAAAAAAATTAAATTTCGTGTGGTGCTTTAAAATAAGAAGCTGTTTGAGTTATAACGGAGTAATTTGACTATTATAAGCGTAGTGTTTCGGTGTAGCCGACGGAAGGAGGCCGGCGCAACTCGAAACTTCTGCCATTTACCTCTAAAATGTTAAAATTTTGTATGGGTAGAAATTCCGTTTATCTATAAAGAAACTGATTAGCAGATTAGCGAATTGGCAAATCAATAAATTAATTTATTATGGCAAAGTACAGTACGGAATTGACAGAAAAGATTGTAAGCCTGCTTGAAGACGAGTTTTTCACCGTGTCGCAGGTATGTA
>QMCD01447747.1_pt1 | contig 16072 bp, 12 predicted proteins | sample 1821841 | NCBI WGS metagenome assembly QMCD01 (sample SAMN01991225, study PRJNA193472) | Termite gut metagenome, whole genome shotgun sequencing project. | isolation source: worker | host: Macrotermes natalensis | reverse complement strand
GAAGGCTTTGTCCTCGCGCAAAGTATGGAGATGCAAAGCATCTCCCGAAAGGTTTTGGGGTACACTTTTCTCCGAAAAGGGTACAGTTGGGTCTTAGGGAAGGAAAAAGAAGCGATTTGAAAAAAGAGGTTTTAGAAAAATAAAACGTTATCCGAGATACGTTTTGAGGAGTTTGCTTTTGGTGGAGTGACGGAGTCGGCGGATGGCTTTCTCTTTGATCTGTCGCACGCGTTCACGTGTCAGGTCGAATTTCTCACCGATCTCCTCCAACGTCATCTCGGACGCACCGATACCGAAGAAATATTTGATGATATCGCGTTCACGATCGGTGAGAGTCTCCAAGGCACGATCCACCTCTGTGGAGAGTGATTCGCTGATCAACCCCCTATCGGCATTGGGCGAATCGGGATTCACAAGCACATCGAGCAGGCTGTTGTCCTCGCCATCGGCGAACGGTGCATCGACAGACACGTGACGCCCCGCGACACGCAACGTATCGGTGACTTTTTCCTTGGGTAACGCCAACTCCTCGGCCAACTCCTCGGGCGACGGGGTACGTTCATGCTCCTGCTCGAAACGTGCGAATGCTTTGTTGATCTTGTTCAACGACCCCACTTGGTTCAGCGGCAGACGTACGATACGCGCCTGTTCGGCGAGAGCTTGGAGAATCGACTGGCGGATCCACCACACGGCATAGGAGATAAACTTAAATCCACGTGTCTCGTCGAACTTCTCGGCCGCTTTGATGAGTCCGAGGTTACCCTCGTTGATCAGGTCGGGAAGGCTGAGACCTTGATTCTGGTACTGCTTGGCGACCGACACGACGAAACGCAGGTTGGCCTTGGTGAGTTTCTCCAGTGCCTCCTGATCACCCTTTTTGATGCGTTGGGCGAGCTCGACCTCCTCCTCGACAGTGATCAGTTCCTCTTTGCCGATCTCCTGGAGGTATTTGTCGAGCGACGCGCTTTCGCGATTGGTGATGGACTTTGTTATCTTTAACTGGCGCATAGGGTTTCTTCTTTGTTTGTGTCTCACTATACGCAGCGAAAAACGTTTTGTTTCATCGTCGCGACATTTTTTGAGACACCGACACCGCTTCCCCATCCACAAGATGAAGAAACGGCGTCCGACGGAATGATAACAAAAATAACGCCAAATTTATTGTCCATTCAAAATATTTTTGTATCTTCGTACGCTTACATACGCCGCAACGGCCCTGGAGGGGGTTTGGGCGGGGTGGAGAAATTTGACTGCTTGCAACCACACTAAAAAAATGCTAAAATGAGCTACCTTTTCACATCCGAATCGGTGTCCGAAGGGCACCCCGACAAAGTATCAGACCAGATCGCCGACGCGATCCTCGATGAATTTTTACGCCGCGACCCACAATCTAAAGTGGCTTGCGAGACGCTCTGCACCACAGGACTGGTCGTCGTGGCAGGTGAGGTGCGGTCGAACGCCTATGTCGATATCCAGGCAACGGTACGCCGCGTGGTGAACCGCATCGGCTACACGCACAGCGACTTGCGTTTCGATGGCGACTCCTGCGGTGTGCTCTCCGCGATCCACGAACAATCTGAAGATATTCGACGAGGGGTGGACAAAGAAGAGTTTCTTTCTGGAATTTCGGTGAGGGATTTTTGTCGCAACGAAGCGACAAATCGGGGGGACGTACAAAACCTACTTCTCCCCGATGCGGAGCAAGGCGCGGTGAAAATCGCCAGCGAAAAACAGAAAGAACAAGGTGCCGGTGACCAGGGCATCATGTTCGGCTACGCCTGTAACGAAACACGCGAGTATATGCCCGCCACACTCATTCTGGCACACGTTATCCTCAAGGAACTGGCGGTGTTGAGGCGTGAGAAGAAAGAGATGTGTTATTTGCGTCCGGATGCGAAGTCGCAAGTGACGATCGAGTACGACGAGCAGACACGCCGACCGTTGCGTGTGCATACGATCGTCGTATCGACACAGCATGACGAGAACGTCACTCAGGAGCAGATCCGGGCCGACGTGCAAAACATCCTCATCCCACGGGTGAAGCGGCGTTTGGAGCGCGCGGAGGATAAACTGTGTCGCCTGATCGGTGACGATTACATCCTGCATGTCAATCCGACGGGTAAATTCGTGATCGGCGGCCCGCATGGCGATACGGGTGTCACGGGACGCAAGATTATCGTCGACAGCTACGGAGGTCGCGGTGCGCATGGCGGCGGTGCGTTTTCAGGTAAAGATTCGTCGAAAGTGGATCGTTCGGCTGCCTATGCGGCACGTTACATGGCCAAGAATATGGTGGCGGCGGGTATCGCGGAGGAGGTTTTGGTGCAGCTCAGCTACGCCATCGGTATCGCGAAACCGATCTCGTTGTATGTCGAGACGCGTGGCAAAAAAGTGGATGTATGTGACGGTGAGATCGCGCGACGTATCGAGAAACTGTTCGATCTGCGTCCGGCTTCGATCGTGCGCATGTTCGGGTTGAACAACCCCATCTTCGAGGCCACAGCCGCGTACGGTCACTTCGGCAACCGTCCCTATACCTGTACCGAGACAATCTGTGGCACGGAACGCGAAGTGGAGTTTTTCGGATGGGAACGCCTCGATGCCGTCGCGAAAATCAAAGCCGCTTTCTGATCCAATCGCACCCTTTCTTCCGAACAGTTGTAGAGGGGAATAATTATACTTTTTTGAGGCCCCGTTCGGCAGCCAATTGTTCCATCAGAGCGAAAGCAGCGGCATAATCGTTCGGGATGTCACCATCGAGAATCGCGTTTTTGATCACCTCCTTGATTTCGCCGATCGTGTTGCAGGGCGGGATGCCGTACGTATCCATGATGATCTGTCCCGTGATGGGGGGTTGGAAGTTACGCACACGGTCGCGCTCCTCAAGATCCTTCATCTTGCGGCGCACCAGCTCGAAATTGGCCATGTAACGTTTCACCTTCGCGTCGTTACCGGACGTGATGTCCGCCTCGCACAGCGTCATCAGTTTCTCCACATCGTCACCGGCCTCGAACAGCAATCTCCGCACGGCCGAATCGGTCACCTGATCCTCCGAAAGGATGATCGGACGCAGGTGCAGGAACACCATTTTCTGCACGAATTTCATCGGGTCGCCCATCGGCAGTTTCATCTCGCGGAAGATCGACGGCACCATCTTCGAACCCACCATCTCATGCGAATGGAACGTCCATCCGACATGCGGATCGTAACCCTTGGTTTGCGGTTTGGCGATGTCGTGCAGCAGGGCCGCCCAACGCAACCACAGGTCTTCGCTATGCATCGCCACGTTGTCGAGCACCTTCAACGTGTGCAGAAAATTGTCCTTGTGTGCATGTTTGCCGCGGCGGTCGATACCTTTGAGGCGGTGCAACTCGGGAAAGATCAACTCCAACAGCCCCGTCATGTCGAGCAGCAAAAATCCGTGTGACGGCACAGGCGACAGGATAATCTTGTTCAATTCCGTTGCGATGCGCTCCTTGGAGATGATGGCGATGCGGTGGCGGTTGCGACGGATCGCCTCGAACGTTTCGTCCCACACCTCGAAACCCAGTTGCGACGCAAACCGTACGGCACGCATCATCCGCAACGGATCGTCGGAAAACGTGACATCCGGATCGCACGGTGTGCGGATAATACCGTCGTAAATATCGTCCATCCCGCCGAACGGATCCAGCAGTCGTCCGAAATCCTCCTCTGCGAGGGACCATGCCAAGGCGTTGATCGTGAAATCGCGACGTTTCTGATCATCCTCCAACGTGCCGGGTTCCACCTGCGGGTTGCGTGAATTTTCGGAGTACGACTCCTTGCGTGCCCCGACGAACTCCACCTCCACGCCTTTCGTGCGCAACATCGCCGTACCGAAAGTTTTATATACCGCCACTTTGGCATGCAGTTGCGCACCCAGCTCCTCGGCAAACGCCACTCCGTCACCCACCACAACGACATCTATATCGGTAGACGGTCGATGGAGGTACCAGTCGCGCACGTACCCTCCGACGACATAAGCACATTCGCCCCGACGTGCCGATAGCTCGGAAATCTGACGAAATACGGGATGTGACAATGGATTTTCCATCTCACAAAGATACATTTTTCTTTCAAAACCTTTCAGACCGCCGCTTTTTGGTGAAAAGCGGCACCAAAAACTTTCGGGAGATTAGAGAGATCGGGGAGGGACACCCTCCCCCTACCACCCCCTCCCGCAAGCGGTGGCTGGCGCCCCGCTTGACAGCAGCTTCACTGCTGTATTCCGCCGCGCAAAGCGGCGGTCTTAAAAAGATTATATTCCCCAGTTCATTTTGTTGCGCAGTGCATCGTAGAAGGAGAGCCCTGGTGTTGTGGCGAGCAGGAAACGGCGTGTGGCACGGCGGATCGTGAACGATGCTTCGGAGTCGAAACGCACCAATTCGCTAGGCGGCCGCACGGTCGGCATGCAGCGTGACGACACTATCGTCGGGGATCACCACGGGACGCATCGTCAGGTTGTGCGGTGCGATCGGTGCCACGACCAGACATCCGCATGAGGGTGCCACGATGGGCCCGCCGACGCTCATCGACCATGCCGTGGAGCCCGTGGGCGTGGCGACCAACACGCCATCGCCACGGCATGTGGCGGCCAACTGACCGTTCACATGGATATCCACCGTGATCATACCGCCATCCTGACGCTGTACGGCCGCTTCGTTGACCGCGTAACGTATCCCGAATTCGCCCGTCACTTCGAGCATCGTGCGGGGTTGTATCTGAATTTTGCGGTCGCGGATCTGTTGCAACACCTCGGATGTGCCGGTCGGCAGGGCAGTCGTCAGGAATCCCAGGTGTCCCGCGTTGACGCCCACGACAGGGATTTCCGCACCGTCGAGCCAGTGGATCGCTTTGAGGAGCGTCCCATCGCCACCCCACGACAGCAGTACCGTGTCGTCCGGTTGCGGGCCCGCCGTGGCACCCGAACACACCTCCGTCTCTAACCCGAACCGGTCGATCTGAGAGCGTAGTTCCATCGGGATGGGGAGCCGCGAAAAAAGTAGGATTTTCATGCGAAATTAAATAACTTTGTATTCGCAAATATAGTAATAATGACCAAACTTTCTGTCAACATCAATAAGATCGCCACGCTGCGCAATGCACGGGGTGGGAGTTTGCCCGACGTGGTACGTGTCGCGTTGGATTGCGAGCGTTTTGGGGCCCAGGGTATCACGGTACATCCGCGTCCCGACGGACGGCACATCCGGTATAGCGACGTGTGTGCCCTGCGGCCGCTCCTCACCACGGAGTTCAATATCGAAGGTAACCCCACGCCCGAGTTCTGTGATCTGGTGGGTGAGATCCGTCCGGCACAGGTGACGCTCGTGCCCGACGCGCCCGATGTCATTACTTCCAATGCCGGGTGGGATACCGTCAAGCATCGCGATTTCCTGCGCGAACTCACCGCCGAATTTCACAGCAAAAATATCCGTGTCTCCATATTTGTCGATCCGGACCCCCGAATGGTGTTCGGTGCGGCGGCGGCAGGGGCCGATAGAGTGGAACTCTATACAGAGGCGTATGCCTCTGCGTATTCTCATGCGTTGCATGAGAATACAGCCCCTGCCGCCGCCGAGGCTGCCATCGCGCCCTACATCGAGGCTGCCGGGGAGGCTCGTAAGTGTGGATTGGGACTGAACGCCGGGCATGACCTCAATCTCGATAATCTCAACTATCTGGTCACCCGTATCCCGTGGATCGACGAGGTGTCGATAGGTCACGCCTTGATCAGCGACGCCCTCTATTTCGGTCTCGAAAAAACAATCCAAATGTATCTCCAACGATTGAAATAGGTTTTTCCTAAAACCTTACGCCTTGACGCAACTGTCGCTTTTTTGGAAAAAAGCTCCTGCAAAAAACTTCGGGAGATACGTTTGTATCTCCATTATTTGCGCGACACCTTTAAGAAAGGTGTTTTAGGAGTGAGGTCCTCATAACGTTTTTGGAACTTGTCACGAGAGCAAGCTCCCATCGAACCTCCCCGCCAAACGAACGATCGCCCTGCGGGCGCTCCGTCCTCGCGACAACAGATCGCGAGATCCCGAAAGGGATCCGGATGAAACTCGAAAGGACTGCGTCAAATTCATTTGTAAGCAGTTGTTTTGAGTTTTAGCCGAAGGCTTCCAACGGAAGTCGCGATGTGTTGGAGCGCATATAATGGAAGTACGTAAGTACTTCCCGAAGTTTTTTGCAGGAGCTTTTTTCCAAAAAAGCGACAGTTGGCTCAAGGGGAAGTAAAAGCGAACGGTCTGAAAAAAGGTTTTAGAAAAAAGATTATCTTTGTCCTGTCCGAATGGACGACTATTTAGCCTAAAAATCATGTACATCAAGACTTATGCCGGCGCGTTGGTCGGTATCGACGCCGTGAAAGTGACGGTTGAAGTGAACCTCACGGGGGGTGGAGTGGGGCTCTACCTGGTGGGGTTGCCCGACAACGCGGTCAAGGAGAGCGAGCAGCGTATCCGTTCGGCATTCGAGAACTCCGGCCGCCGTATGTCCGGGCGTAAGGTGGTGGTGAATCTCGCCCCTGCGGATCTGCGTAAGGAGGGCGCGGGGTACGACTTGCCGATCGCGATCGGCATTTTGGCTGCGATGGGTGATGTGCGTACCGACATGTTGGAGGAGACGTTACTCGTGGGAGAACTCTCGCTGGACGGGTCCTTGAGACCCGTCCGTGGCGTGTTGCCCATCGCCGCCAAAGCACGCGCCGAAGGACTTCGCCGCGTCGTCGTACCCCGCGCCAACGCTGCCGAAGCTGCTGTTGTAACGGGATTGGAGGTGTACGGACTGGATACGTTGAGCGATGTGATCGCCTGCATGAATGGCAACCCTGAGATCCGCCCGTTCGACCCGTCGAGTGTCATAGAGGAGCCGCGCCGCACGGAAGACAGTGTGTATAAGGAGGATTTCTCGGATGTGAAGGGTCAGACGATCGTGAAACGTGCATTGGAAATTGCCGCCGCGGGAGGGCATAACGTACTGATGATCGGTGCGCCGGGGTCGGGAAAGACAATGTTGGCACGTCGCTTGCCCACAATCCTGCCGCCGCTCAGTGCCGACGAGGCGTTGGAGACCACCAAAATCCACTCCGTGGCGGGGAAATTGGGTGCCGTGCGGGGGTTGTTGTCCGATCGCCCGTTCCGATCGCCACACCATCTGACGTCGCAAGTGGCGATTATCGGCGGCGGGTCATCGCCACAGCCCGGAGAGGTGTCGATGGCACACAACGGCGTGCTGTTTATGGACGAATTGCCCGAATTCGGACGTAGCATTTTGGAGGTGTTGCGTCAGCCGTTGGAGGAGAAGAAAGTGGTCGTGTCACGTGCCAAGTACAGCGTCGAATACCCGTCCAACTTCACCCTCATCGCCGCCATGAATCCCTGTCCATGCGGATTCTACAACCACCCCACGCAAAACTGTACCTGTACTCCAAAGGTGGTGCATCGCTACATGGGACGCATCTCGGGGCCGCTGATGGACCGTATCGACTTGCAGATCGAAGTGATCCCGATCGACCGCAACGAATTGGCCGACATACGTCCTTCGGAGTCGAGCGACGCGATCCGTGAACGTGTCATCCGTGCGCGTGAGGTGCAGAAGCGACGTTTCGCCGGCACATCGGTACACACCAACGCGATGATGAACACAAAAATGTTGCGTAAGTTTTGCCCTCTTTCGGGCGACGCGACGGAACTTTTGGGTCAGGCGATGGAGCGTCTCGATCTCTCGGCACGTGCCTATGACCGTATCATCAAGGTGTCCCGCACGATCGCCGACCTGGACGGTTCTCCCGATATCGGGCCCATGCACATCGCCGAAGCGATCGGTTATCGTGCCCTCGACCGCGGCAACTGGGGAAGATAACCATTTTCTTTTTTACTCTCACTGCCCCTTTTTGAAAAAAGCGGCACCAAAAACTTTCAAAAGTGCTTCGCACTTAGAATACGTCTTCCCTAATGTGCGCGACACCAATCTCAAATTCTTTCAGAATTTTTGTGCCCAAAACAGAATACTTTGTTTTCAAGCAAGCTTGAACCAAACTTTTCTGTTTCGTACACGATCTCTTCGAGATCTGATATTTTTGGTCGCGAGGACAAAATCACCGTCAGGTGATTAGGGACTTTTGAGGAAAAGACTTCTGTGAATTTATTCACAAGAAGAATTTTACGAGAAAGGACCGGAACGCTGAAAGCGTTGTCCGCGCGCAAAAGGAGGGATACGAAGTATCCAGAAAAGTTTTTGGTGTCGCTTTTCACTAAAAAGCGACGGTCTTAAAAAAGAAAAGGTTTTAGAAAGAAAAGGTTATCTTTGTAAGATGAAGAAAATTATCTTGTCGGGCGGTGGCACGGGGGGGCATATCTACCCCGCTGTGGCTGTGGCGGAAGCGTTGAAGATGCGTTTCGGGGGTGACATCGAGATCCTGTTCGTCGGGGCGGAAGGCAAGATGGAGATGGAAAAGGTACCGGCATTGGGGTATCGTATCGTGGGACTGCCCATTGCCGGCATGCAACGGAGAATCGAGTGGCGTAACTTGTTGGTGCCGTTCAAGGTGTGGCGCAGCATCCGCAAGGCACGGAGGGTGATTCGTGAGTTCGGTGCCGATGTGGTGGTGGGATTCGGCGGTTATGTGAGTGGACCCGTGCTGTGGGCGGCGCAGCGGATGGGTATCCCGACCCTGATTCAGGAGCAAAATTCGTATGCCGGTGTGACGAACAGACTTTTGGCACGTCGCGCGGAGAAGATCTGTGTGGCGTACGACGGGATGGAGCGATTTTTCCCGAAGGATAAGATCGTTGTGACGGGAAACCCGTTACGATTCACGACACGACATGCATCGAAGGCGGAGGCGTTGCGGCATTTCGGACTGTCGGACGAGATGCCAGTGGTATTGGTCGTCGGGGGTTCGCTCGGCACGCGCACACTCAACGAGATGATGAAGCGGTGGATTGTGGAGCGACGGACTGCCGAAAGACAAAAAATCCAGGTTATTTGGCAGACGGGCAAATATTACGAGACCGAGATGCGGCGGTTCTTGCATGAAAATCCGTGTGACGGCGTGTGGCAAGGCTCGTTTATCGACCGGATGGATCTGGCGTACGCGGCGGCGGATGTGGTGATTTCGCGTAGCGGTGCGGGGACGGTGTCGGAGTTATGTCTGGTGGGGAAGCCGGTGATCTTTGTGCCGTCACCGAACGTGGCGGAGGATCATCAGACGCAAAATGCACGTGCGTTGGTGGATCGGGGTGCGGCGTGGCTCGTGACGGATGCCGCGGCGGTCGTCCATGGAATGGACGAAGCAGCCAGGCTGCTCGCTTCGCCAGCGACGATGGCGGATATGAGTCGTAACGTATCGTCGTTGGCGAAGCCCGCCGCGGCGGACTCGGTGGTGGATGAGATAGAAAAACTTTTGTGATGGGAGCGACGAGAACGTTTGAGAACGTATATTTCCTGGGGATCGGCGGCATCGGGATGAGTGCCCTGGCACGTTACTTCCTCCACGATGGCAAGCGTGTGGCGGGATATGACCGTACCCGTACGCCCTTGACCGAACAACTCGAACATGAGGGGGCTCAGATTCATTATACGGAAGATGTGGATGCGATTCCGCAAGCGTTTCGCGATCCGGCGAAAACCGTGGTGGTCTACACGCCTGCCGTGCCGGGGGATCACGCGGAGTTGCGGTATTTCGAGACACACGGATTCGAGATCGAGAAGCGTTCCCGGATGTTGGGGCACCTGTCGGAGGGACGGTTCGTGATGGCGGTTGCGGGGACGCACGGAAAAACTTCCACCACGACACTGATCGCGTGGCTGAACCACGTGGTGACGGGCACGGGGAGTGCTTTTCTCGGAGGTGTGTCGCGAAACTTCGGGAGCAATCTTGTGCCCGACGGTGGCGCGCGCTGTGGGCCGAAGGCCCAAAGAGACAGCTGTGCTGTCTCTCAGAGTCTTGCTACGCAAGACTCGCGCGCGCCCCGTCCGCGACTGGCGGTGGAGGCGGACGAGTTCGACCGTTCGTTCCTGACGTTGCATCCCGACGTGGCCATCATCACCTCCACGGACGCGGATCACCTGGATATTTATGAGACGCACGACGCCCTTCGCAATGCGTTCGCACAGTTCGCCCGCCAGATCAAACCGGGCGGATCCCTGATCCTGAAACACGGGATAGGGATGACGCTTCCCGACGTGGAGGTGTATCGTTACTCGTACGACACGCCGTGTGACTTTTATGCCATTCCCGCTGCGACGGGGTCTTTCGATCTCGTGACGCCGGATGGCGTTATAAGAGACTGTCGCGTCGGCGTGCCGGGATGGGTGAATGTGGAGAATGCCGTGGCGGCCGTGGCGGCGCTGTGGTGTGCCTCGAAACGGGACGGGCTGCCATTCGACACGGAACGCGTGCGCGAGGGACTGGCGACGTTCGAGGGTGTGAAACGGCGTTTCGAGTTCTACATCAACACGCCCGAACGGGTCTACATGGATGACTATGCGCACCACCCCGCGGAACTTCGCGCGGCGATCACTTCGTTGCGCAACATCTTCCCCGGACGCCACCTCACCGCCATCTTCCAGCCCCACCTCTACACCCGTACACGTGACTTCTACCGCGAGTTTGCCGCGTCGCTGTCACTGGCCGACGAGGTGATCCTGCTGCCGATCTACCCCGCACGCGAGTTGCCGATCGAGGGAGTGACGTCCGAGATGATCGGCGAGGAGCTCACCGTGCCCTGGTCGATTGTTCCACGTGGAGCAATCGTGGATATACTGCGTTCGCGCGCCACTCGCGACATTGTTGCTACGTTTGGCGCCGGAGATATAGACACCTGTTGTCAGAAAATTTACGAGGCATTGAAGTGAAGCATTGGGTGAAATATCTGTTGTGGGGTGCGCTATGGGCCGGTGTGGCGGGATATCTCGTCTATGCCCTCACGCTCACGAATCGACACCGCAGCGCGCAGCCGGTCCGGTCGATCGAGATCACGGTACGGGATTCGACCGACACCCGCAGACTCATTTCGAGCGAACAGATCCGTGCCTGGATCGACAACAGCGGTATCGAAACCATTGGCACACCCCTCTCGAAGGTCGATATGGGAGGACTCGAGGAGTTGATTTTGTCGCACGCTTTTGTCGACGGGACACGCATCTCGGTCAACCACTCGGGCGTGATGCAGATCGACGTCACACCCCGTATGCCGCTCGTTCGGTTGCTGTTCGACGGGTACGACGCCTATGTCACGGAACGCGGTTATGTGTTTCCCGTACCACCCCGTTCGGCAGCCTATGTGCCGGTCGTCACGGGCCCCTACCGACCTCCCTTCGCCGCCTCGTTCACGGGTGATATCGATGCGGAGATCGAACGGCAGATCGGTGAACTCGACACGGAGATCGCCGCCCTCGAAAAGCAGAAATATCCGCTCTATCGCCGTGAGTTACAAAACGATGAGGAGTTGCGCGGGGTACGTCGGATGCGGGTGAAACGGCATTGGTTCGAGGGTGACGATTCGTTCGCCGCACGGGTGCAGCGGATGCGTGAACGAAGGGCCGGGTTGCAGCGTCAGTATCGTTACGAGGGGCGTGAGATTCGTGCCGCGATTGACAAAATCGCCGCGTCGCAGGACGGGATCCGTCGACTGCAAAAAAAGTTACGCGAAAAGCGTGAAGATTTCCACAATCTGCTTATCTTTGTACAGCGAATTGACTCCGACGACGCATGGCGCGACAGGATCGTGCAACTGATTGTGCGAGAGCGTGAAAGCGGAACCGTCGAGGTGTCGATGGTGTTGCGTGAGGGAGGGGCGTCGGTATTGTTCGGCGCGGTGGACGAGGGCTCTTGGGGGGTGGAGGAGAAACTCGATGCGTTGCGTCTGTTTTTCGATGACGTGTTGGCACGCGAAGGGTGGGAGGTGTATAAAACCATCGACGTCCGTTACGAAGGGCAGGTTATTTGCAGTTAGGGGCAGGGACTTTACAGTTAGGAGATTTAGGATTTGAAAGCGATAAACCATACAGTTGCGGTAGATCTGGGGAGCTCGAGTGTCGTCGTGGCAGTCGGGTCACTGGACGGTGCCGGTGAGTTGGAGATCCATGCCGTGGCGTCGAAGCCCGTCGAGGGGGTGAATGCCGGACGTCATCGAACTCGTTGCGGCGGCCATTCGCGACGCCCTTACCGAGGTCGAGACCACCATAGGGGGACGTGTCACGGAGGCATACGCCGGCATTTCGGGAGAGTTCGTACGTTGCGCCCGCCATACCGACCACGTCTTCACGTACGACCCCGAGAACGGTGTCAACCGCAACGACGTGGATGCGCTCTTCGAGCGCATGCGCAACGTGCAGGCACCGGATGACGAGATCATCATGGAACGCATCCCCCAAAATTATGTCGTCGATGACGATCAGGAGGTACGCAATCCCGTGGGGTCGTTCTGCAAGAAACTCTCCTCGACGTTTAATTTTATTTTGTGCGCCAAAACGCCGTTGCAGCGTCTCGAAATGGCACTGAAACGCCTCGGTATCCGCACAGCGGGTATCTTCCCGAACGTACTGACGGTGCCGGAGTCGCTGTTGTTGCCCGAGGAGAAGGAGGAGGGCGTTGCGGTGGTCGACCTGGGTGGCGGACTGACGAACGTGACGGTGTATTACCGCGGTGTGGCACGTTACGTGGCCACGATCCCGATGGGTGCCGGGGCTATCAACCGTGACATTCGGTCGCAAAGCATCCCGGAGAAGTACGTCGAGAGTTTGAAGTGTAAATATGGGTCGGCGGTGGCCGATCTGGCGCCGGAGGATAAGATGATACGCGTCAACGGCCGCACGGCACGCGAAGCGAAGGATATTCTGTTGCGTAATCTGGCTACGGTGATCGAGGCACGTGCCACGGACATCGCCGAGTTCGTGCAGCAGGAGATCAAGGAGTCGGGGTATGCCGATAAGTTGGCGTACGGAATCGTGCTGACGGGCGGATCGGCACAGTTGAAGGATATCGACGAGTTGTTCCGCCGCGTGACGGGCCTGGAGGTACGTGCCGCGGCACCCGAGATCGGTCTCACCGACACGGCACGCGAGGTGGCCGATAACCCGACCTACGCGGCAGCGGTGGGGATTCTGTTGAAGGCGGTGAATCCCGTCACGGCGGCATCGGCATTCATTCCGCCACAACCCGTGACGAGTCCCACGTCGCGTCCGACAGCCAAACCCGGTGCACCGGCACAGACTTACGTGCCGCCCAAGGAGAAACCGTTCACCCCCCCCACCCAAGCGAGCACACCCGCTTCGGCTTTCGCACGTCCCACCTCCACCCCGACGCCTGCACCGCAACCGTCACGTCCAACGCCACAGCCCATCGTGGAGGAGGAAGATGAACGTGTGGAGCGATTCGAGGAGTCGATCGAGGAACCGGTGATGAAGGCTCCCACGACGCGTGACCCGTTCGTGGATGACGAGGATGGAGCGGATGACGATCCGATGCCTGTCAAGAAGCGTGGCGAGAAGAACTGGGGGGCCATCTTCAAACGTGCGATGAAAAATATCAACGAGAGTTTTAACGCTGTTGACGACGAAGAGATATAAGGGGCCACAGGAGGGGAGGCGAAAAACAAGGATGAAAAGATGAATGCGGACTTAATGGACCATTTGACTGCAGACCGTCGCGATCCCGCCATGATCATGGTGGTGGGTGTCGGCGGTGCGGGTGGCAATGCCGTGAACCACATGTGGGAGTTGGGCATCAAGGGGGTCGAGTTCATGGTTTGCAATACCGACCAACAGGCGCTCGACAAGAGCCCCGTGCAGCAGAAGATCCGTCTCGGCAACGAGGGCTTGGGTGCCGGCAACGATCCCGAAAACGGGCGACGCGCCGCGATCGAATCACTGGACGTGATTCGACAGCGCCTCGAGGCGCTCGGTACCCGTATGGTGTTCGTCACGGCAGGTATGGGTGGTGGTACGGGTACCGGCGCGTCGCCCGTGATCGCGAAACTGGCCAAGGAGATGGGGCTGTTGACGGTGGGTATCGTCACGTCGCCGTTGTCCGTCGAAGGGAAGATTCGTTACGAACAGGCATTCCGTGGCATCGAGGAGCTTCGTCAAAACGTCGATTCGCTACTCGTCATCAATAACGAAAGTATTCTCGAGATCTACGGCCGCCTTTCACTGAAACAAGCCTTCGGCAAGGCGGATGATATTTTGGCATTGGCGGCGAAAGGTATCGCGGAGATCATCACGGTGAACAGCGACCTGGTGAATGTCGATTTCGCGGACGTGCAGAAAGTGATGCAGAATAGCGGACGGGCACACATGAGTGTGGCGACGGCCGAAGGAGAAAACCGTGCCGAGGCGGTGGCCGAAGCGTCGATGCGTTCACCGTTGCTGGATCACAACCTGATCTCGGGCGCACGCAATATCCTGCTGAACATATCCGTGTCGGACGCCGAGGCGCTGATCTTCGAGGAGGTGATGCAGATACTCGAATATGTGCAGGCCCACGCGTCGTACGAGGATGCGGCGGGTAACATCCACAACGCCAACCTCATTTGGGGTACGAGTGAGAAACCACATTTGGGCGATGCGATCGAATTGGTGGTCGTGGCGACGGGATTCGGTGAAGATGGTGTGGATGACCAGGTGATGCGTACGATCATCCCACCCATCAAAGAGGTGAAACCCGCCGTGCGGACAGGCGGTGCGTCGGGAACCACGACCGAGAAATCCATCTTGGAACCCGTTGGCAAATCGTCCAAAGCGTCACGTACGGCAGGGTCGGACCAGGTGGTTCTGGGGCAGAAATCGACTCGTTACAAGGATATCGACCAGCTACTCGGCAAACCCGCCTATCAGTCCCGCAAAGCGCAATTCATCACCGACGCACCGTCTGCCAAGAAAGAGGTGCTCAAAGATGACGATACTCCCAAATCGGACACCGTCAACCCCGACGAGACACTGTTTTAGAAAAGAAAAAAGTTATCTGTCGAGGCCGAAGTGTCGCGATGAGGCGGCGAGGGTGGCGATGGAGATATGGCAATCCGGGACGGAACGCAGGATCGCATCGGCACATGACACGAGGGTCGAACCCGTCGTGATTACATCATCGACCAACAGTATATGTTTCCCTGCGAGTGATTCGGGTTTCCGTACGGCAAACAGGTCATGCACGTTTGTCCAGCGTTCCTGTGAGTCGAGGGCGGTTTGAGTGGTATTGTGACGGGTGCGGCGAATGGTATGGGACAGGGCTTCGGCACCCGAACTCAGACCGTCTGAAATCCCTTGGGCGATATAGTCACACTGGTTGTAACCACGTTTGAGTTTGCGGCGCAGGTGTAGCGGCACGGGTATCACACAATCGACCGTGGCGTAGAACATGCTTCGCGACAACTCGCTGCCGAACCACCGTCCCATTTCGTATGCGGTGCGCCAGCGCTCACGGTATTTGAACGAGTGGATGGCCTCTTGCCACTTGCTGCCCTGCACGAACCAGATGAATGACGATGCGTGTCGGATGGGGATCATGTCGCGCAGGCGGTGCGACACGGGATTGTCGGCATGGTGCCAGAAGTTGGTTTGAGGCACTGTGGCACGGCACAGCAGGCAGAACGTCCCCTCATCGTCACGCAACGTACCGCCACACACAGGACACACGGGCGGCAGGAAGAGATTCTTGACATCCGTGGCGATGTCGGTGAGGAAGTTACTGTGGATCGACATGGCAGAAAATCCTGACTCCCTTGAAATCAGCGTGTTGTGTGACGATATTCAATGCATTGCCCAACGTGCCGCGAGCCTCGGCGACCGAAGCCCCCGACTCCACCTTCACCACCAACACCATGCGCCATTCCCCTCTCACTCGGTCGATGGGCGGTGCGGCGGCAACGTGGGCGGGTGCGTTGATCTTCGTAGGAGCGGCGGGCAAGTCGGCGATGTTCCCGATGCATATATGGCTGCCGGACGCGATGGAGGGCCCGACGCCGGTGTCGGCTCTGATACATGCCGCGACGATGGTTGTTGCAGGGGTTTACCTTATTGCGCGGATATTTCCGGTCTATTGTTT
>QMCD01001218.1_pt1 | contig 16074 bp, 8 predicted proteins | sample 1821841 | NCBI WGS metagenome assembly QMCD01 (sample SAMN01991225, study PRJNA193472) | Termite gut metagenome, whole genome shotgun sequencing project. | isolation source: worker | host: Macrotermes natalensis | reverse complement strand
GCGGGAAGCGGCGCAGTATTAGAGACAATATTTTAATATAGGAAAATAATTCGCTGTTTTTGTGCGGTAGACTGGAAAAAGATTTCGCTGGCCTACACTTTATTCGCTCCTGTTTGCACTCGCTGCAAACTACCGTTTGTAGGAAAACTATGAGTTATTGAAACCGTTCATATTTTCCTCCTATATTCAGTTTTCCATGGTTTGTAGGAAAACTATGAGTTATTGAAACCCCGAAACCGCACTTTGAAACGGCTGCTGAAAGGGGTTTGTAGGAAAACTATGAGTTATTGAAACATCACTTTTTTCTCAAATGCAATTTCTTCATCGGTCGTTTGTAGGAAAACTATGAGTTATTGAAACCCGGTGATGCCCGCGACGCTCCCTCTGCTGGTGTACGTTTGTAGGAAAACTATGAGTTATTGAAACAAATCATTTGCCGGAACAAAAATATCAATGTATCCAGTTTGTAGGAAAACTATGAGTTATTGAAACTTGAAAGGGAGGAAGAATAAATAATGAACAACGAATTGTTTGTAGGAAAACTATGAGTTATTGAAACAATTTTGCGGTAACAAGGTATCGTGGTATCTTGCACCGTTTGTAGGAAAACTATGAGTTATTGAAACGGAGACAGGAATTACAACTCTGAAAATATCAATGATGTTTGTAGGAAAACTATGAGTTATTGAAACAATATTATTTAGCATTTAATGTTGACATTTCCGAATGTTTGTAGGAAAACTATGAGTTATTGAAACACCATATAGCCCATAGGATTAAACTGCCGAAAGATAAGTTTGTAGGAAAACTATGAGTTATTGAAACTGAGACATTCCGCATATTTCCATTTTCCACGCAATCCGTTTGTAGGAAAACTATGAGTTATTGAAACCCGTTATTGCTGTACGGGAAGAAGTTGATACTGGCGCGTTTGTAGGAAAACTATGAGTTATTGAAACGGTAGCAAGATAGTATCCAGTAGCATTGCGTTTCTTGTTTGTAGGAAAACTATGAGTTATTGAAACTGAATATCTGCTTCTTTTCGGTGTCCGGATACGTCTCCGTTTGTAGGAAAACTATGAGTTATTGAAACCGACATGGGTACAACGCTGACAACGCTTGCCGGTGATGGTTTGTAGGAAAACTATGAGTTATTGAAACATCGTAAACTGGTGTAAGGCGAACCCTATAGCCACGTTTGTAGGAAAACTATGAGTTATTGAAACCTCGCCATCCTCGACCACCTCTGCTATCATTCCGGTGTTTGTAGGAAAACTATGAGTTATTGAAACCGACACTAAACGATGAAGCTACACGGTTTGTGGAATGTTTGTAGGAAAACTATGAGTTATTGAAACACTGTCCACGGAACCCCGGTGAGCATATATGTAACCGTTTGTAGGAAAACTATGAGTTATTGAAACACAGAGATAAGAGCAGCAAGTGGATGGGACAGCGTGGTTTGTAGGAAAACTATGAGTTATTGAAACACAAAAAGAGGACGGGTCTATATGGTCCATCCTCTTGTTTGTAGGAAAACTATGAGTTATTGAAACACTTTTTTGTTGTAGACTTCCGTCCGGTAGGCAGAGGTTTGTAGGAAAACTATGAGTTATTGAAACTTGATTCGGAAAACTGAGATTGCCGCAATCCCACAAGTTTGTAGGAAAACTATGAGTTATTGAAACTTATTAGGGCCGTGCTATCCTATATACACGGCCCCTTGTTTGTAGGAAAACTATGAGTTATTGAAACTAAGCAAAGATGAAACAAAGTACCCCGAGTCCATGAGGTTTGTAGGAAAACTATGAGTTATTGAAACAGATTGTTTTCCTGCGGTGATCCCTCGACCGCAATAACGTTTGTAGGAAAACTATGAGTTATTGAAACGCCAATATAATGTAGTGAAAGACTGGGCAGCCGTGGGTTTGTAGGAAAACTATGAGTTATTGAAACTCAGAAAACGAACGATATATTGCCAGAATGCATGAGTGTTTGTAGGAAAACTATGAGTTATTGAAACCCGTAGAAGCCGCTCACCAGCAGATAAGTTATTATGGTTTGTAGGAAAACTATGAGTTATTGAAACAGACGGCCTTCACGTGTTTCTAAATTCATACTTGGGTTTGTAGGAAAACTATGAGTTATTGAAACAAAATTTAAAGTGTTCATAAAACTCACTGTCATCCGTTTGTAGGAAAACTATGAGTTATTGAAACCCCGTATAGCATTCAGTATTCATTGGCTATACGTTCGTTTGTAGGAAAACTATGAGTTATTGAAACTGTTGCACTCTTCGGTATGCGGCTGATTGTCTCCGGTTTGTAGGAAAACTATGAGTTATTGAAACCTGTGAATAGTGGCCCCTGTTTCTTCACGGATTTCAGTTTGTAGGAAAACTATGAGTTATTGAAACGATCATCCAGCTTTGCCGCATAATCCGACAGATCCTGTTTGTAGGAAAACTATGAGTTATTGAAACTTTTCCAGATTGGTATAATCCTCTGTTAGATTTGCACCGTTTGTAGGAAAACTATGAGTTATTGAAACCTCCCTCAAGTCTATACATATGGGGCTACGATGATCGTTTGTAGGAAAACTATGAGTTATTGAAACTGGTCTGGTATAGACAAGAAGGGAGTATACAACAAAGTTTGTAGGAAAACTATGAGTTATTGAAACATAGCATTGGCAACACTAATTGCGCGTTCGACCTCGTTTGTAGGAAAACTATGAGTTATTGAAACTTGAAATCACGTTTTCTCCCGGTTCGAGGAATATAGTTTGTAGGAAAACTATGAGTTATTGAAACTGCAGCTGATCAAACAGATCGCTGCAAATAAGGATCGTTTGTAGGAAAACTATGAGTTATTGAAACATTTGACTAACACTTGACTAACAATTTTGAATTTATGTTTGTAGGAAAACTATGAGTTATTGAAACTGGCATGGTATGGTGATGACGGCTCAGGGCATTGGATGTTTGTAGGAAAACTATGAGTTATTGAAACCATTTAAGGCAAGGGAAACCGGGTCAAGGCTAATGTGTTTGTAGGAAAACTATGAGTTATTGAAACCCGGACAAGAAATTTTGCCGAGGGCGACTTTGAGTTGAGTTTGTAGGAAAACTATGAGTTATTGAAACGGAAGGTCGGGGAACTTGACCGGAAACCGCTATATAGTTTGTAGGAAAACTATGAGTTATTGAAACTTGGCCGGGTACGCCGTGATTGTTTTCAGGCTGCCAGTTTGTAGGAAAACTATGAGTTATTGAAATCCGGGCATATGCATTTTTTGCCAGAGTTCATATTCCGTTTGTAGGAAAACTATGAGTTATTGAAACCCTGTGAAGGATATTCACTAAATCATCCTATGCATGGGTACCAGTTAGAAATAAGCATTCAGGTTAATATTACCAAAAGCTTATTAGGATTAATAATGCAAAATTGTCAGAATTTAACAATTAATTATGCTTTAGGTCGAAAAAATTGACATCATATTCGTAAGTATGATATTATTTTTTAATAATATCAATACATTACAAAGGGGATTTTACAATGAAAAAGAAACACATTTTTGGTTTATGAGTTCTATCGAAAGGATTGCATTCGATAGAACTTTTGTATTAGTAGTATATAATATCTTCAGATAAATACAGTTAGGAATAGACTGTGTGTTTTATTCAAGACAAAATAAATACTATGTGATTATTATTTTACGTGATTATTATAAGATATATATATTGACAGTTTCGGTAATTAATGATATTCTTGATTTGTTGGTAATAAATAGAAATTCTTTTAGAAGTTGAAATCGTGATTATTACTAAGACTATGAGTCAATAGATTTGCTATGAGCAATAGATTTATAATCGTATTAATTAGCACAAAAGTATCTACTAAGACATCTACTAAGATGTACTTTAAAAGATCGGAGGCAACATCAACATGCAGTTTAAAATCAATTTCGAATCAAACCAAGATATCATTCTGCCTTTTCAGTACAATCACATTTTACAGGCATCTTTGTTATCCGCGCTGGATGATCAGGAATATGCGCATTTTGTTCACGATGTCGGCTACAAATATGAAAAAAGAGTCTATAAGCTTTATACTTTTTCGCGCATCATAGGACAAGTTATTATTGATAAAGAAAGGAAGACATTTAATTTCAAGAAATCTTGTGCACTTTATGTGGCTTCCATGGACGAAAAATTCACCTATTCAATTTTTTTACGTCTTCTGAATGATAATGCAGAAATCCGGTGGCTGAATAATTTTGTTAAGATCAAATCAATAGAAGTCATAGATACAAAAACAGATGGTGGCGAGATCATAGTAAAGGCCATTTCGCCAATTACTGTCAGGTCCACTTTGTATACCGCGGAAGGGCGGCCAAAATCTTATTTTTATCATCCTAATGAGATCGAATTTGAAAAAAATATTGCTGAGAATCTGCGGAAAAAGTACTTTGCTTTTTATGGCGAAGATCTGGCGGTCGATGATTTTCGCATTCAAGCGTTGAGAGATATAAAAGAATGTAATTTATCATATAAAGGCGGTTTGGTAAAAGGATATAAAGGAGTTTATCAACTTACTGGTTCAAAAGAGCTGTTTCACACGGCATTATCGTCAGGAATCGGGGAACAAGGAAGCATGGGATTTGGTATGGTTCTATTGCAAAGACGTTAGTAGAATGATTCAAAGGAGGAAAAGTCATGATTTATGATGTGTATCAGATTGGAAAAGCAATGTCAGGACAAAGTGGCGCAGGGGAATTGGAGGCTTTATATCAAACGGATACTACGGATGTTGATTACATATTAAGCATAGATTTTGACTTCGATAATGATGTGCTGGTCTATCAGGGGATTGGCATTACAGAATACAATCCCAGCCTGGGCACTGAGCGGTTTCTCCTGCGAAAGGGCGGTTCCAATGGTCCTAACTTCGGGCCATCTGCCAAAAAGACAGAAATCCCCAAAACGGTTGAAAAAAAGATCTTGGCTTGGTTCAGAGACGCAAGCAAGGAAAATAAAAATCAGGAATTGTTCTCTCGGGTTGCGGAATACATGGGGAGTAATTTGGCCGATATCTGCAAAGAGATTGAAGAAAGGGCGCCGGCAGATAAAAAAGCCAAGCTGCTTATTACTGTGCGGATTGGCGGCCGATTCCCTAAAGACGTGCCAGCCATTTTAGAATACTATAAAACCATCGTTGATAACAAGATCACCGGCAAGGGTGAAGAACTTAACGGAACCTGCTGCCTTTGTAAGAAAAGGAACAGCAAGCTCATTCCGGCAGTCAATGTTTTCAAGTTTTACACCAAGGACAAGCCTGGATTTATCAGCGGTGGATTTCAGGAGGAAATGTTCTGGCGGAATTGTCCTGTTTGTACTTCCTGTGAACCGGTTCTGCGGGAGGGAAAACAATATATGCTTAGCCGCTTGCACTTCCGGTTTTATGGCATGGATTACTATATCCTGCCGTCAACGACCCAATATCATACAGTGGCGGAATTAAGTGATATGATGGATAAGCTTAATCATCACCGCTTTTCCTTTCAGGAAGTTGCGGAAGATGAATTCAGAAATGCAGATGAGGATTTCTGGGATTATTTAAAAGAAGAAGCGGATATCCATTCGTTCCGTATGGTATTTTTCAAACAAGATAATTCTGCCGAGAGGATTTTGCTGGATGTTAAAGATGTTTTCCCCTCACGCTTTCGCGAATTATATGACGCAAAAGAAAGGGTTCGAAAGGGTTTTGAAGAAGTCAGCAAACAAAAATTTAATTTTAGGTATTACAGGGATTTTCTGTCTAAAACTGAAAAAGAAATGAGGAATAACGACCTCGACACGCTTTTTCTGCAGCTTACCCAAGCGATTTTTTTAAGGGAGAAAGTATCACTTGATGTATTGTTGCCACATTATCTGCGAGAGATAAGAAAAGCGTTTCATGCAGAACAGTATTTTCACAACACAGTACTGAAAGCAGTAATCGGAGTTCGCTATCTTCAAGAAATTGGCTGCATGACTGCGGACTCGGGTCAAACGGAAATGGATGAGAATGAATTAATGATGGAAGGAGGTGAGAAAATGTCAGATAACAGCAAGGAAAACAATTGTGATGAAAAACTCTCTCTTTTTTTATCACAATATAATGCCGGTTTTGATACACCGTTAAAGCAGGCGCTCATTTTGACCGGAGTGCTTGTTCAAAAGGTTCTTAACATTCAGGCATACAATCTGAACGGTTCGACGCCGTTCCGCAGTCGCTTGAAAGGCTTCAAGATGCGTCAGAGAGACGTAAACGGCCTGATGTCCGATGCAATCGAGAAAATGAATGAGTTTGAAACCTATTCAGCAGATTCGAGAAAGATTTATCAGGAAATCGTCAAACGGATCGGAAAGTCGCCGGCAGTCTGGCCGCTGACCGCGGATGAGCTGAATTTCTATGTTTCCGCAGGCATGCCGCTGATGGAAGAATGTTATGAGATGATAAAGGAGGAAAAAAAATGAGTACGGTAAGAAAAAGTGAAATAGTGTTTCTATATGATTTGGCGTGGGGCTCGCCCAATGGGGATCCCAATGACATGAACAAACCAAGAATCGACAGCGAAACAGGAATCAATTATGTCACGGATGTGCGTTTAAAAAGAACCATCAGAGACGAACTGATCGCCCGCGGGTATGATATCCTGATTCAGGATACCTTTACAGAAGAGGGCAACCTGGCTGATGCAAAGCACCGCGGCATGGACTTTTTTACGGAAGAAATGAAGGGCAAATACAAAAAAGGTAAAAAGGGCGAAGGGAAAGACAGCTTGTCATTAGAAGATCTGGAGATTTTCAAAAACAATGTCAAAGCATGCATAGACATCCGTATGTTTGGCTGTGTTCTGCCGAGTGATTTTAAAAATGCCAGCCTGACCTATACCGGCCCGGTACAGTTCAAGATGGGCTACTCCATGCATCCTGTCAAGCTGGAACATGTCAAAGGAACCGGCGCATTTTCCAGCGGTGAAGGGAAAGACCAGAAGACGTTCCGGCAGGAATATGTTTTGCCGTACAGCCTGATTAATTTTTATGGCATTGTCAATGACCGGACGGCGAAAGATACCGGAATGACAGAAGCTGACATGGACATTTTGTTGTCGGCGATATGGGAAGGAACCAAAAATCTTATTAGCCGGACTAAAGCAGGTCAGATGCCAAGGATATTGTTAAGGGTTTCCTATCGTAAACCGGATTTTTATATCGGTAGTTTAGATAAGCTGATTACTTTTAAAAGTGAAAAACCAGGCGAGGCCGTCAGAAGCATAGAAGAAGGAAGCGTAATCTTAAGTAGATTAGCAGAGATTTTAAAAGAAAATAAAGAAAGCATCGCAGAGGTATCTGTCAAAATTGATTCTATGGTTCCGACAGACATTGACTTAAGACAAGCACTACAGGCCAGCGGAATACCCGTAACTGAAATCCCCTGAGCCAGGAGGATAGCCGGATGAAAGTTTTAGCGTTTCGTTTATTTGGGGATTTTGCCCACTTTCGGGCGTATTACTCTACAAGTTCCCCGACTACATACAGCTTGGTGCCGCCGACGTCAATTATGGGAGTGCTCGGAGCGATATTAGGATTAAGCAAATATCAAGATCAATATTATGACTTGCTGACGGAAAAAGAAACTTTAGTAGGAGTTCACCTAGACAATCCTGTCAGCAAGATGATGATGAGTACCAATCTGATCAATACAAAAAATAATTACTGGGTGCCGACCGGCCGTAACAGCAGCGGGCCCAGGACGCCTACGCGCTTTGAATATGTGCGTAAGCCGGAATACCTGATCTATGTGACGATGAAGGACGAGGGCTTGCTGGTGGAACTGGCAGACCGGATTAAAAAACATTGTTTAAGCTATACGGTCTCGCTTGGATTGGCAAACTTAATTGCCGATGTTACCTTTGAGTTCTACGAGGAAGCGGTTCCTCAGCAGGCCGAGGGGTACCAGACGATGGACTGTGCCGTTCCTCTTTCGGCACTGGCGGATGAAAAGCCGATTCATATTGAACCGGACATTCAGTACTGTAAAGAAAGATACGTAGAGTATTTTCTAAGAGACCGTGTGCCGGGAGGATATGTTGACGTTTTGTTTTCGATGAATGGCAAAAAGATTACCGTAAAGCCGTCTAAGTACTATGAAGCCGGCGGAAGAAAATTTCTGTTCATGAATGAAACTTTATGAGAACTGCTGTATGATAAGATGGAAGTAAATCGTGGAAACCAAACAAAATACCTTTGACAACAATTTTCAAAACGATGTGCTCTATGCACATGATAACCCGATACAGACACTTTATGATCACCTGCATGGAACATTAGAGTGGGCCAGTTATTTTCGTCGGTCAGCGGTCTGTTCGGTCTTAAGCCAATTGCCGGAGCGGCTTTTCAGGGATTTTATTCTGCTGCATGATTTGGGTAAGGCCACCTCGTTTTTCCAAGAATATCTGCTTTATAAAAAGGATGCCGGGGAGCTTAAAAATCATGCAGCATTTTCGGCACTCTTTTTTCTGACGTATGAATGCCGAAAAGGAATATCGGAACAAGAGGCGCCACTTATTATGGCGATGTTTTATTGCATCCATAAACATCATGGTGACTTGGAGAACATCAAAAACGCCTACAATTACCGAATCAATGATGAAAGAAAGGATCTCTTTAAAAGGCAATGGGAGAGCATTGACGAAGCGGCGCTGAAAAAATTATTCATCCAGCTGGAAATGACAGGCTGGGAGGAATTATTTACTGGTGACTGGGAGGAACTATTATCTGATGTTAGTAGTTTTATTAGAAAGCAGAGCAGGCAATATAATAAGGAAAGAACGGACCATAGTTACTATTATCTGACTCAGATGCTGTTTTCTTTGCTGACTGATGCCGATAAAAGCCAAGCCGGCCTGCGAAATATGGATTTGGCAGCCCGGCCTGACTATCATGCTGATGTTCCTTCTTATATTGATCAGTTCAAGATGAATCAGTTCAAGATGAATCAGCTCAAGATGAATCAGTTCAAGCAAATCAAGCAGCCCATATATCCCAAACAGCCCAAACAGTCACCGGCCACCGGCTCAACGCTGAATATTCTGAGAAATAAAGCTTTACATGAAGCTGCCGAAAACGTCACGCGAAGCGGTTCGCTGATGACTTTGACCTTGCCCACCGGTATGGGGAAAACGCTCACTTCTTTTCATGCGGCAATAACACTTAAGAATCATTTGAAAGAAAGTACCGGCAAGGATTATCGTATTATTTATGTAATCCCTTTTATGAGCATCATCGATCAGAATGCCAGGGAATTTGAAAAATTACTGGATGCGCAGAACGGATCAATAAGCCATAATCTGATACTAAAACATCACCATCTGGCAGAATTGGTTTGGATAAGCAAGGAAAAAGGAAAAGAGTTAGAGACAGAGACAGGAACTGGGTCAGGTAAAATAAACAGCCAAAATGCCAAACTGTTAATTGAAGGCTGGAACAGTGAAGTAGTAGTTACCACCTTTCATCAGTTTTTCCTTACCCTGATCGGGTATCGGAATGCCATGCAAAGAAAGTTTAATAAGCTTTCCAATGCCATAGTCATAATTGACGAGATTCAGGCAGTACCGGTAAAATATTACAAATTAATCGGGCAGATGCTCGAATGGTATACAGAGTCGATGGACAGTAAAGTAATTGCCATGACAGCAACGCAGCCGTATATATTTGCACATAATAAAAGCAAGGAATTGTGTGAATCACATAAGTATTTCGAAAGCTTGTCACGAACGAGAATCATCACCGATTTCCGGCGTAAACAGACCGTAGATGAATTTGTAGATGCTTTGGAGTTAAACGGTGAGAACTCCTACCTTTTTATCATTAATACCATTGCATGCGGCAGAAAAATGTGTGAAAAGCTTAGTCAAAAATATCCGGATGAAGAAATATTGTTCCTCAATACATTAATGACGCCTAATAGCCGGAGAATCGCCATCGATAGAATCAAAAAAGGAGAATACCGGCTGGTTGTGAGCACGCAGCTGGTTGAAGCAGGGGTGGATATTGACTTTGATATTGTCTACCGGGATTTTGCGCCGCTTCCCTCGCTGTTCCAGAGCGCCGGCAGGGGCAATCGGGAAGGGGATCCTGATAAGACCGGATTAATTTATATCATAACCTTAGTTGACGACGAGAAAGGCAGCCGGTATTGTGACATGGTTTATACTCAGTCAGTGGTTGACCTTGCCATTACCGAAAAAGTCTTGCAGCTCGATGTTTACGAAGAAGTGGAATTTATTCAGGTAATCCAGGATTATTTCCGGCAGATTTCTTCAGAAGAGGTAAAATCGCAAGCTGATTCAGACAGGCTTTTACAGGGGATTTGTGAACAGTTGTATTACAGTGACAGCTATGAAAAGGCAGCAGGGAAGGCGGCTCCGATAAGCCAGTTTGTTCTGATTGAAGAGAAGGGGAATAAATATCCGGTCTTTATTGAGGAAAATCAAGAGGCTGCCGAGTTTTGGCTGGAATACCAGAGAGTAAGCGATATTAGAATTACCAGCTGGGAAGTAAAAGCAAAGTTACAGGATATCTCCCGGAAAATGTCGGACTATATTATCAATGTTGGTGAAAGTGCTTTCCGGAAATATAACCGGCCGCCGCTTGACAGTAATGGTCTGTACTATTATGTGGCTCAGGATGAGTTGTTTAGGTATTATCAGAGTGACCAGGGATACGGGGTTCTTTCCAATACATATTTTTACGATTAAGCAGGTATAGCCTGCATGGCATGTACAGTAATAAGGGGTCTGAAATGAGTGAGTTTTATGTAACGGGTACTTATATCTGGTATTATTGCATCTGTAAGAGGGAAGTATGGTTATTATCTCATGGACTGGAAGCTGACCAGCAGGATGATTCTATGAGGATCGGCAACATGATCCATGAAAATGCCTATTCTCGCTCACGAAAAGAAATGGAATTCGGCGATTCAAAATTTGATGTAATCAGAACCGATCATGGCCGTTTAGTGGTAGGCGAAGTGAAAAAAAGTTCCCGGTATGTGGAAAGTTCTACGATGCAGCTGTTATTTTATCTTCAGCAGTTAGAAGAATCGGGCATCTGCGCAGAGGGAGAACTGCTATTTCCTGAGGAAAAGAAAAAAGAAAGGGTGCTGCTTAACAATGAAAACCGGCGACGGCTGGCTTTCATAGTGGAAGATATCAAGGTAATTGCCCGGCTGGAAAAGCCGCCTGAGCCGGAAAAGAATCATTTTTGTAAAAAGTGTGCCTATGGGGAGTTTTGTTGGTCTTAATCAGAAGGATCTTGACCAAGATGCGGATTTATCTTACGAGGAGAACATTGTGAAAAAAACGGTATATATGTTTAATGAAGGTGAATTGCACCGTAAGGACAACACCATATATTTTCAGACAGAACAGGGGAAGAAGTTTTTGCCGGTAGAAGACATCGGGGAAATCTGTGTGATGGGAGAAGTCAGTGTCAGCAAAAAATTCCTTGAATTTTGCACCTCCAACGAGATTGTACTGCATTTTTTTAATTACCATGAGTATTATGTCGGAAGCTATTATCCGCGGGAGCATTATAACAGCGGATATATGATTATTAACCAGGTTCAGCATTATGCAGAAGAAGAGAACCGGAAGAGGCTGGCCTGTCTCTTTATTCAAGGAAGCGCGAAGAATATTTTGAATGTTCTTAATTATTATGAAAATAGGGGCAAAAATGTTGCGGAGAGAATCGATCATATACAGGAACTGTTAGTAAAGTTAGAAGATACCATGGAAATCCAGCAAATGATGGCAATTGAGGGCAATATCAGAGAGATTTATTACGGCTGCTTTGATCTGATTCTGGATAACGAGCTGTTTCGTTTTGAAGGCCGGACCAAGCGACCGCCGCAGAATAAAATGAATTCCCTGATCAGCTTTGGGAATTCTTTGATGTACACAACCGTGTTAAGTGAAGTCTATCAGACCCATCTGGATCCCCGGATCGGGTATTTGCATACGTCAAATAACCGGCGCTTTACATTGAACTTGGACGTGGCAGAAATTTTCAAGCCGCTGTTAGTGGACAGAGTCATCTTTACCTTGATCGGTAAGAAAATGATCTCAGAAAAACATTTTGAGAAAAAAATGAACGGGATATTATTGAATGAAGAGGGGCGCAAAGCTTTTATTTCTTTATATGAGGATAAACTCCAGTCCACATTTCAACACCGCGAATTGGGCAGAAATGTCTCATATCGGAGACTGATCAGAATGGAGCTGTACAAGCTGGAAAAGCATTTGCTGGGAGAAAAAGAATATCTGCCATTTGTAAGTAAGTGGTAAATGATGAGTAATAGTGAGAAATGAGAGGATGAAGAAATAATGTGAGGATTAAGGAATAATGAGTTGATTAAGAAAAGGGGTATTGCAATGTTTGTTATCTTAGTATACGATATTAGTGAAAAAAGAGTCTCAAAGGTTCTAAAAACTTCAAGAAAGTATTTATATTGGGTGCAGAATTCTGTTTTAGAAGGTGAGATCAGCGATGCGAATTTTCAGTTGTTAAGAAACGAGCTTCTGAAGATTATAAATGAAGCTGAGGATTCATTGATATTTTATAAAAGCAGAACCCAAGCATATTCCGAGAGGGAACTAATTGGGCTAAAGAAAGGAGGACAAGAACTGTTCTTGTAATTATCGTCGATGTTTGATAGTGTAGTAATGCCGGGAGATCGACGACAAGTTAGGAAAAGGGATATATTCTGTAAAATAAGGTGATGGGGAGGTTTTTTGAAATAGTAGGTGGAGTATTTGTGAGGCTTTGGGAATATTGGGAGCCTTATGTTTTTGGGGGGTGTATGGGTTTTTAGGGAAGCTATGAGCTATTGAAACCGGGAAAACGTAAGTGTTATAAACCATTCCCAATTATCGTTTTTAGGGAAGCTATGAGCTATTGAAACGCTATTTTGGAACATTCAGAAACATTCTTGTCAGGAGTTTTTAGGGAAGCTATGAGCTATTGAAACTTAACCTGTTCCGGTTTCCTCTTCGGATGATTTACAGTTTTTAGGGAAGCTATGAGCTATTGAAACCCTCGGCCATTTTACTGACTTCATAGTTTGGATGACATGTTTTTAGGGAAGCTATGAGCTATTGAAACACCAATGATGATTCGGACGCAACTAATTTTGAGCCGTTTTTAGGGAAGCTATGAGCTATTGAAACTGGGATTTATCTTTATATTTATTATGTGCAACATCCGCGTTTTTAGGGAAGCTATGAGCTATTGAAACGCGACACACTGCATTTCTGCCATCCCGGCAGCTGGGTTTTTAGGGAAGCTATGAGCTATTGAAACTTTCCTTGACGCAACCTTCGCAATATTCCCTGTTACGTTTTTAGGGAAGCTATGAGCTATTGAAACCTAAAATAGGGGCGCATACCCCTATAACGAAGAAACGAGTTTTTAGGGAAGCTATGAGCTATTGAAACTCAATATTGTTAAAAGTGTGCAGATGCATGATGTTATGTTTTTAGGGAAGCTATGAGCTATTGAAACAGCAAAGACTATAGTCCCAAAACCGTCAGAAATGCTGTTTTTAGGGAAGCTATGAGCTATTGAAACCCGCAGTATCTGCGGCTTCTGTTGCCGATTCTGCGGCGTTTTTAGGGAAGCTATGAGCTATTGAAACTATTTTGTACCGAAATGGTACAGGCAGTACAAAGGGGTTTTTAGGGAAGCTATGAGCTATTGAAACTCGCGTTTCCAGTTCCTTGGATGCGCACAGAACTAAGTTTTTAGGGAAGCTATGAGCTATTGAAACTATCCCTCTTCCCCAACGCAGTTATGCGGTACACGGTTTTTAGGGAAGCTATGAGCTATTGAAACTCCACATAAACCCATTGCCCCCCGCAATCTACTAGCGTTTTTAGGGAAGCTATGAGCTATTGAAACTAACACCACAACAAGCCAGGATCTGGAAAGAATATATGTTTTTAGGGAAGCTATGAGCTATTGAAACTCAGTAATCCCCAAGTATTGGTTGTGTCACCGATGGTTTTTAGGGAAGCTATGAGCTATTGAAACTGGCTGCGTAATTTGCATTGAGGAAACGTAGCACTTTGTTTTTAGGGAAGCTATGAGCTATTGAAACCCGGAACCAGACAATACATTGCTGCTATCGTACGCTGTTTTTAGGGAAGCTATGAGCTATTGAAACTGCGTTAGTTCAGACGTCTGAACGGAAGGGGATTATAGTTTTTAGGGAAGCTATGAGCTATTGAAACTATCGTAGGCCGCGCCCGTCTGGACGAGGCTTTTCAGCGTTTTTAGGGAAGCTATGAGCTATTGAAACTTGTATTTATTCTTACTGGCAGAACTCGTTTTGCCTGTTTTTAGGGAAGCTATGAGCTATTGAAACTGTTGAGAAAAGGATCATGGACAACCGGAAGTTACGTTTTTAGGGAAGCTATGAGCTATTGAAACTGTTTTTGCATCAAAAAAAGCTAACCGGAGGTTATTGTTTTTAGGGAAGCTATGAGCTATTGAAACACTGTCCACGGAACCCCGGTGAGCATATATGTAACCGTTTTTAGGGAAGCTATGAGCTATTGAAACGCCATCCCTATTATTTCGTAACATCTTGACACAAGTTGGTTTTTAGGGAAGCTATGAGCTATTGAAACTTTCTCCTTCCACCGCGACACCCATTAAAGCATTGGGTTTTTAGGGAAGCTATGAGCTATTGAAACAAAACAGAAAGTGAAAGGGACAGGTAAAGCTGATGGGTTTTTAGGGAAGCTATGAGCTATTGAAACATCTTGGCATCACGTGCAACAGGGCGCGGGATTTTGGTTTTTAGGGAAGCTATGAGCTATTGAAACTCTCAATATCGCGTTCATAATTTTCTTTTATTACAAGTTTTTAGGGAAGCTATGAGCTATTGAAACCTCCAGAACCTTCTTCCATTCGTTGTAGATATACCGTTTTTAGGGAAGCTATGAGCTATTGAAACTGATGTATATGTGATATAGTATTTCAAATTGCCTAACGTTTTTAGGGAAGCTATGAGCTATTGAAACAAGCGTAACCATAATTTATAATTGTCAAGCGGACGAAGTTTTTAGGGAAGCTATGAGCTATTGAAACATAAAAGAAGCTTGCCATTACAGCAAGTTTCTTTTTGTTTTTAGGGAAGCTATGAGCTATTGAAACCGATACGGATGTCGCGACCTTTGAACTTGGCCTTTGTTTTTAGGGAAGCTATGAGCTATTGAAACTGCGGCCATTTGCTTCCCTTACGCAGTAGTACAGGTTGTTTTTAGGGAAGCTATGAGCTATTGAAACCTATTATACGTACTAAATTTGAGTAATTTGGTTAAATTGTTTTTAGGGAAGCTATGAGCTATTGAAACATTTCATCAATGGGGGATAGGTATCCCTCAAGTGCCGTTTTTAGGGAAGCTATGAGCTATTGAAACTAAGACGGACATCACAGGGAGTAGTGGCGAATGCATCGTTTTTAGGGAAGCTATGAGCTATTGAAACTTCGTCCTCCCATACAAATGTCGCAAGAGAACTAAATGTTTTTAGGGAAGCTATGAGCTATTGAAACTTTCCTGCATGAAACTATACTGTTCCTTGGTTATATGTTTTTAGGGAAGCTATGAGCTATTGAAACTAGTTTTCCGTCCGGTAGGCAGAGTTGACCGTGACCGGGTTTTTAGGGAAGCTATGAGCTATTGAAACCATTGCATAACCAACAACACAAACACACGGAGGGAAAGTTTTTAGGGAAGCTATGAGCTATTGAAACAAAACAACCCTGCCGTTGTAAAAGGCGGCAGGGAATAGTTTTTAGGGAAGCTATGAGCTATTGAAACTCCATCAATACAAGCTTTTTGCTGTCCGGACGCACGTTTTTAGGTGTAGGCCAGCGAAATCTTTTTCCAGTCTACCGCACAAAAACAGCGAATTATTTTCCTATATTAAAATATTGTCTCTAATACTGCGCCGCTTCCCGC
>QMCD01001217.1_pt1 | contig 16080 bp, 16 predicted proteins | sample 1821841 | NCBI WGS metagenome assembly QMCD01 (sample SAMN01991225, study PRJNA193472) | Termite gut metagenome, whole genome shotgun sequencing project. | isolation source: worker | host: Macrotermes natalensis | reverse complement strand
TGTATTTTGGTTTAATAATTAATCAATATTCAGGCAAGGACATATTCTTGCTCCAAAATCCCATGTTAAACTTATCATAGTAAGAGAATACCAGTCGTTGTTCTTAAAGGCACCTCCATTTATTTTGTAAGGTGCATCCAGACTCAGTCCATCTCCATCCTTTGTAACATCGAACGAATCACTGAATAGTTTTCTGAAAGAGAATTCAAATCCAAGATTCAGTCTGTCCTTCAATTTATATTTTACTCCAATCCCGATTGGAATATTAGCGTCAAAAAAAGTTTTGCTACCCGAGCCTAATGTAAACCCTATTCCCGTAAATATATAAGGAGATATGCGTTTAGCTCCCAAGTAACCGAATTTATCACTGTAATTGAAGAAGTTGAACTCTATCTGACTGCCCAGTTCATAAAACATACGGCTAAAAGATATTTCTTGCCCGAATGGATATTTATTCCCCGAATCACGGGTGTCACCCGAAACTTTTCCAATTACAAAATTACTCTTTACAGACCATCTCAGATCTTTGTTATATCTGAAGACAACTCCTGCCGACAGTCCCGGGTTCTGATACAATTTACTCTTATTGGCATCCCCCATATAAAAGGATGTACCGGCCATTCCTCCTATCTCATACTTATAATCATCTTGCGCTTTCAGTTCGATGAATGAGAGGGAAGAATAGATAATAATCAATAGTAAAGTAAATAATATCTTTCTTTTACCCATTTATTAATCTGTATCTGTTCTTATTTATCTAACGCAGAAAGCAGGACTAAAAGTATATCACTCAAATCTCAGAGATCTAGAGTTTTGTTCTAAGTTTATTTATTCTGCCTATCCAAACCTTTTGTATAGGGCTTGTTCCCGAATCCGGTACTCCGCCGAATACCCAGATATAATTTTCGTCATCTACAATAACCGATTGTCCCGAAGCTTTAGGTATCCTTGTGTCTAAGATCTCCTTGTTAGGAGCTGTAGTCCATTTATAACCATAGCTTAGCGTTTTGTAAAAACTATTTCCCGTCAGGGCATACATATACCCGTTGTATAAGAAAGTTACAACTCCGTCTTTTTTAGGGATTACCGGATTAGACTGATTAGATGCAACCTGAAGGCTATTGCCACTTGCTATCTTTATAGACCATGTCTTCACATAGCCCGGACTGATATTTTTCGTAACAGCTAATATGCAATTATTCAGATTACTTCTATCGTTATGAGTCAGTGATGAATATCCTGTTGTTGGGAAATCGCTATCTATCGTGCCCTTAGCTACCAATGTTTTCAAATCCGTAGTTGTCGCAAACTGGTCTTCGGTGACAACAAGGAGTAGGTCAGTTGCTGCATCTAATGTAGGTATTACTCCAACAATGTTTGTCACATTGTTGCTTATTCCCTCTTTGCTCCATGACTTGCCGTTTATATCAGCAACATATCCTTGTTTGTTCTGATCTACAGCATAGAATTTATTGTTGAAGAATGTTATACTTTCGAGAACAAGCGTAGAAGCATCGAGTGTAGAAACAGCCTCTTTATTACCATAAGACAGGGCGTCTTCTGCTTTTTCAGGCTTGTCTGCTTTGGATAGATATACTTTATTATCAGAGCCGGTAGTGAATGTATAGAAAACAGTGTCGCCTATAAGTATCGTTTTTTGTTTATTGAAAGAAGCAGGGTAGTTAGTTACAACTTTTTCTTTCCAAACCAATGTATCCGGATCAACCTTATGTACCAATATTTTTACTGTATATTCTCTTGGATCTTGACCATTATAAGGAGTTATCCTGAATTTAGGATAGAGATAAGTAGAGAAATCTACCGAATCGGTAGTATTCCAATCAACTACGGAGTCCTTAGGGTATACCAACTCCACTTTTCCAATACCCCCGGCAGCATACGAAAGAGTAACTGCACATTTCCTCAAAGTAGTCTGGTAGGGTAGTGAGTCGGCATTGTATATCAGCCGGCTGAACTGGTCTATAGAGAACCTTGTTGTTGCCAGTGACGGATAGTTTACCGTATCTATAGCAGTATAGGGCAATGCCGCTATTTTGAAGCTCGAAATCTGTGAGTCTCCCGATAATGCGGAAGTATCGTATTCAGATGAACTGTCATTACATGAACTTAGTGCAAAGACAGATAAAAAGATGAATAATAATTTAGTAATTTGCTTCAATCTCATTAGTTTAAACAGATTTATTCAGTATCAATGTGCAAAAATAGAAAGAATTTCGGCTTACGCGTCAATAAATCTAATATTTATATAATTTTATAAGTATCTGTAGTGCTTAAATGCACATATTCAGACGTCCCCCAATGCCCTTTGTTTAAGACATATCCCCTGATGTCGGGCGCCTTTACTCCTTTGCCAAAACAGGCATTTGAGGTCTCGATATATGCCTCGTCCCACATTTGTATATCTATCAGGCTTTGCAAGAGTTCACGTCCGCCTTCGACAAGGACCGAGTCTATTTTGTGACTTTTCAATATGGAGAATATATTTTCAAAGAGGCTTTCGTTAAAGTCCGTCCGGATATAAATAACGCTGTCGGATTGTTTTTCGTATAAATCCTTCTCTGTAAATATGATTGTTTTTACTTTTCCATCAAATAATTGGTAACCGGAAGGTATTCTGCCCTGTCTGTCTATGATGATCCGCACAGGGTTTTTCCCGTACCATAATCGTGTTGTCAGAGATGGATTGTCGTTTACTGCAGTATTAGTTCCTATCATAATACCTGCTGTCTCCGCTCTTTTCTTATGAACAAGCATCCGTGAAAATTCATTCGAAATAGGGGTCGGCTGTGGCTTTTCACCATCACATCGTTCTTTATCTATAAAGCCGTCCTGGGTCTGTGCCCATTTCAGGTATATGTAGGGGCGGTTTCGGGTTTGCGCGGTAAAAAACACTCTATTGAGAGCCTGCGCTTCTTTCTCCAATACTCCTACAGAAACCTCTATTCCTCTATCTTGCAGCATTTTTATCCCTCGTCCCGATACGGCAGGGTAAGGATCGAGGCATGCAACAACAACCTTAGGTATCTGATTGTCTATAATTAGTTGGGCACAGGGAGGTGTCTTTCCATGATGAGAGCATGGCTCAAGGGAGACATAAATTGTAGAATCTTTTAGCAAAGCCTTATCTTTAACGCTGTTTACCGCATTTACCTCAGCATGAGCCTTGCCATACTGACGATGATAACCTTCGCCAATAATTTTGCCCTGATGGACTATAACCGCGCCCACCATCGGATTGGGGCTTGTAAAGCCTCTCCCGTTCTGAGCCAATTGCAGGCAGCGGTACATATATTTCTCTTCAACAGTCATTTTTCTGAGTTTCTACAAAATGAGAAACGCAATAATCAAAAGTATATTTTATTTCAACTATCTTTTATTCCACGATCACCGCGCAGCAATTACTTCTATCTCTACCAAAGCACCTTTAGGCAGATCCTTTACAGCAAACGCCGAACGGGCAGGAAATGTTCCGGTAAACTGTGCGTTATACACCTCGTTCATCCCGGCAAAGTTTGCTATATCATTCAACAATACAGTTGTTTTTACTATATTATCTGTTGTAAGCCCTGCTTCGGCAAGTATAGCTTTGATATTCTCGAAGGACTGTGCTGTCTGCTCTTTAATGTCTTCGGATGGAAAATCCCCGGTAGCCGGATCGATCGGTAGCTGTCCCGAAATAAATATCAAACCATTCGTTTCTATTGCCTGGCTATATGGGCCTATTGCTGCAGGAGCCTTATCTGTGGCTATTACTTTTTTCATCACTTTATATTTTAAGATTTTGTTTTATTTCAGTCCTTTTTGTCGGATAACTTCATAGATGAGTACCCCCGCGGCCACCGATACATTCAGTGAGCCGATAGTGCCGAATTGAGGGATTTTTACCAGATTATCGGCTATGCGAAGATTTTCGTTCGCTACACCGACATCCTCAGCACCCATCACAAATGCTATAGGGCCTGTATAATCTATCTCGGTGTAGATATCTGCTCCTCTTTCGCTGGCTGCCACAACTTTTATTCCGCTGTTTCTCAGGAATTGAATTGCTGAAGTAAGATTTGGTTCTTTGCAAACCGGGATTTTGAGCAAGGCTCCTGCCGATGTTTTCACCGCATCCGCATTTACGGTCACACTCCCTTTTGCGGGAATAACAATCGCATTAACGCCTGCCACTTCGCAGGTGCGGGCAATGGCTCCGAAGTTACGGACATCGGTGATACCGTCCAGTACGAGAATGAAAGGATCTTTTCCGTTTTCGTAAAGGAAAGGAACGATATCTTCAATCTTTTCGTAAGTGATAGCCGAAAGGAATGCGATAACACCCTGATGGTTTTTGCGTGTAAATCTGTCTAGTCGTTCGTTCGGTACACGTTGTACGGCGACATCATGCGATTTCAGCAGGGCAAGAAGTTCTTTCGACAAGTCGCCTTGTAGTTCACGCCTGATTATTACTTTATCTATTTCTTTTCCGGCTTCGATCGCTTCTATTACAGCACGTATGCCGAAAATCATTTCCTTTTCCTTCATTCTTCTTATTCTTTTATATGTGTTGCCTCTGTTTTAACAGTGGCCAGTTTACTCTTATGATATCCGTATCCCAGATATATGACTAATCCTATTGCCAGCCAGATGATGAACATGACCCAGTTGGACCAGCCAAGCTCTGTCATCAGGTATAAGTTGGTAAGAATCCCCATTACAGGCAGTAGCGAAAACTTATACTTGAATGCCGCCACCGATAAACCCAGCCATACAGCCCAGAAAACGATCAATAGCGGTTTTTCGCTTATGACTGTCCCGAAATCGGTCTTACTGACGAACAAATATACTGCAACTATGAGTAATATGAAAATGATATACTGTCCATTTATATAAGGCACCTTGAATTTCGCCTTTTTACTGTCCCCTTTATGATCGAGGAACAACACTCCGGCGCATACAAGGATGAAAGCAAAGAATGTGCCCACACTGGTAAGGTCTACAACAAACTGCATATCCAGAAATAGGGACGGCACACAAACAACTATTCCTGTAATAATAGTAGAGAAAGCAGGAGTCTTGTATCTCGGATGAATTTTTCCAAACTTAGGCCAAAGGAGCCCGTCTCGGCTCATATTCATCCATATGCGCGGTTGCCCTATCTGAAAGACAAGGATAGCGCTTGTGATCGCAATAATTGCAGTAGCGGAAATTACACCTGCAACAAAGTCCATATTCACTACCTGAAATACATATGCCAGAGGATCGTCCACCCCTAACTCTTTGTAGTTGACCATTCCGGTCAGTACCAGTGCTATTGTTACATAAAGTATGGTGCAGATACCCAGGCAGTAGAGCATGGCACGTGGCATATCTCGTTGCGGATTTTTACTTTCTTCGGCAGTGGTAGATATAGAATCGAATCCGATAAAGGCAAAGAATACAGCAGCTACTCCTCCCAGCACTCCTTGCAGACCGTTAGGTGCGAATGGCGACCAGTTTTCAGGCTTTACGAAGAAAACCCCTACTCCGATGACTAATAGTATGATGCCGATTTTGAGGTACACCAACAGGTTATTCACAAACCTGGATTCCTTAATGCCTATGAAAACAAGGAATGTGAGGGCTGTAACTACTAATCCGGCAGGTAAATTTATTAGTATTTTTGTGCCGAAAAGCTCGGGCGCATTCTGGTATGTCTGCGCTGCTTTGATGGTGTGATATGGTAAATCTGTTACACCTTGCGATACTATATTATATGCTTTATAGGCTGTGGAATACCCGATGCCAAGCCAGTCGGGCCACATGATGCCAAAACCTTCGAGCAGGGTAGTGAAATATTCCGACCAGGAAATGGCAATTACCATATTAGATACGGCATATTCCAGTATCAACGCCCACCCGATCACCCATGCGAATATTTCGCCCAATGATACATATGTATAGGTATAGGCACTGCCGCTGACCGAGATCATGGATGCAAATTGTGCGTAACACAAGGCTGTAAAAACACAGGCGATAGCTACAAATACAAAGAGAAGCGATACCGCCGGTCCTCCATGAAATGCCGCCCGCCCGATAGTACTGAAAATACCTGCGCCAACAATGGCGGCTATACCGAAAAGAGTAAGATCCCTTACGCCCAATACTCTTTTCATTCCTGACCCGATAGAGTCTCCATCTCCGGATATACTATCGATACTTTTCTTTCTAAAAAAAGAATTTAAACTCATTCTGTTTATGTGATAATTCTAAAGAGAGTTTTCTATTCATTATAAAAGTTGACAAACTTGACACTTTTTACATAATTGCTTATTATTACTATTTTTCTGAAAACTCTGTATTACTCTTTTTTGTGTGTTTAAAAATCTCTCCCAAAACGCAAAGACACAAAAAGGTAACAAAGGTAACACATGATTCAGTTAACAGTCAACAATTAGAGTTTTACTTATTAACTCAATACTTACTACTTTAAAAAGTAACAAAGATTACACTTTTACTTTACTTTTCTAATCAATCTTTAAATCCTTAAACATTGAATCTTAAATGTAAATACAGAATATCAAAGAGCCGGCTATCGGCTAAAAACGATCAGCCACACTATATAGATAAATCAATCGTATAAATATTATATACAGTTCCCCGTGCCCCAAATCCTTCCTTTTGGTGTATCAGATTTTCGTTCAGGTGCCAGCCTCCGTTTTCTGTCGATGTGCCATAATCGAAGTAGGTTTTGTGAGCGAATGCTGTATTTATTATATGGTCGATAACCAAATCTATGGCTCCGAGTCTTTTACCTTCCTCTGTTGCTGCTACATACTGGACGTGTGCTACTCTTTCTGTCTCGAAGACAAGGCAGCCGCCTATTATGCTGCTACTATCTGTATTCCCGACAGTGAACAGATGTATGTTACGCGGAAATTTACTTTTCAGATAATTAATTTCAGCCAAAGAATGAACTGGTTCTGTTTCGTATTTATCTTTCAGATTCCGGGAAAGTATTTGCTAGAAACCGGAATAATCTGTAGTCTTTTTTACGGACAAATTGTTCTTTAGGGCTTTTTTTACACCCCGTTTGCGCAAGTCCGAATATTTTGCTCTGTCCGATAGTAATATGGAGGACGATATACTGCAAGATGTAAGTGTTGCCTTGTACCTGAAGAGTGCGTATAAATCCTCTTCGGCAGGACGAATATGATAGATATGCGGAACAGCCTTATATATAATCTTCCTGATTCCCTGATGGCGGAATGTCGTTGTAAGATACTCGAATATGGAAAGTACATTTGCAGCAGTAGTCTTATCACCCATAATAAGACCTCCGTATGTAAGCCCTTTATGCGAATAAAATACCCTATCCTCCATATGTCCGGGCATTAATGCCACCAATACATCGTTCAGATAAAACATTAGGGAGTAATCCCTGAAACGGTCGGCATGGTATTCAATAAAGTCGCGATAGAAAAGAAATGTACCATTTTTAGAAGTGCGTACAAATTTATCCCATGCGTCCTTGTATTCTGAACTGTAGAGTTTAATTTTCATGCTGCCAGTATTTTTTAAATTCCGAATAGGTATGTATATAATTTTCAGCATCGTATACATCAGAGGCCAAAACAAGACAAACAGCTCCGGACGAATACTCTGTTTCCGTTGCCCATATACCGGGTGGTATATACAGCCCATAGTCTGGCCGGTCGAGCACTACGTTTTTTTTAGTTGTCCCGTCGTCCAGTTCTACCCGAAAGCTACCACTTGTGGCCACCAATACTTCATGGCAATATTTATGAGCATGCATACCCCTTGTTTGCCTCAATGGGATATCATATATATAAAATATACGTTTTATATCGAATGGAATATTTATGGCACCATTTTGTACTAGCGGGAACTTAATCAGTGTACAATCTTTCACAGAGAATGTCTTTAACTGATTATTCTCTGTTTCACCGGATAATCCGGCAGGAGAAGACACCGATGAAATAACCAGATATACCGAGTCAGGTGAAAAGCCTTCAAACCTGCAACTCACTAGGGCTGGAATATAAAGGCCCTGAGACGGATTGTTTAGGATGTAACTTCGTTCATCGTTTCCATTATCAAGCAAGATGGTAAACTTTCCCGATAAAGCCACTATTATCTTATCCTGGGCTTTGTGTATATCGCTGTCACTGTGCTGACTGCCATATTTCCAACAGATGGACATAATAGGAAAAGGAATATGATCTCCGGCTTGGATGAAAGAGAGACTTCCCCTCTGATCGGTGACTCCCGGTAATTCTATAAATTGTTCTCTTTTCATAGTAGTCCGGTTACGTTATCTCAACCAAGGCTCGGGATTGAGTTTGTTGGTCCCTTGCCACAATTGGAAATGCAACTGAGAAAGGCCTGTATCCGCATCTGTATATACTTTGCCGAGCGACTGGCCCGTTTTTACCTTGTCGCCTTGCTTTACATATATGCTTTGTATATTTCCGTAGAATGTATAATAGTTTCCGTGACGCACAATGATACAGGTATTATAGCCCGGTATGGCCGCGACATAAGTCACTTCGCCATTGAAGACGGATTTGGCCTCGGCTCCCGATTGTGACTGAATATCTATCCCGCTGCTCGATGTGGTAACGAAACGGCTGTGCTGATGAGAACCGAATCGTGTGGTTATGGTATAATTGCCTGTTATCGGATAAGGGAGCCTTCCCCTGTTCGAAGCGAAGTTGTTTGACAAAGCTATGTTTTCGGGTGTTGCTACGACCTTAGCTGCATCCTCTTTAGGCGGTGTCACAGTGGTTGTGGCAGATCCGCTTTTCTTCGAGGTTCTTTTTGCAGCTTCAGCGCGGGCTTTTTCAGCTGCAATGCGTTTTGCTTCCCGCTCCTGACGGGCAACCTCTTCGGCTATCAATTTAGCTATCTGCCTGTCGAGGGCCTCTGCCTGCTGGCGTTTTTGAGTCAGTATTTTTTGCAGGTCTTTTTGCTTTTTCTGTGCTTCACTGACTTCCGCCTGATAGTTTGTTTCTTCCTTCTTTAAGTTTTCCTGCTCCGTATTGCGCTGTCCTAATAAGGCTGTTTTTTCCTGTTTCGTTTTTATTAGCGCTTCTTTCCGCTCTTTTAATTTTGTACTTTTATCTTTAATTTCTGTGGCTTGTTCTTTTCTCCATTCCGAGTAGTCGCGCAGATAACGTAGCCTCCGGTACGATTCTGTCAAAGATTTTCCGGAAAGAACAAAAAGCATTTTATTCTCACTTTGGCGGTTTTGAAGCATTCCGTCAATAGCTTTCGAGTAGTTTTTCTGCTTGTCTTTAAGCTCGGATTCAAGTATCGTTATTTCGGATTCGATCCGTTTTTCTTCTGCATTTATACCTGTTATTTCCTGCCCCAGAAGGTCTAATACTTTTTGCCGTGAGAATATCTGGTTGGATATAAGCTGTATTCTGTCCAGTAAGGTAGTAGTGCTTCTTTTAGTCTCTTTCAGCAGTTTGTCGGTGTTCGATATTTCACGCAGGGCGTTCTTCCTTTGCTGCTCGAGTTCTTTTATTTTCGAATTTTGAGCGAAAGAACGAATGCTGATGAGGAGAATAAAGAGAAAAGCTGCTACTCTCATTTCTTTTTGATATATGTGCCTATAAGATCAGAGAAATCCACTTTGGTATATTTAGGCGATATGGAATTATCTATGCTGAAACTCTTGTCTATTTCCAATTTGTCATATGTGATATTAATGTCGACACGCCTTTTTGCAACATCGACCTTAGCCTGCATGTTAGTCGGATATACCAGATTGTTGTCTTTGATGAAATCGTTGTAAGACCATTGCAGGGTTATCTTTTTCTTTTCATTGTAGATCAATGTTGAAGCCACATGGTTGGTGGCGTCTACAGCAAAGTTGTATAACAAATCGCCTTTTCCTTTTGTCTTCAGCATGTATACATCGTTTGCAGACGATATATCATACTTCTGAAAGTCTTTTTCAGTTACCTCCCGATTGCCCGGAATAAATAATTTGTTGGTGAATAAAGCCTGTAAATTATAAAAGTTGAAGTCGAAACCGGCTATAGCTTTCGAATCTTTGAAACGTTCTGCAATATATTGTTTTTTCATCCTGTCTACCATAAAGATACTATCAGGAGTGATGGTCAATCTCATGGCTTCTCCACCGAGTATAGGAATCCGGATCGACACCTGTAATATACTGTCTTTTACCATTTTGAATACGGCAGGTACTTTTTGGGAAGAATTACCGGCCTTGAATTCGACATTCCCTTTGGTGGTTAGCGTTTTGAACTTAACTTCCGAGAATAATGCGTCTTCAATTATACGGTTATGCGACTTTTCTTCCAGAGTTCCACCTGTGGTAATTATTTTTTTCGATTTACAACTGCTTCCTGCAAATAATGCGGATATGATGAACAGTAGTACAGCTATTTTATTTAATCCGTTTAGTCTCATTATTCAGCAATAAAAGTTTTTGTTTCTATTTTCTTCTCAAGGGTTTTAGACTTGCTATCCCCTTTTTCCTTTGCTTTTTCCCAATATTCCAAGGCTTTATCGGGTTCATTCGTTTTGTATAATACATCGCCATAGTGTTCCAGAACTTCGGCGCTAACCTCTTCCTTCTTTTCCTGGCTGTACTTTATGGCATTCTCGATATAAATTTTAGCGATGGTATAAGCTCCCTGCTCAAATAATACCCAGCCGTATGTATCCAGATATGTTGGGTTCGAAGGTTCGGCTTTTACAGTGATACTACTCATTCGTTCCGCTTTGTCGAGATCTTTTTTTACTAAAGACAAATAATAACTATAATTGTTCAGCACACCCAGGTTATTCGGATCGTAGGAAAGAGCCTTATCGTAGATAACAAATGCACTGTCGCGTTTTTCCATCTGATAATAAAGGTCTCCTATCTGTCCGTAGAAATCAGCCAAAAGCTTTGTATTGTTCTCATCTACATATACTACTCCTTTTTGCAGAGCCGCGAGCGCGTCCTTATAATTCTCTTTCATATATTGGGAGACTCCTAAATAGAAATAGAACTGTGGCTGGTCGGTGATATAGGTGAGTGCTTGTTCGCATACCTTTATGGATAAATCGATGCTGTCGGGGAAAGTGGTATATAGCATCTGTTCCCATCCAACAGGGTTGGTCGGGTTGGCTTCTGCAAACAGCTGATATTGAAAACGGGATTCCTCCTTTTTATTTTGCATCATCAAAAGATTGCCGTACATCAGGTTGAGTTTCGGTTCTTGCGGATGCTGTATCATCAGTGTATCGAACAAGGCGTTAGCTGCCTGCGTATCTTTTTGCGTCCTTTGCAGCGTACCTACATACTGCGCTAGGATTGACAGTTTAGTATCGATGTCCATTTTAGGACTAACAAGAGCTATATGTAATTCGTTTTCTGCAGCATCCTTGTTGCCCATCTGCTGGTAGTATTCGGCCATAGACGAGATGAGGTAGGGGTCGTCAGGGTCGATTGATTTGGCACGGCTGTATACCATGTACGCTTCCTGCGTTTTCCCTGCCTGTAAATATAAATCTCCGAGAAGTATTTGATACTTGATTTCGTGAGGATATTTGTCTATATACTTCTGTATTTCAGCAAAAGCTTGTTTTTCCTGCTTCATCATTGTATATAGCTGATATTTCTGGAGGCTTATTTTTTCGTTCATTCCTACTATCTGCTCCAATTTGTCCAGTGTCGATATGGCGTTTTTCAAATTGCCGTCCATACGGTATGACTCAGATAGGTAGATGTATAAATCCGTATTGTCGGGGTCTTTGGCCACTAATTTTTCGAATTGTTCTATGGCATCGCTATATTGCTTAAACTCGAGACACATGCTTCCGTATGCCATATTGTAGTAATAGTTGTCGCTATCATATACTGTGGCCCTACGATAATAATCGATAGCTTTATTCTTACTTTCAATAGAATTATAATAATTCCCGAGTTCATACAATACATTGGCATTTGTAGAATCGATAGCCATACAGTATTTGAGATAATCAAAAACTGCATCGTATTGATTGGTGGCTTTGGCATTCATTGCCTCATAAAAGAAATAGTCGAATTTACGACTGTCGTCGACAGAAAGTTTCTCTGCAATCGGGCTGGAAATTTGACTGTTTTGAGCAAAAGAGGTAAGATTGCCTGCGATGACAAGTAAGATTAAATAAAAAACACGTGCTTTTTTATGCATATCAAAAATGACGTTTCTGAATATTACTGTTTTCCTGTATGGCCAAAGCCTCCGGCTCCGCGCTCCGTTTCGTTAATTGCCTCCACCTCTTCCCAGAGTACTTGTTCATGCGAAGCTATAACCATTTGGCAAATGCGCTCACCATCGTTTATAACAAACTCATCATTTGATAAGTTGACAAGGATGACACGGATTTCGCCACGATAGTCTGCATCGATAGTACCAGGTGAGTTTAATACCGTCAGCCCGTGCTTGAAAGCCAGCCCACTGCGGGGACGTATCTGAGCTTCGTATCCTTGCGGTAATTCCAAATACAGGCCGGTTGGAATAAGAGTACGTTCCAACGGCTTCAATGTTACAGGTTCCGTAATGTTTGCTCTCAAATCTACTCCGGCAGAATAAGGTGTTGCATATTCGGGTAGCGGATGGTGTGATTTATTTATAATTTTTACGTTCATCGTTTTAAAGTCATATATTTATAGTTGCTGCGAAATTAGTTAAATCTTTGCAATCTACTTAGCTAATTGATAAAAATTAAGATTTTAAAATGCTTGAAGTCATTTCGTTTCAAAATATTTTTCAAAAAAAGATTTCAAATGTTTTGTAATATTGAAAAAAGCTATATCTTTGCATCGCATTTGAGAGAAAATGCATCCCCAATAGGGGCGTTTAGCTCAGCTGGTTCAGAGCATCTGCCTTACAAGCAGAGGGTCGGCGGTTCGAATCCGTCAACGCCCACTTGAAAATCAAAGACTTACGAGAAATCGCAAGTCTTTTTTCTTTTTAGGGACATACAATTTGCACACAACTGAAAGAGTGTAGGGGGTCAGCGGATTTTCCCGGTTGATGAGTTGCGTCGCATATCAAGAATATAGTCTTATCTTTGCCGATATGAACCCTACAGATTTGCTTAAAGCTATCCTTCCCGCCGTATTGATAGAGAACTTTGATATTGCGGGTTTTGAGAAGACAGATGATCGTTTTGATATCTGGCTTGATGAGAAGAAAATCCAATTACGAGAGGATAAGTATAATAATAAAGTTGTTGCCTACGGTTTTGGTTCTTACCATTCGATTCAGGACTTTCCTATCCGTGGTCGTTCCACTTACCTGCATGTTCGCAAGCGCAAATGGTTTGACCAGGATTCGGGTGAGATTTTCAGTTATGACTGGGATTTATCCGAGTATGACCATACGCGGCTCAATGCAGAGTTCGTTGCTTTTTTAAAAGAAGGAGATTGAAAGCACTCCCATAAGCATCAGTATTCTTGCTGAGCGAAACGGGTTGAATGGTCAGACCTTTCGCAAACAGTACAAGGAAGTCATTAGCGACTATCGGCATTGGGATCAGTTGGATCATGCCGAAGAATACATTGTCTTCGAAGAGAATCTGGGTAGTGACCTGAGCCTGGATGAAACCTGCCTGAGCAATGGCGAAGTTTACACGGTACTTACCAATAAGGCCGGGCATGGTCGAAAAGGCTCCCTTGTAGCCATGGTTCGCGGTGTAGCCAGTGATACTGTCATCAAAGCATTCAAAAGGATGTCCCGCCATAAACGTCTTCTGGTTAAGAGCGTGACTACCGACCTGTCTTCGGCAATGATGCTTACAGCACGCCGATCCTTTCCTTGTGCGCAACTGATAAACGACCGCTTCCATGTACAGCAGTTGATGAATGAGGCCGTCGACCATCTTCGGGTAAGATACCGCTGGGAAGTACTTGAGGCTGAGAACAAGGCTATCCGGGACTATCGGGAAAAACGTAGGCAAGCCAAGCACAATGGAGATTCCATGGAGCCATGGGAGCCAACAAGAATGAGTAACGGTGAAACAATGCCACAGATTATGGCGCGCAGTAAGCATATTGTACTCAAACATTTTTCAAAATGGAATGAACAGCAAAAAGTACGGGCATAAATCCTGTTTGAGGCCTACCCCAAACTCAAACAAGGATATGAACTTTCTATGAAACTAACCGAGATATTCAATCAACGCATTACCGCTGACTCAGCAAGACTGCTATTGGCCAGGTGGTATAATCAAGTAGAAGCCTTTGGAGAAACAGGACTCAATCGGGTACTGGAAACTTTTGAAAACCACTACCAGACTATCGTAAACTATTTCCTGACTTTGACAGTTTTTTCATCTGCTAATTTTATATTCCTCTAAATCAATCACTTGCATAATTGCAATCTCCTAAATGGGTGTCCCGCCATGTTTTTTCTTACCTTTGGGCATGTTCATTCGTCGCAAGCCCAACGAAAGTGGCACATATAGCATACAGGTTATTTCCAAGCAGAATGGCCGATACGTACTAGAGCGGTCTTTTGGCTCATCATCTGATGAGATTCGATTGAAGGCCCTTGAAGAGCAAGCCTCATGCTGGATGTCCCAATATGAGGGACAGACTGTGCTTGATTTTACTGAATGCCAACGTATGGATGATAATCGACTTATTGCAGAAGGAGTTCTTGATAACATAGACAAGGTCTTATTGAACGGATCATTATTGATACTGAACCGGATATATGATTCTATTGGCTTTGGGTTGATTGAGGATTCAATATTGCGTCATTTGGCTATATCTCGTCTCTGTCAACCTATGAGTAAGTTGGCCACAGTGAGTTATCTCAAGTCACATTTTAATGAGTACGTGGCACTGCATGACATATATCGCTATATGGACAAGCTTCATGGCACCCAAAGAGAACTGATTCAGCAAATTAGCGTAGAGCATACCCGCAAGATTCTTGGTGGACGCATAGGAATTGTATTTTATGATGTGACTACCTTGTATTTTGAGACATCAAAGGAGGATACCCTCCGATGTCCGGGATTCTCCAAAGACGGCAAGACTGCAGAATCGCAGGTTGTGCTTGGACTGCTTGTTAGTATAGACGGTTATCCTTTGTCATATTCACTATTCAATGGTTCGCAGTTCGAAGGGCGTACAATGTTGCCTATCGTGGATGACTTCGTGCAGAGATTCAACCTTACAGACTTTGTCGTCGTGTCGGATGCCGGGCTTATGTCACATACCAACATCCAGCTCCTGAAATCCGCCGGTTACAAGTTTATCCTTGGAGGACGCATCAAGAAAGAGGCAGGTGCTATTAAGGAGTGGCTTTTCTCACTTGTTCCTCAGGATGGGGTAGTGTATGAACTCCCGATGAACAACGGTGAGCGTATTATCGTAAGCTATTCTGCAAAACGTGCATCCAAGGATGCCTTTAACCGCCAAAAGGGTATTGAAAGGTTACAGCAAGCCTACAAGAGTGGGAAAGTTACAAAAAGGAATATCAATCAAAGAGGCTACAATAAATTCCTTAAAGTGGAGAATGACATAGCAGTGATGATAGATTACAAAAAGATAGCAGAGGATGCCAAATGGGATGGGTGGAAAAGCTACCTCACTAATACAGAACATCAGCCCAATGAGATAATTAACCAATATAAAGGGCTTTGGGTCGTGGAACGAGCTTTCCGCATATCCAAAGGCGCATTGGAAATGAGACCCATGTTTCACTTCACAGAAAAGAGAATAGAATCCCACGTATGCATCTGTTTTGTAGCTTACAAACTCTACAAGGAGTTGGAACGCATCGCAGCAGAAATGAAACTTGGAATAAGTGTTGATACCATAATGGAGATTGCAAAAACTATTCCGACTATTGAAATCAAGCTGCCAGACGGACAAATTATCAGACGGACCGTCTTTAACACTCCTCAACAAATGGCTATCAAACCGCTATTTCCATCCTCGATGTAGTTTGGGTGTCCCATTGTCAAAGTCAGGAAGAGGGCACTTTCACAATAAAGTGGTAAAGTCTGGGAGATTTCAGTAATTTGTTGTATCTTCATTGCGTATTTTTTAGGGTG
>QMCD01002630.1_pt1 | contig 16081 bp, 14 predicted proteins | sample 1821841 | NCBI WGS metagenome assembly QMCD01 (sample SAMN01991225, study PRJNA193472) | Termite gut metagenome, whole genome shotgun sequencing project. | isolation source: worker | host: Macrotermes natalensis | reverse complement strand
TATCACCGTATGCACCGACAACGACGAAGCCGGCGATCTGGCGGCGGCGAAGATAGCGGAGCTCACAGACTACCGCGTGACCCGTTCGCGTCCCCCTGCGGGTAAGGATTGGAACGAGGCGTTACAACTATACGAAAAAGGGGTGAAACCATTGGAGGATGCCAGAAAGGACATACGCTTTATAACAAGCGGCTACGATACGCTTTTTACTGTCAAGGACGGAGAGAAAGTCAGGTTTATAAATGGCTTCGGAGACGATGTGCAGGATATGAAATGCCGTTTCATAGATGAAATGCACGTTACCATAATCGGCAAATACCACAACGACTACCACATCTGTGAACTTGCTGAACTCATTGAACGTAATGGGAGCAAGTTTGAGCCTATCCCCGGTCAGAAGCCGATGATTGACGTTATCGCTGCCGCCTACGGCGAGCCGCTGAAAGACGTATCAATTCCCATGACCGAAGCGGCGCTCAGAAAGCTCGTCGGCGGTAAATATGAGGCGGAACTGCTTTACGTTGACGGTCAGGGTATAAATGGCCGATACGGGCCGCAGGCGCATGATGTTATTCTTCGCGGCAAAGACGGCATTGTGGTCTGCGGCGTGGGCGGCGAGAACAATACGCCTACCAGCCTGCACCCATATTGGGCGCAGAAGTTCAAACGCGAGTTAAGTCCCGCCGTGCGCCCGACGCCTGAAAAGGCTGATTTTTTAGGGAAGATAGACAAGTTCAAGGAAAAAGCGGCGGCACAGGCCGTCAGCGCCGCTCCCGCTAAAACGCGGGACGCTTCGCTGTAGCGGATTATATGAGAACGCTAAATAAGACAGGGGGTGAATGAATTGCAGGAGCAAGTCAATGACAAGACCGTCGCTCTTTCGGTAAAAGCGGCAAAAATGACGGGACGCCTGCTCGCGAAAGCGATGCAGGCGTTTCTTAAACGGGCGCGGGAGCCCACTTTCAAGCACGGCAAGCAGAGCGTCAATCAGCTTACCAAGCAGGGCGCGAGTCTTAGTAACATCGAAATCGACAGTAATAATATCGGCGATTTTCAGCGCGTCGCCCGGAAGTATAACGTGGACTTCGCGCTGAAGCGCGACGATTCGGAAACGCCTCCTAAGTGGTTGGTGTTCTTCAAAGCAAAGGATTCCGATGCGCTGACGGCGGCGTTCACGGAATACAGCAAGATTAAGCTCAAAGTAAAGGAGCGTCCGAACTTCCTTGAAAAAATCCAGAAGTTCCGGCAGAAAGCGAAAGAGTTTGCCAATCCCGTCAAGCACCGCGCAAAGGGGGACCATGAACTATGATAGATTCCAAGAAAATCAAGCGGTTCGTGCTTCTCAACCTGCCCTATGCGTTCCTGTGGTGGTTTTTTACTAAGTGCGGCGAGGCATACCGCATATCGCCGGGGCGCGACGCGCTGCGAAAGCTCATTGGCACGGTAGGTTCGCTCGACACGGCGTTTGCCAATCTCCTGCCCGCGCCTAACCTGTTCGACATAACTGTCGGGCTGATAGGTGCGGCGGCGGTTTTCCTCGCTGTGCTGTACAGGAGGCATAACCGTAAAAAATGGAGGAAAGACATAGAGTACGGCAGCGCCCGGTGGGGCAACCGCAAGGATATTGAGCCTTTCGTTGACCCTGTTCCCGCACAGAACGTAATCCTCACCGCTACGGAGAGCATTATGCTTAACGGCAGACCGAAAAACCCGAAGCACGCGAGGAATAAAAACGTCCTTATCATAGGCGGTTCAGGCTCAGGCAAGACCCGCTTCTGGCTGAAACCCAACCTCATGCAAATGCACAGCTCGTATGTTGTCACCGATCCGAAGGGAACCGTTTTAATAGAAACCGGCAAGATGCTACAGCGAGGCGGCTATGAGATAAAAGTGCTGAATACCATAGACTTTAAGAAGTCGATGCACTATAATCCGTTTCAATATATCCGCTCCGAGAAGGACATTTTGAAGTTCGTCACCGCGCTTATAGCCAACACCAAAGGCGAGGGAAAATCCTCTGACGATTTTTGGGTGAAGGCAGAAACCCTTTTGTACTGCGCTCTTGTGGGCGCGATACACTTTGAAGCCCCTCCGAGTCAGCAGAATATGAATACGTTGGTCGAGTTAATCAACTCAATGGAAACCCGCGAGGACGATGAAAACTTCAAAAATGCCGTGGATTATTACTTCGAGGAACTTGAACAGGGCAACCCGGAGGAAGATATTCCGCCCAAGCCGGATTGCTTCGCGGTGCGGCAATATAAAAAATATAAGCTCGCGGCTGGTAAAACAGCTAAAAGCATACTAATTTCCTGCGGCGCAAGGCTTGCCGTGTTCGATATTGCAGAGCTTCGCGAGCTCATGGCATACGACGAAATGGGGCTTGACACCATCGGCGATAAGAAAACTGCTCTGTTCATAATAATATCTGATACGGACGACAGCTTTTCCTTTGTAGCCGCCCTGATGTACAGTCAGTTATTCAATTTGTTGTGTGACCGTGCCGACAATAAATACGGCGGCCGCCTTCCCGTCCACGTTCGCTGCCTTCTTGACGAGTTCGCTAACATCGGCCAGATACCAAAATTTGAGAAATTGATAGCGACCATACGAAGCCGTGAAATCTCAGCCTGCGTTATTTTGCAGGCGCAGAGCCAGTTAAAGTCCATTTACAAGGACAATGCCGAAACGATAATCGGCAACTGCGACGCGACGCGACTTTATTCTTGGGCGGAAAGGAGAAAACGACCCTCAAAGATATGTCGGAATCCCTCGGCAAGGAGACGATTTACCTTCTCAACAACAGCGTGAGCAAGGGAAATTCGCCGTCATTCAGCCAGAACCAGCAAAAGCTCGGCAAAGACCTGATGTCAATGGACGAATTATCGGTAATGGACGGAGGCAAGTGCATCCTACAGGTGCGCGGCGTCCGTCCTTTTTTGTCGGAGAAGTATGATATAACCAAGCACAAAAACTACAAGCTGCTCTCTGACGATAACCCGAAGAACGCCTTTGACATTCAGAAGTTTGTATCGACGCGGCTGAATGTCAAGCCGGACGAAGAATACCCCATATACAACTACGTCGAGCCGGAGGAAGAAATGCCCCCGGAAGCCTACGGCTATCAGCCGCCCGACGACGAGACGGATGATTTTACGGAGTATCAGGACTTGGAGCCGGTATAACCACATAGCCATTGAGCCGCCCCCTCTCCCATTCATTTGGGTCAGGGGGCGGCTTTTTGTATTTTATTAACAGGAGGCGAAAAGCCAATGAACGCATTATCCATTATCAAGCGGGACGGCCGCGCGTATATCGAAAGCCGCGAGGTCGCCCTATTTATCGGCAAAGACCACCGCAATCTGCTCCGTGACATTCGCGGCTACTGCGATGTTTTGGAGAAGTCCAATGAGCTCAAAGATGAGCTCATTAACTTTTTCGTGGAGAGCAGCTACACCGACAGCCGGGGGCGCAATAAGCTGTGCTATCTGCTGACAAAGCAGGGCTGCGAGCTCTGCGCCAACAAACTCGCCGGCGCGAAAGGCATACTGTTCACCGCCGCTTACGTCGCGAAGTTCAACGCGCTCGAAATGGAAGAGCGTCAGCGCGAGGCCGCTAACCGTAACGCGCCGCGCCTGAACGAGTTCAACTACGCCGTGAGGAACGTGCTGAACGGTATGTCGCAATGCTTTACCGCGCCGAACACCGTTATGAAGTTCCTGCGCGGCGTGTATGAACCCCTCGGCGTGGAGGTAATGCCGTTTTATGAGGATGATTGGTACGGCTATTACACCGTTACGGAAATCGCGGCGCAAATCGGTCTGTACTCCGACAGCGGCAGACCTCACGGCCACGCTGTATCGGCGATTATCTCCAAGATGGATAACCACGCGCAGCACGCGATGGTGATTCCCTACGGGCTTGTCGGCATTATCCGCCGTTATGACAGCGCCGCCGTCGAATGGGTGCGCAACTGGATTGCGGAGAACCATTACCCCGCAATCGTTCCGTATTACGGCTTCGGCTACCACATCTACTACACATGCATTGAGCCCGCTGATGATTTTGACAACGATACCGAAATCGACCTCAACGAGGACGAGGGATTCAGCGAGGAAGAAATGGACGAAATCTGTGACGGCTGCGACGACTGCACAAAATGCCCTATTCGGTTTGTCTGCTTCGACGACGAGGACGAGTAGGCGCTGCACGGCAAATAAAAATGAACCATCCAGCCAGAGCCTGCGGCGATCTGCCGCAAGGCTCTTTTTCAACCTAAAAATCTGAAATTGTAAAGGAGAGTTGCAGAATGGAATTTTTCGCAAGCGCAATCGACGTATTGAAAACGCTCGTTATCGCACTCGGCGCAGGACTCGGCGTTTGGGGTATTATCAACCTCTTGGAGGGCTACGGCAACGATAACCCCGGCGCGAAGTCACAGGGCATGAAGCAGTTGATGGCGGGCGGCGGTGTGGCACTCATCGGCTTCACCCTCGTACCCCTGTTGGCTAACCTGTTTAGCTGATGTTTGACTGGATTTTCGACTGGTTCAGAGGGATTTTCATTGACGGCATCATCGCGAACTTCACAGGGATGTTCGATGAGATTAACACAAAAGTCGGTGAAATCGCGACGCAGGTTGGGCAGACGCCGGAGGGCTGGAACTCCGGCGTCTTTAACCTAATTCGCACCATATCCGAAACGGTGATTATCCCCATAGCCGGAATTATCCTGACCTTTGTGCTGTGCTACGAGCTCATCACCATGATTATCGAGAAGAACAATCTCCACGATTTTGACACCTTTCAAATCTATAAATGGATTTTGAAAACCTTTATCGCGGTGTATATCCTGACGCATACCTTCGACATAGTGATGGGCATTTTTGAGTTGGCGCAGCACGTCGTACACCAAAGCGCGGGCGTAATCGGGAGCAGTCTTGACATGAACCTCGCGCTGACTGACCTGCGCGAACAGCTTGACCTCATGGGAACGGGCGAGTTAATCGGCCTGTACCTCGAAAGCGCGATACTGTCCCTTGCCATGAAAGCCATATCGCTCTGCGTGTTCATCATAATTTACGGGCGTATGCTCGAAATCTACCTTACCTGCTCTATCGCGCCCATTCCGTTTGCCACGATGGTAAACCGCGAGTGGGGCAGCATGGGCAACAACTACTTGAAGTCACTGTTCGCATTGGCGTTTCAAGGCTTCCTGATAATGGTTTGCGTTGCGATTTACGCGATTCTGCTGCAAACCATCACATCGTCAAGCGATATACACGCCGCGATATGGGGCTGCGCCGGCTATACCGTTCTGCTATGCTTCACGCTCTTTAAGACCGGAAGCCTCAGCAAGGCTCTGTTCGGCGCACATTATTAAAAAAACGGGGGTGAAACCATTAAAACCTTTAACGAGAGCAAAGCGGTGGCTCGACTGTCCGAGATTGTTGCGTTGGAAACGGGCATAAGCCCCGAAAAGGCGCGGCAAATCCGTACCGCCGCCGCTCTGCATGATATAGGCAAGCAAAAAATCCCGGAAAGCATACTTAACAAGCCGGGGAAACTCAGCGCGGGCGAGTTCGAGGTAATGAAAACCCATACCCTGTTGGGCGCGGAAATGCTTACCGCGATGAAAGGCGCATTAGGCGCGATGGCGGTCAAAATCGCCCTGTTCCACCACGAGTTTTGGGACGGCAACGGATATTGGGGCGTTCCCGTAAGCTGCCTCCCCGACTTCGTAGGCATTACCTCTATTTGCGACGTTTTCACGGCGCTGACAGCCGTGCGCTGTTACAAGGCGGCTTGGCCGCCGGAGGATGCGCTCGGTACATTCAGAATCAGGCGGGAACGCAGTTCTCCGGCGAGCTTGTAGGCGTATTCCTGCCGCTGATACGCAATGACAGCCGTGTAGCGGATATTTTTACGGGGGTGAGACAATGACAGCACGGGAACGGCTCAATGAAAAAATGTCGGCGGAGTATAAGGCGTTTACCGAAGGTCTGAAAAGCAAAACGCCGGATGAAATTATTGAGGCAGCATACGAGACGGTGTATAAAGCCGATATTATCGCTTGTGTGGGTGACGAAAGCAAGGTAGGCGAACGGGAGCTTGCTGTTCTGCTCAGACTGGAAAACCCGCTTACGGAAGTGTACCGCGAGTGGCTCCGCAGCGATTATACCCACATGGACGACCTGAGCAACATCATTAACGATTTTGCGGCGCAGGCAAACGACAAGGATTATTCGGCACAGGTCATAAACGGCTCGGTGGCAACCGGCGATTATGTAATCGTCGCGCCGGAGGACGATTACGGCCATCTTGTAGGCGAGGTCATTTACATTGATAGGCTCGGTACGCCCGAACACGAAACAGGCAACCCCGGCGACGATGTACACGTCAATTTCAGAGCCTTCGACTACCCTCCGTGGCAGCGGGTCGGCATCGAGGAACACTTCGCTGAACTGACGGGCGGCGAGCACCGCAACTTTGACGGTCTGCCGCTTGACGACGTTATCATCGCGCCGGACGCGCTTATCAGCTTGTCGGGGGTCAGTGCCGAAAGGATTCAAGAGTTAGTCGCGAATTTTGACGAAGCCGAATATTTCTGCGCGGAAGTCATGCGTCGTTATCCCGCTGACCGGGAAGCAGCGAGCGCCGAAGGCCGCGCTCCAATCGACGCCGAGCATGAGGAAATTGTAAATAGAATTGCGTCAATGGAATACGGCATGAACGACGCGGAGTTTGAAAGACGGATAAAAGAGCTTCTCCCCGGCGTGACCTCAGACGCGCTAAACTTCAGCATGGATTACTCTGCGGATTTGGAGGCGGATGGAGTCCACCCGAACGAGAAAACCCTTGCGGAGTATTATGTCGAGTTTGGTTTAATCAAGCATCAGTTCGGCGAAGGTCTTACTACGCGGCTGTTCAATCTCGCGGAGGATTGTAATGTTGATGTGATGGATTTACGGCGGGCAGCGCGTCTCCTTCTAAACGGCACAGGGCCGCATGAGATAGGAAACATGATTGCAAACAGCCCGCCTCAAATTAACATCGAAGATGACAATGAGTTCGGTAGGGCGCTTATCGCATTTGCGGAGAGTCGGGCCAGGCAAAGCGTTTATCATTCGCCTGAATCGCCGGCTGAGGGAAAGGCTTCTACGGACGGTTTAGAAGCCAGAGGCGGCGAAATCCTTTCACAGAGAGGGCAATCACCGTTTGATAAAGCCCTATCGCGCGGCAAGGAAAAAAGCGAGGCGTACAAGGTGCAAAAGGCACAGGAACCGGACGCCGACAAGAAAAACCGTGGGGAAAGGAGTTGAGCAGTCTTGAATTTCTTTGAGCAAGAACTGCGAAAGCTGGTTGACGCAGGTATCGACCTCGACAACGTGAAGTTTGTGGGCCGCGCCTGTTACGGCGATTTGGGCGGTGAAAACCGAGCAAAGATGCTGTTTATCACGATGGGATATGCCGACCACTACTCGGCACTGTCGGTAGATATACTCAACCGCGTAGATGGTAAGGTTGATTCGCTCATATTCCGCTTTCAGGACATTTGGGGCCAAAAGACTTCAATCAATCCCAATGTCAGCATTGGGCCGCATATCTGGACAACCGGCGCAAAAAGCGATTGGTACATTAATAAGCCGACGCCCCGCGACTTCGAGGTTTTAGCGGAATCGGTGAACGATTACCTGTCCGTGTTCAAGGAGCGTGATACCGTGCGCGAACATGAGCAGTCCGCTTTTGATAAAGCCCTGTCGCGCGGCAAGGGAAAAAGCGAGGCGTACAAGGCGCAAACCCCGGCGAAACAAGATAAAACCCACAAAAAGAATAAGGAGGCAATCGAATAATGAATAACGACATCAACATCGACGTTCGCGTATACCCGATTGACGAGCCCAAAGGCAGTACAATAGCGTTTGCCAACGTCACGTTCTGTTCCGGTGAGCAGCCCGTATGCGCCATAAACAGCATCCGTGTTGTGGAGAACGATAAGGGCGCGTTTGTCACCATGCCGCAGACGCAGGACAGAAACGGCGCGTTTCAGGACGTGGCGTTTCCCGTGCTTAAAGGGCTTCGCGGCAATATGAGCAAGGCGATATTCGCGGAACTTGACGCCGTGATTGAAGCCGGACTCCCCGGCAGCACAAACGAGCCGCATCTTCATTTCGGCGCAAAGCTACCCGAAACCGACGGAAGCGTAATCGGCGTGGAGCCTGATATAACCCCGATTCGCAATCCCCGCGGCAATACTTTGGCGTTCGGTAAGGTCACGTTCATGGTTGACGATAAGCCTATCTGCGCCGTTGAGGGCGTCCGCGTCGTCAACAGCGACGAAAAAGGGCTTTTTGTCACCATGCCGCAGACTAAGGATAAAAACAACGAGTACCACGACATCGCGTTCCCCGTTATGAAGGGTTTGCGCGCCTATATGTCAGAAGCCGTACTCATGGACTATGCGAAGGCCGCCGCCGACAAGAGCGCGAGCTTTTCGAGCAGGCTCGCGGCGGGCAGGAGCAAGGCCGAGGAATACAAGCAGAACGCCGCGCAGAACCCCGAACCCGAAAAAGCTATGGCTAAACGGAGCGCCGGATTGGGGGATTAAGCGATGGCCTTTGTAAACGTCCCGAAAGACCTCAGCGCCGTCAAAACCCGCATTATATTGAATCTCACAAAACGACAGCTTATATGCTTCGGCACGGCGGCTGTCATAGGGATTCCGGCATATATCTTCACGCGGGGGGCTATCGGCAATTCGGCGGCGGCGCTGCTGATGATTGGCGTTATGCTCCCCCTTTTCTTTCTCGGTATCTATGAAAAGGACGGTATGCCCGCCGAGAAGATACTGCGGAACGTAATCCGCACACGCTTCGCGTGGCCGGGCAAACGTCCGTACAAGACCGAAAACTTATACGCAATACTGGCAAAGGAGGCGAGAAATATTGCACCCGAAAACAAAACAGCAGCAAAAGCGCCTGTCGGCAAACGTCCGTCAGGCCAAGTCAAACCACGCGGACGCGAAAAAATCCGCGCAAAAGGGAAATAAGAAGCCTGCCGCACCGCCGCCCGCGTCAAAAACGGGCGGCGGTTTTTTTGATAAGGTGTTCGGCGGCAAAGCGCCGCAGTCGGCGCAGCAGTCCATACCCTACCGGGAAATGTACCGTGACGGTATATGCCGCGTGAACGACAGGCTGTACACCAAGACTATCTCTTTCGGCGATATTAACTATCACTTGGCGCAAAACGAGGACAAAACCACGATTTTCGAGGGCTGGTGCGATTTCCTCAACTACTTCGACAGTTCCATCAGCGTCCAGATTTCGGCGGTGAACCAGTACGCCAACGCCGAGGAACTGCGCCGCCTAATCAATATCCCTGACATGGACGACGGGCAGGAGGTAATCCGCGACGAGTACCGGGAGTTCCTGCAAGGGCAGCAGGCCAAAGGCAATAACGGCCTCATAAAGACGAAATACGTTACCTTCGGGATTGAAGCGGACAGTCTCAAAGCGGCGAAGCTCCGTATCGAGCGCGTAGAAGCGGACATTATGAACAACTACAAGACCCTCGGCGTTCCGGCGCGTTCGCTTACCGGCACGGAGCGGCTTGAAGTCATACACGGACAGCTTCACCCGGACGGCACGGCGAAGTTCCGCTTTGACTGGAAAGACCGCGTTAGGACGGGGCTTTCCACAAAGGACTACATCGCGCCGTCCTCGTTCGACTTCCGGGACGGCAGGACGTTCCGCATGGGCGAGCACTACGGCGCGGCTTCGCATTTGCAGATACTCGCGCCTGAGCTAACCGACCGTATGCTGGCGGACTTCCTCGACATTGACGCGCCTGTTACAGTGACGCTCCATATTAAGAGCATCGACCAGTCGGAGGCCATAAAAACCGTAAAGCGCAAGCTGTCCGACCTCGACGCGATGAAGATAGCGGAACAGAAAAAGGCAGTAAGGGCGGGATATGACATGGATATTATCCCAACCGACCTCGCCACCTACGGCAGCGAAGCCAAGACGCTGTTGGAGGATTTGCAGAGCCGCAATGAGCGGATGTTCCTCGTTACGATAATCGTGATGAACACCGCCAAGAAGAAATCCAAGCTGGATAACGACATTTTCGCGGCGGCGGGCGTGGCACAGAAATATAACTGCGCCTTGAAGCGCCTTGACTTCCAACAGGAGCAAGGGCTAATGTCCTCCCTCCCCCTCGGACTTAACCAAATTGAGATACAGCGCGGGCTTACAACCTCGTCCGTGGCGATTTTCGTACCCTTTACCACCTGCGAACTGTTCCAGACCGGAGAGGCAATGTACTACGGGCTGAACGCCCTCAGCAACAACCTTATCATGGCGAATCGCAAGAGTTTGAAAAACCCGAACGGCCTGTTCTTAGGGACGCCCGGAAGCGGTAAATCCTTCGCCGCCAAGCGAGAAATCCTCAATGTTTTTCTGCTGACGGAGGACGATATTATCATATCAGACCCCGAATCGGAGTATTTCCCGCTTGTGAACGAGCTTGGCGGACAGGTCATAAAGCTGTCGCCCAATTCGCCGCAGTATATCAACCCGCTTGACATTAACCCCGACTACAACGACGAGGACGACCCGCTCACATTAAAGAGCGACTTCATCCTCTCGCTGTGCGAACTGGTTGTCGGCGGCAAATCAGGGCTTGAACCCGTGGAAAAGACGATTATAGACCGCTGCGTCAGACTCGTCTACCGCGACTACCTCGCGCACCCCGACCCCGACAAGATGCCGATGCTTCAGGATTTATACGAACTGCTCCGCAAGCAGGCAGAGCCGGAGGCGCAGCGGATAGCGACCTCGCTTGAAATCTACGTCACGGGCAGCCTGAACGTATTCAACCACCGCACCAACGTCAAGCTGAACTCCCGCATTGTCTGCTATGACATTAAGGAACTCGGAAAACAGCTTAAAAAGCTGGGTATGCTGATACTCCAAGACCAAGTGTGGGGCCGCGTCACCGCCAATCGCGCCGCGAAGAAAACGACGTGGTTCTATCAGGACGAGTTCCATCTGCTTCTCAAAGAGGAACAGACGGCGGCATATTCGGTCGAAATCTGGAAACGGTTCAGGAAATGGGGCGGGATTCCGTCCGCCCTCACGCAGAACGTCAAAGACCTGTTGGCAAGCCGGGAAATCGAAAATATTTTTGAAAACAGCGACTTTATACTCATGCTGAATCAGGCGCAGGGCGACCGGCAAATCCTCGCGAAGCAGCTTGGCATATCCCCGCACCAGCTTTCCTACGTCACGCACTCCAACGCCGGAGAGGGGCTTCTATTCTACGGCAACGTCATAATCCCATTCGTAGACCACTATCCGACCGATACGCTCTCCTATAGGATTATGACCACAAAACCGCAGGAGGTCGGTGCGGCGATATGAAAATCGGGTTATGGAGCGACGCGGTAAATTTCCCGTCGCTGCCGCTTATGAAAATCTCGGCTTACCATAAAACGCGCGGCGATACGATAAAGCTGATAGACGATTTTTCGGAACGCTTTGACCTTGTGTACTGCTCAAAGACCTTTAACCTTCCGCAGATAAAGAAAATACCGCAGCTAACGCAAATGCCGCTCGCCGATGAAACCGTCTTGGGCGGCACGGGATTTGCGATAGAGGTCAAGAGCGGCAGGGAGCGTTACCGAAAGGGCAAAGACCCCGACCTCCCCCGCGAAATCGAATATATTTACCCGGACTATGGGCTGTATCCCGAACTGACAAGGGATACGGCCTTTGGTTTTTTAACGAGGGGATGCCCCAACGCCTGCGGCTTCTGCGTGGTATGCGGCAAGGAGGGCAGGCAGAGCGTTCACGTTGCCGACCTCTCTGAGTTTTGGCGCGGTCAGCGGTACATCAAGCTGATGGACGCGAACCTGCTGGCCTGCGACAAAGCGGAGGAACTGCTCATAACGCTTGCCGAATCAGGCGCGACGCTGGATTTTACGCAGGGGCTTGACGCACGTTTCATCACAGCGGACACGGCGCGTCTGCTCGGCGGCATAAAAACCAAGATGATACACTTCGCTTTCGACTTAATGCGGAACGAAGCGGACATTATCCGGGGCCTCGCGCTGTTCCGCAAGCACTCGCCCCTTACGAGCCGCGAATGTAAGGTATATATCCTAACAAACTTCAACACAACCCACGCGGAGGACTGGTATCGCGCACAAAAAGTGGTTGAGCTCGGCTTTCAGCCGGACGTGCGGATTTACCAGAAAGGGACGCACGGCAGGTTCCTCACAGACCTGTCACGCTGGGCAAATAACAGCCGCATATACCGCATCTGCGACTTTAAGGATTACATACCGCGCAAGGACGGCAAAAGCTGCGGTGAGTTGTACAGCGATATTATTTGAATAGGCGGTGAAAAATCTATGGATGAAAACTCAATAAAGCTCGGTTCACTGTTTGACGGCATAGGGGCGTTTCCCTATGCCGCCTCTTTTTTTGGCATTGAGCCGGTATGGGCGAGCGAAATACTCCCGAACTCGGTTTCCATAACGAAGCGGCATATACCCGAAATGGAGCACTTAGGCGACATAACAAAAATCGACGGCGGCGCAATTCCCCCGGTAGACGTTATCTGCTTCGGGAGCCCGTGCCAGTCGTTCAGCGTCGCGGGGCCGAGAACATCGTTCGCCGGTAAATCCGGCCTTTTCTTCGAGGCAATCAGAATAATAAAGGAAATGAGGGATAAGACCAATGGCAGCCAGCCGCAAATCGCAATCTTTGAAAACGTCCCCGGCGTCCTTAACATTGACGGGGGGCGTAGTTATAAAACCATTATCGAGGCGTTCTGTGAAGCCGAAGTTCCAATGCCTGCTTCCGGGAAGTGGGCAAACGCAGGAATGGTACGAGGGGGAAGCGTTGATTTCGCTTGGGTCTGTAAGGACGCCCAACATTACCGAGTGCCACAGCGAAGAAAGCGCCTGCTGGCTGTCGCAGATTTTACAGGACGACGCGCCGCCGAAATACTCTTTGAGTCCGAAAGCCTGTCAGGGTATTTTGAGGCGCGCGAACGCGCGCGGCAAGGAACTTCCCCCGATGCTGAAAGCGGCGCTGACGGCGCGGGCGGAATATACGCCGGATTCAATGGCTACAGAAGCATAACCGGCAGCATCGAGTACGCCGAGGAACGCGCCCCATGCCTGAACACGGCCATGCCGTCGAATATCGTTGCGGCGTTCATGGCGGGTCAGGCGAAAAACGCCCGCAGTCTCGCGTATAACGAGACGCTCTCGCCTACGCTGAAAGGCGCGGCGAGCGGTCTTAACCAGACGCCGAGCGTACTTTGTATGGCAACCGGGCAAAGCGATAATACGGCGGCGGCGAATACGGATATTTCACCAACGCTGACGCTGAACCATGAAGCCCCGTATATCTGCAAGGAGCAAGCCGCTTACGGCATTTGTTCGCATAGCAGCAATTCAATGTTAAGCGGCAACCCGCGTTCGGGAATATATGAAGCTGAAACGTGCAGAACGCTTGACCGTATGTGCGCGAACCCCGCCTGTAATCAGGGCGGTATTGCCATCGTGGAGGGTAATTTCCCCTGCGAGCCGCAGATCGCCCGGACGCTCACAGCGCGGCACGATTCAAGTCCCTGTGTTGACCGGGGGCAGAATGTCGTGGCCTTTGTTCAAAATCAGCGCGCCGAGGTTCGCGACCTCAAAGACGTTGCGGGCTGCCTTGCCGCCGAGCCGGGTGTCAAACAGCAGACCTACGTTATGCAGCCGGAGAAAAACTGCCTGACGCCGTGGGATTTACAGCAGTCGCGGATTCATACGCCGAACGGCCCTTCTCCGGCGCTTGTGGGCGCTGACGGCGGCGGGGGCAGAAATCCCGCGGGGCTCGTCATGTGCGCCGCTACGACGCAGGCCAACGCTGAAATCCTCACGGAGCTCTGTCCCACGGTCACGGCGGCGGCCGGTATGTCGGGTGATAACAAACCGTATATCGCCCATCCCTGCATCGCGGGAACGCTGTGCGCCTCCGGCGCCGGTATGTCGCGCCCTGCCGGGAACGCCAACGAAACGGATTTGTGCGTGGTGCAGCCTGCTTCCGTATGTGCCTACGGATTTGACTTGCAGCAGATAACAAGTAAGACGAACCGTTCAAGCCTGAAAGAAATACAGCCTGTATTATGCAAGGCCGGCGCTCCGCACGTTGTTATTTCCGGTGCCGAGGATACCGATGGCAAAGCCTATTGCTTGCAGGGCAGTATGATAGGCCGCGCAGATAAGAACGGGCCGCAGGGTCAGGGCGTAAACACCGAGGTTAGTTTTACGCTTAATACTATTGATATGCACGCGGTAGCTACATTCAGCCGTCAGCGCAGCGATGCGTTCAAAGCGGATGAGATAGCCAGTACGCAGACGGCGAGGCAATACAAGGACACTACGGATATTGTCTGTCAGCCCACCGCCGCGAGCGTGGATTGCCGTAACCTCTATGAAAACGAGGAACTGAGCGGTACCCTGCAATCCAAATGTACTGGCGGCCACTCGCTTAATTACCAAAACCCTGTACGCATGGGCTTTGTTATCCGGCGTCTGACCCCAACGGAATGTGAGCGGCTCATGTCGTTTGACGACGGGTACACCGCAACCGGGCATGACGGCAAGATTATGAGCGATTCGGCGCGGTATCAGATGCTTGGAAACTCTATTGTCGTAAATGTCCTCGCCTACATCATGCAAAACGTCGCGAAATACCTCGGAAAGGAGAGCAGCCACCCATGAGCGCCGCGAAGCAGGACTATCATTACGAGGTATGCGGCAAAAACGGCGAAATATTGGACAGCGGGTATGCCGCCCTCGACAGCGCCGTCGAATACGCCGCCGCCAACGGCGGCTACACCATAAACAAGCTATGGCTTCCCGTTGACATTGACGGCAACCTCGACTACGACGCGGACGTTATATCCTCGGAAGTGGCGTGGGAACGGACGGAGCCATATATAAACAACGAACACACGGATGGAGGACAGATTATGGATGAAAACACGAACTCCGCGCCGCTCGCCCAAAACGAGTATGTGCAGGAGCTTTTCACCGTTTTGCAGGAGAACGGCAGGGACACTAAAGGGCTTGCCGCCCTTATCGGCCATGTCAGCGAAATGGAGAGCTTCGTCAAGCGCGCGGAGGACAAAATCGCGGACATGAAATCTCAGCTTGCCGAAATGAAGGAAGTGCAGAGCCACCCCGTAAAGACCGCGCTCCAAAACGCTATCAAGGCTCTTGAACACAAGGTTGCCGAGGTTAAGGAACGCATTACGGAGCTAAAGCACAACATAATTGAGGGCTGCAAGTCTGCTGTGCAGGCGTTCAAGGAAAATGGCGCGACAGCCCTGAATAACCTCGCTAAGTTCTTCCATATCAAGGGCGCGCTGAAAGCCGTTGACCGCGACATGGAGCAGTCCATCAAGATATGCGACAAGTCTATCGCGAATATCAACGCTTTTGCCGACCAGTATCACAGCGCGGGCAGGGCCATAAAGAACATGGGGCGTGTGCTTTCCGGCAAGGAACCCATCGACGTGAAAAAAGAAGCCGGGAAGCTCGCAAAAGCCGTTTCTGCGCCGTACAGGGCGCAGAGAAAGGCGCTAACAGGCATCAAAAGCGCCGTAGATAAGGCGATAGCCACGCTTGACGGCATGGAGGAACGTCAGGCGGCGAGGACAATGGAGCGTCAGGCCGAGCGCGGGGATAAGCCGGATATGCTTGCCAAAATCGCGAAAAACAAAGAGCGGGTAGAACAGCAGAAACGCGAGACGCCTGAGCATGACCGCGCAAAGGTTGTCGGGGCTGAGATATGAGCCGCAAGCCTGACAAGCGGCTGAAAGCGCGGGATAAGGTCACTTCAAAAATGAGCCGCGACGGGCTTGTCGAGCGCAACGAGGCGACCGGCGAGGACATTCGCGTAAGTAGGCGCGAGGCTGAACTGGATTTGCGCGGCGGTGCCCCCGAAAGCGCGGCCTCTTATCAGCTTGATAACAGGCGGGGCGGCGACGCGGCTAAGAAACGCCGTCAGCGCCGCCCC
>QMCD01006775.1_pt1 | contig 16098 bp, 31 predicted proteins | sample 1821841 | NCBI WGS metagenome assembly QMCD01 (sample SAMN01991225, study PRJNA193472) | Termite gut metagenome, whole genome shotgun sequencing project. | isolation source: worker | host: Macrotermes natalensis | reverse complement strand
ACCTTGGAACGGTGCGCGACCGCCATATCAAGGAGGATTTTAATGGATACAACTACACCGAGCTAGCGCTCAAATACAATGTCACTGAGCGATGGATAAGGGAGCTGTGCGGGGCTGGCTCTATCGAGGGGCAAATATCACTGTATAAATAACAACTCTTAGAACTACTACATATAGACACTTCCTTTTTATAATAGTTTATACTCCGGTGATTTATTTCCACATTTTATACATCTAATAGAAGTTCTTATTTCTTCTAATTCTTTTGAATTTTTAAATATGTGAGTATCTAACAATCTACATTCAGCCCCGCATTTTTGACAAATTATCTTAAATCCCTCATAAATTCCATTATCTGCTTTTAACATATTATTCCCTCCAATCATCATATATTTCTATGCTTGGTATACCTTGGCTATTATGAAAACCATCATTTTCTATCACCAATTCACCTTCTTGTTTTGATAATTGTAACAATTTTTCTAAGCTTGTGATTTTTATGCACCATATGTTATTTTTCAAATACGCGCCATCACATGGCTTTGGCTTTGTATCGTTATAAACATCAGAAGTTCTAGTTATATGAAATTCCATATTATCCTCCTTAATTTTCGTAATGAGAAACAAATGACTTGTACTTACTTAAATCAATTTTGCCTTTCCCAGCAACATCAATTATATTGCCCTCTAAGCCATTTCTCGCGGCCTTTAAGCTCTTTTGCATGTTTGTTGAGTATAAGTATTCAGTTTGTTTTGTTGCTCTGTTTACGCCATATACGTTAATTTTACGATACATTGTAATCACTCCTTATTATTTTATTTTATAAAGGCAAGAGGAATTGAACCTCTATTCTGGCCTTTACCATACCTTTAATCAAAATACTCCCTATAATCTCTTGTTGTTATATAATCGTATATTTTTCCTACATCATCGTTGGTTGTTCCCCATACATACCTACGTATAATTTCTATTACATATTCGTCATTTTCTATTATTGCCGTACAAGTAAAACATTCCTCCGAATCTACTTTGCAACGCATTATAGACGCATATATTGTAATATGTTCCGCTTCATATTCCATAAGTTTAACAATAGATATCAACTCATGGTTCTGTCTAAAACTTCTCTTGGATTGCTTAATGAAATCTTCTTTTGACATCACTATCATTTTCATATCCTCCTTTTATTTAAATGTTGCATTTTCATATTGTCTTTCTGTTATTATTCCATCTTTGCAAAGTCCGTCAATATAACAAGCCCACATTTCTTGCACTGCTAAATAATCTTGTTTTATACTCTTATGGTATTCAGATTCAGTTTTGAAAAATTCTTCTACGAATAATGTCTTAGCTTGCCAGATTGTCATGTTCTCCACTCCTTAAAATATTTTTAGTAAATTGGTATTCCGCGCAACTATAGCATATGTTTTGCTATCTTTCCCAATATATAAGCCGCCGTTTATTCCATTTATGCCATTACTGTAGGCAACTTTGCTTTCACATTTCGGCAAATACCGTTCACGCACATACTAAGGTCAGGTATACCGCTCATGCCGTAACCGCCGCCCCAAACCTTGAAGAACCACCCTCGCCAGTACCCGCCGCGTAAATTCCCACGGAATGAAGCTACTTTTTAACGTGGGTTTCAAATGTTTTTTCTTCCGCCATTTTTAACCCCTTTCACGCTTGTAGAAACCAATCCTCTTTACGAACATCAAACGCATTACCGCATTGTATAATGTCGGGGTAGTTGCTTGCGGAAACTTGCATTGCGTATCTGTCTACCTCATATGAGTAATATGTCACGTTACTAAACCCTAATCGTTCAAGACAATAACGCCCCGTTCCTATTCCATCGTACATTGATAGAACTATAAGCGGCTCGGTTCTTTGTACCCCTCTTAGCGCATATGAAAGCAAATGAATAATAATTTCCGCCGTCCAACCGTTTCCAAGGCCCTTATATGCTTGTGTGTTAGAAACAGCGCGACAATAATCATCAGGTAATGTCTGCAATCGGCAACATTCAGTAACCGTCAATTTGCGGATTATGTAATAACCGTCCGAAAGATTGATAGGGTAAAGGGTTTCGTTAATACTAATTAACCCGTCCTTCACGCTGTATATTTTCTTTGCTTCTACTGCTTTATTCTGTTGATTAATCGCTTCAAATGTCATCGGAATATGACTTGTAGACAACACTTGCGTTTTTCCGATTGGCATTGTGACATGAGTTCCTTGTATTGTGCTGTTTTTAACATCGCGCCGTTTACACCGCATCGAATTTTCAGTGATTACAATATCACTGTCTTTATGCGCCTTATAGTCCACCGACAAGGCAATCATAGTATGACGTCGCCGCTTTAGAGTGTCTTCGGATATAGCACCACAACATCTTGTGGTAAGGGGGTAAGCTTTTTCTTTCCATGCGCATCCATTTTCTAAAATATCTTGTAGTAAAATGCTACGGTCTTTAGGTTGTGGCACATTACCAAAGTTATGAGCGTAAAAACGCCAACGATTTTGAGCGGATACTAATGCAGAATTTATATATTGCAGGGGCGCGTTAAGTTCAGCCGCAATTTGCTCTTTAATCGTTTTAGCCGCGCTTTTGTTGTTTTCGTACAGAAAAAGGTCTGGTATAAATCTGCGTTTAGCGGTCAGATAGTTTAGAAAAAGTTCCCAACCCTCTCCGCTTGCGGTCGTTTCCCTGTTTTTACTTTGGGCTATGCTCCAATGGGTGCAAGGGGAGCCGCCAAGCAATATTTTAATCATCGCTTCATTTCCCTTTTTTCAATTCGATTTTGACAAAAGCCTTAATCGGGCTTGTTTTGCTGAACTTGTTATAAATCTCCGGCTGTTGTGCCTTTAGCTTCGTGCTGTCTATGCTTGTGTGCGTGGACAGCTCCATATAGGTAACTTTGATTAAATCGTTATCGAACGACTTAACACCGTAAGCTTCCATAGCCGTTTTAAGCTGTTCCCTCATACCGCTTTCAGCTTCTTCAATCAGGGCTTTTTGCTGGACAAGGTTAGCGATACCCTGAATTAATTTCGCCTGCTTACTTTGGAATACTTCAAGTGATGTTTCTTCAACCTCTGCGTGCCCACAATCATCCGGGGATTGTGGGCATACATCGCCGCAAGTGTCTTTTAACTGACACGATACACAACAAAGGTCACTGTCAGTTACCGGGCAACCCTCATTACATTTTGTCACGTTCATTTCTGTACCCCTTTCTTAAAATCGCTTTTTACTCGGACTACTAAGCCAGTAGCCGAAAATGATAAATGGTAACATAGGAATAAAGATTTCGCCGCCTGTAGCCGCCGCGTTCGTGTGAAAAGAGTGTTCAAGTATTATCGCCGTTACACCTACGGAAGCGGCCCCGCGTAACACGCCGTAGTATTCACCGTTCGCGCTCTGCCTTGTGCCTATGCGCCCCGGTTGTTTGGTGTTCATCAACTTAGCCACTAAGTTAGCCAAAAGCTGGCCTAACATATCCCCTTTCTTGTCCAGCGGAACATAGGAAACGGGATAGTCAACGGTTTCGCGGCTTTTGACATTTTTGTAAATGTCAGCCTGTTTTATAACTACCTTGTAAAATAACATTGTTTTCCTCCTTTTAAGTCTCCTTTTTTAGTAAATAAGCAAACCGCCTATATATGATAGACGGCTCATTAATCACTAAAATTTCGGTACTAAATATTCCTTTTCAATTTGCTTTTTGCTTTTTGCCGGAAAGCCATATTGCCGCAAAAACTCTTTAATGTGACGTAATGTTGTCATACTATAAGTCCCATAAACTTTAGGCAAAAGATAAGTTTCGCCGTGATTAATTGTGCTTTTGTATTCGGTCACAGTAGCAACGAGAGTATTATAGCTATACAAGTTAATATCTGTGCTACTGTCCCATACTTTTTCTTCAACTTTTGCCTTACCGTAAAAGCTTTTCCGTGAATCAAAACGTGGTTGTAAATAGTACAAATTGTTAGTCATTCCGAACACTCTCCTTTTATAGTCTAGCATATTCTAAACCACTTATAGTCATTCAACTTAATAAATATCAGTAGTGGTCGATATAAATAATATGGCTTACAGTGAAGATTACCGCAAAGCGGCAATAGAGTTCAAACAAGACGGGCACACCTTTACTCAGTTAAAGGAAGTGTTCAAAATAACGGCAAAAACATATTACGAGTGGGTTGAACTCTTAGAAACAACAGGATCATTGAACGCAAGCGAACGGAAAGGGAAAATCGATATGGAGAAGCTTGAACTGGCTATTAAGGAGAAGCCGGACGCTTATCTTCGAGAACTCGCCGCTCAGTTTGGCGTTTCCACAACCGCTATCCACAAGAAGCTTAAAAAACACAAGATAACATATAAAAAAAACGTTCACATATTCGGAGAAATCCGATGAAGACAGGGCTGAATATTTAGCAGCAGTGGAGTCAATCCCCGTTGAGAAGCGCGCTTACGTCGATGAGTGCGGAATTTCCCAATGCCTAGTCCGAGAACATGGAAGAGCGCTTCGGGGCGTGAAAATCGAAGATACAAAGCGAGGCAGGAGGTTCGAGCGCATAAATGTAATCTCAGCGCGCATAAAGGACACAAATGGCAATATCAGGCATATTGCCACGCAATGCTATACGCAAAACACAGATAGCGAGTTCTTTGAGAATTGGTTCAGAAAGATCCTTGTAAAGTCCATAGACAAGGGCTCGACTATCATTCTTGACAGAGCTTCATTTCATCGACAAAAGCGACTGAGAAACCTAGCGCGAAGACACGGTATGAAGATACTCTTCCTGCCCGCATACTCGCCTGATTTTAATCCTATTGAAAAGGACTGGGCGAATATGAAGAACGCTTTAGTCGATATTATTCCAGAGTGCAAAAGCGTATCATTGGCTGTCTATAGGCATTTTACTGCTGCTATTTATTAGGTTAAAGCACTATACCAGTAACAGTGTACTCACCGCGCTTAGCGGCACAATATGCCGTATGTCCTTCTATTTCCCATATGGCCGCATATATCGCTCGCATTTTCCCGCTTGTGTATCCGTCTACTAACTTGAGCATATAGGTATAATCATCTTCCTGATACGCTTCTACTAACTGATGTGTCAATGTCTTTTTCATAAAAAACACTCATTAATATTTTTTTTGAATTTGAAAGAGAAGCAAGGAATTGAACCTTGCTATAGCCTTAAACTATTCTCTAATTATTGTTAAAATCTGTTTATTTCTACATATTTTTTTAACATCTGGTAATGATCCCCAATGCCGATTATATCAAGTTTATTGGTACTTGCATACTCCATAGCTTGTTTCTCATTTTTGAATCGCGCTATGCCTTGACTTGAATTTACAGCATAAATCTTTTTTACTACATACGTTTTGCATTTGCCATAACCGATTATTTCTATGCCATATTTTATCATTATTAACACTCCTTATAATTTTTTGGTAAATATTTATATGCCATATAACAAAATAACCAGTAAACGCAACTCTAAGTATGCGTAAATACTGGAAGATTTTACACTCTGTCATATGACATATAAGACTTACCAAAAAGTCACTTGCATAATTCTGAGGATATGCTCCACTTCTCGGCCTGTGACTAGCCGCTTGTTTTTGGTTTAAGTTAGGTATGACATAGTAGTGTCAGCCTCTAAGCTATCAGCCAGCTTTTTCAGGCTGTAGTCTTTTTATCTGCGTACCCACTGCCATAACACATTTTTGTTCGCCTAACTGCTAAATTACATCATACTATACGGTATAGCTCCCGGCTTGAGAACTCGTCACGTGAGTTACTATGCGATACTCTAATCTGTTTTAATTCGAGATAGAGTAATGCTCGAATTTTGCGCGGTTAGACATTTTAACGAGTAACTAACCGTCTTTTACTCGTAAAGCTATAAGATACGATATAAGGCTCATACCTTAGAGCCAGCGCACACTCGCTAACCGTATGCGCTTGTCGAGGCTAACTCCGTAACCGCTCGACGGCATGTTGTCCGGTATCTGTCCGGGGACATGTTCTAGCCATTCCAGCCTTCCACTTGTAACGCTAGTGTAGCGTTTACTGCAAACTGCAAAACGTCAAATTCCCAATGTCCCAACTTTGCGGATATCCTGCACTATACTACGCCTAAAGTAGCTGCAATCTATCCTAGGGTGAAAGTCTGCTATACCGCGCTCCTTGCGCAAGCCCCGCTATATAAGGCTGTGCATTGCGTCGCATATGCTATAGCTTGTAACTGCATACGCCGCTGTGATATACTATGATTCGTGGTTAGTGTATGATATACACCAATGCGATAGTCGATTGTTTGGGCGGCTTATCTGTCAATCGGATTGTTTACCGTCGATCTTGCGCCTGTGCTAACTATTAAGTTGTCAATGTACTGTACACTCGCGCGATATCTAATCTTCAAGTCCGTATAGTGGACTGCCTGTAGCATGTCGCGATTTATAGTGTACCATCCGCAATTGCCGCTCTAGTCAATACGAGTATTATTATGTGTCTTACACATCATTTGAAATATTTTTAATTCTAAGTCTAGTTTGTCAGTAGTCCATAGATTAAATTGGCTACACCGTCGGATATGATCCGCTTTAGCTTCTAACAGTTTCGCAAGCGCGTTATGTGTGCGCTTATGGATTAACTCACCGTCTGGACAATCTACAGTTACTGTAATCCATCCACCGCCCCAGCCGCCGTCTATGGCGTTATCATATCCCCACTGTTCTATATGGCGTAAAGTTTCATATCTGGTTTGATTAAAAATGCGTTCGGCTTTTGTCATGGTATACCCTCCTATTGAATAGTGATCTCATGATCTTCTTACTAGTCTTACGCTTGCCCCGTTGCTATGTCGTATCGTCTACCTGATACTAAGATACGACGGATCAACAACAAATGCAAATACCAATATATTATAGTTGATATAACTAATTCTTATAGCTAGTTAATCTAGGAAGTAAAAGAAAAAAGCGGCAATCGTCGCCCTAGTAATTTGAATTGCGCACAACGCTGAATATGTTCGGCCTTAACTTCGAGAAGCCGTTGCAATGCGGACAGAGTACGTACGTGGATCAATTATCTGTCTGGACAGGAATAACAGTTGAGAAGATGGATATAGGAGTTTATGTGTGACAAAAATTCATTTTTCTTTTTTGACTAAAAGTTGACCAATGGTCAAAAAAATTATCACACATATCACAATATGACACATACACCATATGTCACGCGCTGGGCTGATATACAGTATACACCTATGCAACGGCATAACGCTAATTCGCATTTTAAGCGCTATTTTAGCCGCGTTAGTATCAAGTAAGGGTTTCGTATTACCCTAGCCGGTAAACGCTAAATTTGGGCCGTTTATGTGGATATCTATTGGACTTTTGATCATTCATACATATCGTTTCCATTTTGCTGTAGCATTTTGGTATGCATATACATATCAATTGACGTTGCATATAATGTAGAAACTGAATTTAATTGATATAATTATAATCATTATACCTACTAGTTACGCTATGATATCACATACAACAAATACCCATATTACGGGCATTGCCGGGCATACCTGGGTATGTTTACATCCATATAGTTTGGCGTTGGTACTCGAAACGGCGTAAGCTATATTCTTCTCTTCTCGCTCTTATCCATCTCCCCATCATCTCATTTTTTTTGATGAAATTCACCATAAAATTCACACCATTTCCTTCCCCAACTCCGTATAATTTAGCATTCCATATTGAAATTAATTTTACATATTATTTCCATTATGTCACATAACATTTAATTTTAGAATTTACCTCCACCCTATAGTAATTAGTGGCACGAGGCTAAAATTACAAGTGTATCCGTACAACATTTGACATTACCAGTGGTAATTAATATTTTAGAAATGTATATACAATGTGTGCACAATGTAATACATTTAATTAAAAGTTTAATTTTTGCGATAGAATGGTTATTTGCGGTGCAGATTTACGTGTACGAAATTCGAGCACTGATAAAATGGTATGTGAGTGAACGTTGTCGGTTTGATTTCTGGCAATAACATTGATTTTGCGGGCATTATCGGCAGTTTTAGAATTATTTTATACGGAAGTTCTTAAGATCTTGGGGAAGTATCCCAAAACCCCTCTGCACATAAATTTGCTTAAAAACAAAACCAGTTAGATGTGGTGCGATTCGTAAATTACTGTGGCGGGAAATTGTACAGGCGATAGAGTTTACCTACATATAGCTGTGCGAAAAAATTTTTTTTGAAAAAGTATTGACAAAGTCAAATTCTGTGGTATAATGTAATTGTACTAGAAAATAGAACGTATTTTACACGGATATATGAACTATTTTTTTTAGAACTTTTAGAACCCCTTATTATAGGGAGAAACCTTGAAACGATCTATCTACGGGGTTTAAAAAAAATTTTAGAACATTTGCATTTTTGGCATAGCCTACAAACAACCATTTCATCGTGACAAAAAGGCTAAATCCGTGCCCAAAACGTTCTAAAATTAAAAAAGCCCGTTTGGTGGGCAATTGGAGGCATTTATGGATATAGAAGTCAATATTGTTGATGCAATAATGGGTAGCGGTAAAACAAGCGCAATGATAAACTATATAAAGCAGTCTAATGATGATGTGAGATTCTTATATATCACGCCATACTTAACAGAAGTAAATAGGGTCATTGATGAGTGTCGAGAAAAAAACTTTATTCAACCCAAGGAGATGATTGTTAAGGACGGGCAAGTAATACGTAGCAAGATGGGTCATATAAAACAACTATTCAGTGATGGTAGGAATATAGTATCTACGCATTCACTGTTTAGTAAGTTTAATAACGAAATAATTGACATTTTATATAGCAACAACTATGTTTTGATTATGGATGAGGTTGCTGATGTAGTTGAAATACTAAATATCACAAAACACGATTTAGATAATATCATAGAAAAATATGCATATGTAGATGAGAATAATAATTTATTGAGATGGACGGCAACAAGTTATGAGGGTGCATTTGAAAAATATAAAAATATGTGTGAATTGGAATCTATAGGAGTATATAATGGAGCGGCTATGCTATGGTTATTTCCAATAAAGGTATTTCAAGCTTTTAGTAGAGTTTACTTACTAACATATTTATTTGACGCTCAAATACAAAAATACTATTTTGATTTCTATAATGTTAAATATAATATGTTATATGTTACTGGTAGTAATAAAGATGATTATAAATTAACTGATAGTTTTATAGAGAATAGAAAGATTTATATCTCAAACTTACTGCACATATTAGATAATGCTAAGTTAAATAGAATTGGAGATATTCTTTATCTAAAACTTGGTATGAAAATAATAAATTTAAACCACTAATGAATATGTTAAAAAATAATGTGTCAAACTTTTTCAAAAACTACACAAAAACAGCCACAAAGTATAATTTATGGACAACTTTTAAGGCATTTGAAGATGACATTAAGAATAGAGGATATGCAAAAGGTTATGTGTCGTCTAATATGAGGGCAACCAATGCTTATAAAGAAAGAACCGCAGTTGCCTATACTATAAATAAATTCCTTAATCCATATATAAAGAATTTTTTTATAGAAAATGGTATATCTGTTAATGAAGATATGTTTGCATTAAGTGAAATGGTTCAGTTTATATGGAGATCGGCTATAAGAGACAACAAAGAAATTCAACTATACTGTCCATCTAAAAGGATGCGAGAACTATTAAAAGAGTGGATTAACGAAGTTAGTATATAGCAACACAATTTCTTTATTAAAAATGCTAATAGTTTTCTTGGATATTTAGAGTAAATTTGCGTTCTATGGGTAAAGTAGTATAATATCTTACTACGAAAGTTAACGCGAAATTTGAGCGAAAAAACTAAAGAGTTTATTAGGTCATCTAGACAATAAAGATTTGGTATGGGAACAGCTATTAAAACTTTAATAAAATAATAGAATGGAGGTGAATATAATTAAGAATTGGAAGCCGGATGAACAAAATAAAGGATTTGGATATACAATAATACAAGATGAAAGTTACATACAAGAAATTCGTGTAGCAGATCATATAATTAATTATGATTCCGATAAGGATGGTACTTGTACAATAACACCAATTTTAACTAACACTATTAGTATAAGTCAACTAGAATTAGTGCGAGATGTGTTGGAAGAAATAAGAAAAATAAGGATTGGAAAAAACATTTCACATACAGATGTCAATGTAATTATAAAAGATATTGATGTCTATATGGCATCAAAAAAACATATTGCGACAATGAATTACTTGAATCCCAGAGTTCTTTATGGTATTTGTGAATCAATTAAGGATGCTACGGGCTGTAAGGTATATGCAAAAGAAGGTATAGATTTTGCTACAATAAACTTTGCTGTTGATACTGGATTTACTATTTTTACTATTGCAATACCTATACCACAAGAATATGAAATTAGGTATTACATATCTTATATAGTGAATGAGATTAATAAGCATAAATCAATGAAAAACTAAAGGAGATTTATATAGATAAAGAATTACTTAAACAAACGTTACGGTTACAAGTGAATTTGCAAAACCGCATAACGACATACATTGAAGAAGAGATTTATTTTACGTAATAAGGAAATTGATATCCTTGAACTAAAGAAGTCATTAGTATATGTCATAGATGAATTTGTCCGGATATCACATAAATATAAATAATTTTTCAAAAACTATTGACAACTTGAAAAAACTATGATATAATAAAAATATGATTGAAAGGAGATAAGTCAAGTGAGCAAATATCAAAAGTATCAACATGTAGAGAGAATAGGAACAACTGCGGTACATGGATTGCTTGATGGGCTATGTTATATATTTCCAAAGATAGATGGAACTAATGGTGTTTTTTCAGACGAAGTAATTGTGAAATGTGGCAGTAGAAATCGCGAGGTTAGTATTGAGTCTGATAACCAAGGTTTGAGCGCGTCGATGACCATGTGTAAGACGACAAGCCCGTTGTGGCTATACCGATTAGCAGACAATTATGGGGGTTAAATAATGAAAACAGAATATGTTTTAAGCTTAATGGAACGAATAGATCCAATATGTGAGTTGTGCCATTTTGATAATCACTGTAGCGGTAAAACAAACTGCTTCTTTGCAGAGATAGAGACGATGCTAAGCAAACTTGCAGACTATGAAGTTGCTGAGAGACAAGGGCGGATAGTTATCCTGTATGAATAAACAAAATTAACGAACAACAATAAAGACGCGAAGATGGATGGTAAATAGTAGAGAATGAAACTTGTATGTGTTATTCCTTTGCAAATAGAAAAAGCACAAAGGTGGAAATATGATTGATAAAATTATTATAGGTATTAACCAATCTTACCAAATGTGTGGAAATGGTATTATAATGAGTATTATAAGAAAAGGAATACTCAAGAAAAAATGGAGTGTTTGTATTAAGGGTCATTCGTACATTACGAGGTATCCAATATTTATAGAATGTAACTTCAAACAGGAAGCACAATAAATATTAGGAGAAATATCAAATAACTTAGGTATCTTAGGCAATAGAGTTATAGACATACGTAAGATACAGAATAAATATTTATACTAATAATGAGGTGTCAATATGAATGGGATACAATTGATTAACCATCCAGGATCTATACTTTCTGAAATATTGGATAACAAAGGGATATCTAAGAGGGAATTAGCGTGTAAGATTCATTTGCAAGAATATAATATTGACTATATTCTTAATGGCAAAGAAAGTATAAATGATGAAATAGCTCATTTGCTAGAGATAGGAACAGGAGTGGATAAAAGTTTATGGCTGAATATGCAAAAGCGTTGGGTCGAAGAACTTCTTGCGTATTTTATGGATATGGTTAGAAAAAATTATCCAAATATAAATATGTCGGTGGAATATGACAAAGAAAGTAATGAATATTTTATATATCACGATTATAAAGATTTCGCTAATTCAAAGTTTTGCGAATTTCGTGTAGATTTATACGAAGAAATATTCGTGTCTAATAGAATATATAACATTTGTTTTACTTATAGAAAGGACGTGCAGTTATGAAGGGAAGATGCAAACTTTGCGCACAACTATTTAGTGACTGTGCTAATGAAAAGGTTAGGTACAATGGAATAGTTGTAAACCATTATGATAGTGAATTTTATTTAGAGTTTGGTTATAGAGATATACCAATATACTATTGTCCTATTTGCGGGATGGAGTTGAAACAAAATGGAATTAGCAAGATATGATTTTGTGGAATTTTTCTTAGTCAAAGTTAGGTGAGAATATGGCTAAACAACCAGATGAGCATATATTAAAGCAAATTGTGATTGACTTGAAACATAAAGGGTACGAAATACAATCATATAAATATCTTGGAAAGAAAGGTAACTACATTAGATTTGCGAAACCATTACAAGAAAACATTAATTTACCAATAGGTTGGGAATATAGCAAAGTATTTAACTTGTTATATACTGAGAGAACTGGGGTAACATGTTGTAAGGATTTGGCTAAATGGGCAAATGGATTAGGTGAATATGTAGAACCTTCGTCAAGAGAAATAAGCTATAGTATGTGTGAGGAAGAATATGACAGTATATGGTATTATGCGAAGTGAAGGTGAATACGAAGATAAAGTTACTTGGGTTGAAGAAATACGTTATAAAGATAAAGAAAGTGCAGAAAATAGAATCAATGAAATAAAAAATGAAAAAGATAGGCTTAATTTGCAAACAGATGCATGTATTAATTGTAATGGGAATTATGACTATATGCTATGTTATGAGAATGATGGTAAATATTCAAACTGTATAAATCGAAGTTATTTTTATGACATGGAATATCCACCAGAGATAATAGAATTTGAGGCGATATAGTGGAAGTTATGTGGTATACAATAGGACGAAGTATGAATACTTCAACTTACCCAGCTCCACAATGGTTATTAATAATCACATCATTGCTGATGTTTATGATAGGAATATTTTTTCTAATAAAAGGAATCATATTTATAAAACATGAGGATATGACAAACGGTGTATTTTTCGTATTTGTATTTTTAATGCTCAGTATAATAGGAGTATTGTTGATGACATATATGCAGTAAAGAAAAATTATATTACTACAGAATCATATATTGGAGATAAACCAGTAAAGGGAGGAAGATTTGGCTAAAGTATATGGTATGAGAGTTCTTGTAGCGTGCGAAGAAAGTCAACGAGTATGTATAGAGTTTCGCAAACTAGGGCATGAAGCTTACTCATGTGATATCGAACCAGAAAGCGGGGATCATCCAGAATGGCATATTCAGCAAGATGTTTTGACTTTGCTTGATGGTGATTGTGAGTTCAAAACTAATGATGATTCTAGTCATTATGTAGTTGGCAAATGGGATTTAATTATTGCATTCCCACCATGCACATATTTGACGAATGCTGGCACAAGACATTTTTCGCCAAGGTGCAATACTTCGGAAAAGATAGCAGAACGTGTCAAGTTACGCGAGGAAGCCGCTAACTTCTTTATGAAATTTGCAAATGCTGAATGCGATAAAATTGCAATAGAAAATCCTGTAGGTTGGATGAATACAACATATCGAAAGCCAGACCAGATAATACAGCCATATTGGTTTGGAGATTCTGCGGCTAAGAGAACTTGTTTATGGCTTAAAGGATTGCCGAAGCTCGAACCAACTGATATGCTTCCTAAGCCTGAGCCGATGTATATATGTGAAGGTGAAAAATGTAAAGGTAAGCCGATAGGATGGTGTGAAGGAATGCGTAATATAAAAGGTGGTCAAAAGGAACGAGCTAAAGCTAGAAGTAAGACATTTGAAGGAATTGCAAGAGCTTTTGCGAGTCAATGGTCTTAACTATAAGGAGATGTATAAATATTGAATATTAATGTTCTGTCGTTATTTGATGGTATAGGCACTGGTAAACTAGCTTTAGATATGGCAGGTATACCTGTTGATAAATATTATTCATATGAAATCAATAAACAAGCAAATCTAGTATCACAGAAAAATCACTCTACCATAATACAATGTGGGAGTGTAGTAGATGCTGATTTCACAAAATATAAAAATATTGATTTGATGATAGGTGGTAGTCCATGCCAAGATTTATCCTTTGCCGGGAAACAAGAAGGATTAAAAGGAAATCAAAGTAAATTATTCTTTGAATATGTTAGAGCATTAGAAGAATGTAGTCCTAAATATTTTCTATTAGAAAATGTCTTAATGAAAAAAGAATATGAAGATATCATAAGTTCATATTTAGGAGTAAAACCTACAATGATAAATTCTGATTTAGTATCAGCGCAAACAAGAAAACGTTTATACTGGACAAATATTCCAAATATTCAACAACCACAAGATAAGAATATTAAATTGCAGGATATACTTGAGTCAAACACTTGGGAAGATGGTCGCAAATTAAATAAAGCTACTATTCTAGGTAGAAGATTAGATTCTAATGGGACACGCAAGGATTACGATAAAAATATACCGATAACACAATGTTTAGAAGTGCGTGCAAGTAATGTAGACAAGTCAGGATGTTTGACTACTGTTCAAAAAGATAATACATTAACACCATTAGGAATTGGTCTATATCCTAATGTGTATGAAAGAAAACTTCCATATAGGAATTATACATTAAAAGAATATTTGAGATTGCAAACCTTACCAGATGATTACATGGATGGTTTGAATATTGGAGAATCTACTTGTAAGAAAATGATTGGCAATGGATGGACGGCAGATGTTATAAAACATATATTTTCTTATATAAAATAATTTTTCAAAAACTATTGACAAAGTGATTTTATATGATATAATATAAATAGGAAACAAAATAATTGATAAGGAGATTCCATGATAATAGAAACGAAATTTGATATTGGGATTGTTCGTAGAGTAGAAATTAGTATTGATGAAGAAAATCAAAAATAAGATATGCTTATTATATAGGCCTCAAAGCCAATATTGTATATAGTGAAAATGTATTTGATTCAATAGAATGCGCACAAGATGAATGTGATATAAGAAATTTTAAGGAGGATTTGGTATGAATGTTAGTTTAGAATTTATATGGGAAGAGTTTTGTGCAAGGTACGGTAATGAGTACACCGAAAAGATTACATTGTTAGTGATATTAAAGTTAATCCAGAAAGGTGTACTCACATTTGAAGATTTTGATGATGCGATTAGGAGTGACGTGTTACTTGCACTGAATGAAAATGTAGTAGGAGGGATCGAGTAATGTTCGTTTGTGAAAAATGTCATGAAAATAAATCTGTATATGATTATAAAACTAAAACATATACATGTGGAGCGTGTGGATACAGTGTTGTCGTAAAACCAAGGCATGGAACGTGTTATGCTTGTGGTGCTGAGTACATGCACTACTCTTGGCACGATCCTAGTTGCTGTACAAAATGTCATAAAAGTTTTATAGATTAAATGCATAAAAGGGGGAAGTTGTGATAATATGTAAAATAGGCCAATACTTACTCCAGGATAATATTGATATACCAGTATATCAAATAGACAATACGTTCATAGCAAGAGATAAAAACTTGGGTATTAGCATAGTAGAGTATTCAATGAATGATTTGCATAATAAAGTAGAGTCAAAATTACTTTGGTATTTAGAAAGTGCTAGACTCGACAAAGAGAAAAAAATTAGGCGCAAATTAATAAAAATGATTAAGGGGTTTGATTAATGTGAATTTGAATAATGTAATTGGCATATATGAAGATATGGAAATTACAGTGGGTGACATGGAATTATTAAAACTACTCAAGCCAGTTATCGTATATATAAATGATACTAATGTTGGCAAACAACAACAAGACAATTGGGATAAACGTATGGAATATTTCAATGGAACTGAGTTGTGGAGTTATGATGATAATTATGGATGGAGGAGTAAGTTAGTAAATGAATAATAGAAATGAAATAAGTGGCATTTGTCCTGGATATATTGGTAAATATGAAGGGTTTGAAATTACTAAGGATGAC
>QMCD01004161.1_pt1 | contig 16098 bp, 16 predicted proteins | sample 1821841 | NCBI WGS metagenome assembly QMCD01 (sample SAMN01991225, study PRJNA193472) | Termite gut metagenome, whole genome shotgun sequencing project. | isolation source: worker | host: Macrotermes natalensis | reverse complement strand
TGCACGCAAAGCTTTATAAACCTGCACGCCTGACTTGCGGGCCGGAGAGCAGATACTCCAGCGATGATAGTTCAACCCCAATGAGCCGTTGCGAAAACGTGTTACACGAATCGGATAGAGGTGGCACGAGACAGGTTTAGGAAAGTCCTTGAGTTCTTCGGATGCACCCTCCGCAGCCGCAGCCCGCTCTATAGCGCACAGCGTTATGCCGTTCTCTCGGAATGAGTAGGCGCATTCGGCATCGTTGACTAACGTCGTTGTCAGATCGCCATCCTCGTCCAATACTGCAAATCCCTGACTTTCAATAGCATAAATGCCCTCCGGCGTCATATATGGACGGTATTGCGGATATAATCTTTCGAGTATTGGAACCTCTTCGGTTTCCAAAGGTGCTCCCGAATTACCGTCGACACAACACTCACCACGGCACGCGGTAATGTCGCAACAGAAGCCCTCGCGCAACAAGTCGAGGCTGACTATTTTACCGTCGATCTCCAACATAGGTCTCTGCAATTATAAGGTCGAAAAGTTCGCCCAACGGCATACCCACACTCGCTGCCTGCTTGGGTACGATACTTCCGGCGCTCATACCCGGAATAGAATTTATCTCGATCATAACCGGCCTGCCATCTTTCAACACCATAAAATCTATACGCACCAATCCACGGCAACGGCACGCACGGTAAGCTTTCACAGCCATTTCACGCACTCTTTCGGCAATAGCAGGATCGATGTCAGCAGGTGTGATTTCGTCCGAAAAACCGGTAGTGTATTTAGCCTCGTAATCGAAAAACTCGTTATGCGAAATGATCTCGGTAAGCTGGAAAACCGCATGCCCTTGCAACGTAATTATAGGGCAACGCCCCGGCTCGATCGACACGGCATTCTTCCCTGCCGGCTCCAAACCGATCAAACCGCACGCCACTTCGCGGCCGTCCAAAAACTCCTCTACCAGCACCTCGTAGCTCTCCCCGAACGCCGCCTCGACAGCCGCCTGCAGATCTTCGGCACGTTTAACCTTAGTAACCCCAAAACTGCTCCCGCTGGCGTTGGGTTTGACGAAAACAGGCAAGCCTAAGACATCTATAATAGCCCGTATATCGATCGTTTCTCCTTTTCTCAAAAATACCTCCTTCGCCGTGTCGACCCCTGCGCTTTCCACCATGCGTTTGCACAGTTGTTTATCGAAAGTTATCACCGAACTCACCATCCCGCACGTCGAATAGGGCACACCCAGCATATCGAAATAACCCTGAACGCGCCCATCCTCGCCTGGGGTTCCGTGAATAAGTATCAACGCATAATCGAACCGCTCGCCATCCAGCGAAAAGTCGTTCAAATCCACGCGGGAATCCCCACACATCCATACTCCGCCTCGCACATCGACTAAACGGACATCGTATTTCGCGGCATATTTTGTGGCGCTTAACGCCTCCTGCACCTGCGCCGCACTACCCAACGACACCTCTCTCTCCGGCGAATCCCCGCCCGCCAAAAGCGCAATCTTCATCATATAATAGATAATTGAAAATAGAAAATTCCAAACAAGCTCTAAACCTTCACGCAATATGCGTAAGGTTGTTCAAGCGAAACAAAACTACATAGCCCATACTCGGGAAAATCACGGATTATAGTAATCCACGTAATGAAACGCAAAAATCTCGCGTAGCATCTTTATGCGCTCGATGGCCTCGACATTCGCAGGATCGAGTTCCAAGGCACGCAGAAATGCCGTTAGAGCCTCTCCCATACGCCCTGTCGAATTAAACCATTTCCCGCGCCTAATCCATCCCTCCGCCGTCGCGGGCCGCCATAATGCATGGGTGTAGATATAATCTTCCACCGCGTGTGTGACCATTCCACTGATATCTCCACCCTCCGAAAGCGCCTGCCGCACGTCGGTCGATGAAAAATCCCATCGCGGCGCACCCTCTAAAATACTTACTGCAACACCGTCAGAAACACCATCCGGGAACGTATAACCGTCACGCGGATAGATATAAAATCTGTCAAGGCTCTGGATTCCCAATATGTGGCCGGCACCTACGCGCGCGCCGACGTTGTCATCGCCAGCCCGCAAGCACCGCAAATTCGTTACCCGGGTGCTCGCATCCCAAAAACCGCAACGTGTCGATAGTATATGACGGCCGCGGCAATCCGAACTCCACATCGCTTACCATCACCGGCAATTCCGAGAGTTGTTCTTCGATGGCGAGCCGCGTCATTGCCAGACGGTCTTCATCCGGTGCCAAATCATCACGCAAAGGGTTTTGCGGCGATACCACCATCCATACCTCGTCGGCTATTCTCTGCCGTGCCGCCCACTCCGCAATCGCCGTATGACCGTTGTGCACAGGGTTGAACGACCCGAAATAAAGCAACACCCTACTCATTACTCTTCATCTTCTTCAATATTTCTCGGTGAAGGTGGTCATGGGCAATTCCCGTACGTATCGTACCGTTGTATGCGATCGAAATTCCGCCCGTCTCCTCCGACACCACCACCACCACGGCATCCGTCGCCTCACTCACGCCCAACGCAGCCCTGTGCCTCATGCCGAACGACACCGGCACCTCGCTCTGCGTCGAGGGCAACACGCATTTTGCCGCCTCTATGCGCCCGTCCCTGATTATTACGGCCCCATCGTGCAATGGCGAATTTTTGAAAAAAATATTCTTCAGAAGCGGCGTCGAGATTATTGCATCCACCGCGACACCCGTCTCGGCTATATGGGTGAGTACCACCTTTTGCTGTATAACTATCAATGCGCCGGTCTTGGTCAAAGACATATCCATACACGCACGCACAAGCGGCGTTAGATACTCATAGCCCTCGGCCTCGACACCACGCATGGAAAACAGGCGGCTCCAGAACGTTTTGCGCCTCATGCTCCGCTTTCCGATCATCTGCAAGAACCGCCTTATCTCGGGCTGGAAGACCACAATAAGCGCAACGACACCCACTCCGATGATATGCCCCATAATGGCGCGCAGCATCTGCATCTGCAAAGCATCGACCACCATCCACAGAATGTAGATCAGAAGTATACCCGTAAGAATGCTCGGCGCCGGTGTGCCTCGCGCGATCTTGTAGATATAATACATGATCAGCGCCACCACGACGATGTCGATAATATCTATAAATGTAAACGAAATGAAACCCAAGTCGATAACGATTAATGGTTAGTGATCAATGGTTAATGGGGCAATAGGTTGTACTTGACCATGATTGTCGTCTCTCGCGATGACAAATCTTTACAAGTCGTCGGCAACTCGCCGAAACAGTATTCTTATCAATGCCTGCCACCACACAAACCTTCGTTTATTGCCTTGCAATTTTCGCATTCCGTCGTTTTCTGCGTACTGCATCCCTCCTTTGCAGGGCACTCCAGTCCCAAACGCTGCATATCGGGGTTGGTGCCTACCTCGCCCTGAATGTCGCGCCCTTTGAATATCTGCGTGATACCGAGTGCGAGGGCCATAAATGCCAACGCCCCGAGGCTTGATATAACTACGATCCAAAGCATACCGACAAAATTAAAAACGCACAAGTGCGCATATCTCGCCGTAAAGTTATATATTTGTGAGAACATTACCAAGCCATGAACATAGTGATTTCGGGTGCGGGCGAAGTGGGGAGCCATCTGGCTAAGCTGCTGAGCGCCACCAAACACAACATAACGATCATCGATCAGGACCGCAAGCTGTTGGACAACGTTGCGGCGTCCGCCGATGTGGTGGCTATCGAGGGTGACCCGTCGGAGTTCGGTATTCTGCGCCGTGCGGCAGTGCGCAAGGCGGGGCTATTCGTGGCCGTAACGCCAGATGAGAACCTCAATGTGGTATCGGCAGCGGTCGCCAAGCGCCTCGGGGCGGGAAAATGCGTGGTGCGCGTCGACCACAGCGAGTATATGGAGCCGGGTAACGCCGAGGTATTCACCGACATGGGTATCGACCACATGTTCTACCCCGAGATGGTGGCGGCACACGAGGTGGTGACTCTCTTAGGGCACACCTCAACGACAGAGTATATGGATTTTGCCGACGGACTGTTGGCGTTAGCGGTATTGAGGTTGGGCAGTTCATCGCCGATGGTCGGTAAGCGGCTGATAGACGCAACGCCCGTAAAAGGCAAATTACCCTACCGAACAGTGGCTATCGGGCGCGGCGAGAAGACTATAATCCCTCACGGCGACGACGTTTTCAACGAAGGCGACACGGTGTATGTAATCATGGGCCGCGACAGTAAAAATGAGGTCGTGCACTATGCAGGGCAACATAATGTGCATATCCGCGACGTAATGATCGTGGGCGGCAGCCGCATCGGGGCGTTGGTGGCGCGGGAGTTGGAGAACGACGTGGCCGTCAAACTTATAGAATACAACGCCGACAAAGCCTACAAGTTGGCCGAGATATTGGACAAGACGCTGATAATAAACGACGACGGGCGTAATATAGAGGCCATGATCGAGGAGGGGTTAAACACCACTGATGCTTTCGTAGCGGTTACGGGGCGTTCGGAAACCAATATTCTTGCGGCCATGATCGCCAAAAAGATGGGCGTCAAAAAGGTGATCGCCGAGGTCGAGAACCTCAACTACATCTCGCTGGCCGAAAGTATAGGTGTGGACACGATTATCAACAAGAAGCTGGTCACGGCAAGCACCATTTTCCGTTTTACGATGAACACCGAAGTGCAAGCTGTAAGGTACCTGACAGGTAGCGAGGCAGAGGTGCTGGAGTTTATCGTAAAACCTGGTTCTCCTGCAACGCGAAGCCCTTTAAGGGATCTGGACTTCCCGCGCGACGCCACTGTGGGCGGGGTAGTACGCGGCGATAACGCGCTGATCGCCACGGGCGATACCGAAATAATGGCGGGCGACAGGGGGGGCGTTTTCTCTCTACCCGCTGCAGCAGAAAAGGTAGGACGATACTTTAATTAATGGAATATTGAAAATGGATAATTCAGGAGCGTCTGCAAGGCTGTTATTTGGGATGTTAACCAGATGACAGTATTTAAGCCGCTCCATACGCATCAAACAATTATCCATAAATAAGCCCCACATGGGCACGCACTATGACTCTGACACAAATAATAGGCACATTTCTGGCCGGCAGGCTGAGGGCTATCGAGCGGTTTCGGCGTTATCCCCATGAGGTGCAGGCCGAGCAGTTGCGTTATCTTACACAGAACCGCAAACGGGCGAAGTACGACCGCGAAGATATAGTTGAGTACGACGATATATCCCCGTGGGTCGACCGTGCGCGAGCGGGTGAGAGCGATGTGCTATGGCCCGGATGTGTGAAATGGTTCGCACGTTCATCGGGAACGACAGCCAAGAGCAAATATATCCCCGTAACGCAGGCGGGGTTAAATGATTCGCATCTGCGTGGACCGCGGGACGTGATGGCGTTGTTCTGCGATCTTTATCCACAGTCGCGCGTTTTCAACGGCAAGTCGCTCACTTTGGGCGGCAGTCGCCGCGTGGAACGCGAGGGCGAGAGTGCGCTGACAGGAGATCTGTCGGCTATTCTTCTGGAGAATACCCCCGCATGGGCCAACCTGCGTAGGGTGCCGAGCGTAGAGACAGCGCTTATACCCGATTTCGACCGTAAGGTGGACGCCATCTGTCGCGAGACGGTGAAGCAGGACGTGCGCTCGTTCGCGGGTGTGCCTTCGTGGAACCTGGTCATGCTCAACAAGGTTATGGAATACACGGGTGCGCAGACTGTTCTTGACGTATGGCCCGACATGGAACTGTTCGTTCACGGCGGCATAGGTTTTGCACCTTACAGGACCGAGTACGAGCGTATCATCCCTTCGCCGATAATGAAGTATATGGAGACCTACAACGCCTCCGAGGGCTTCTTCGCCATTGCCGACGACCCATCGCGGGACGATATGCTGTTGATGCTCGACTATGGGGTCTATTACGAGTTCCTGCCCATGTCCAAGTTGGGCGACCGCTCGGCGGCGGTACCTTTGGAGGGTGTACGCACGGGGGTGAATTACGCCATGATAATCACCACGAGCAATGGCTTGTGGCGTTATATGATCGGCGACACAGTGGAGTTCACGTCCGTCGACCCTTACCGTATACGCATCACAGGACGCACTAAACACCATATCAACGTCTTCGGCGAGGAGGTTATGGCAGGTAATGCCGCCGATGCCATGACTGCCGCATGCAATGCCACGGGCGCCGATGTATCGGAATACACGGTTGCGCCGGTATTTATGCAAGGCAAGGAGAAGGGTGCGCACCAGTGGGTAGTTGAGTTCCGGCGCACACCGTCAAGCATCGAAGAGTTCTCGACAGTGTTGGACAAAGTGTTGCAGGGAGTGAATTCTGACTATGAAGCGAAACGTTTCCGCGACACGACATTGCAGGCCCCGGTGATCAGCGTCGTGCCCGAAGGCACATTCATCCGTTGGCTCGCCGCCCACGGCAAACTCGGCGGCCAACACAAAGTACCGCGGCTGAGCAACGACCGGATCATCGTAGATGAAATTATGAGTTATGAATTATGAGTTATAAGTGATGCTAATAGCTCATTATCATCGACTGTAGCCATGTTGTCGTCCGGTGCGTGTCCGTACAGGATAATTTATGTCCGTAAACTATTGAATGTTCCAGGCGAACGGCCGATGTAGGTAGATAATAATTATGAGTGTGCAAGCTTTTTCATAACTCATAACTCATAATTCATAACTCATAATTCGAAATGTATATAGCGATAGCGGGAAATATAGGCAGCGGGAAAACAACGCTGACAGAGATACTTGCCGAGAGGCTGAAGGCTACGGTATTGGAGGAAAACACCCATAACCCCTACCTTAACGACTTCTACAAGGATATGAGTCGCTGGTCGTTCAACTTGCAGGTCTATTTTCTCGGTAGCCGCATCAGGCAAGCGGGGGAAGCAGCGAAGATCGAGGGCAACATCGTGCAGGACAGGACCGTCTACGAGGACGCCCATATCTTCGCTGCCAATCTGCATGAGATGGGTCTGCTGCCATCGCGGGATTACAACTCTTATATGGATATATTCGGGTTCGTGGAGCACCTTATTCCGCAGCCCGACGTGTTGATATACCTTAAGGGGAGCGTGCCGACACTTATCAGTCAGATACAGAAGCGCGGGCGAGCATACGAGATGTCGATCCAGGAAGATTACCTGGCGCGCCTGAACGGTAAATACGAGAATTGGGTGAACAATATCTACACGGGACGAGTTATCACGCTCGATATCGACAAAGAGGATTTTCTTCTCGACCCGCAGGTGATCGACAAGCTTATCGAGAAATTATGACACAGTTTCCGGAAGATTTTTTGCGGCGCAGTTTACCGGTTGGGCTTTTAGAGGCTTTGGACGGCGAGATACCCGTATCGATACGGTTCAACCCTTTCAAGGTTACCGAAAAGCCCGATGGATTGAAACAGGTTCCATGGTGCCGGTGGGGCTATTATCTGGAAAGCAGGCCGCAATTTTCGCTCGACCCTGCATGGCACGCAGGAGCATATTACGTTCAGGAGGCAAGTTCTATGTTCGTTGGGCATATATTGGAACACCTGCCCGGAATAGATAAGACGCATGCCCGTATTCTGGATTTGTGCGCGGCACCCGGAGGTAAAACGACATTATTATCGACGTTGGTCGGACTGGACGGATTGGTAGTCGCTAACGAGCCTATCCGCGCACGGGCACAAACATTGGCCGACAATGTGGCACGTTGGGGGTTGGGCAATGTTGCCGTTACGTGTAATGACCCGTCGCACTTCACATCGCTTGCAGGATGGTTCGATGTGATCTTGGTCGATGCTCCGTGCTCGGGAGAGGGTATGTTCCGCCGCCATCCCGAGGCAAGGGCCGAGTGGAGCGAGGCGAATGTAGAACTATGCGCGCGCAGGCAACGGCGTATACTCGCAGATGTTTGGGACGCACTCAGGCCCGGAGGATATCTTATATACAGTACCTGCACATTCAACCGTGCCGAGAATGAAGATAACGTCGAGTGGCTGTTGCGCGAATATAACGGCGAACAGGTGGACGTTGAGGTACCAGATGGTGTCGAACGTACCGATTTCGGTTATCGTTTCTGGCCGCACCGCATCGATGGCGAGGGATTTTTCGCCGCGGCAATACGCAAAGACGACGGCAAAATTAAATCACAACGCTCCAGACCACGAAGAGAGGCGTTGGATGATGCTCCGCGCGATGTTGTCCGCGAATTGGGTCGATGGGTCGAACAACCCGAATACATGCGTTTCGCACAGGCAGGGGATAACTTCTACGGATTCTACAACGCGAGATTCCATGACGTATGCACTCTTGCAGGAGTGATGTCGGTGATATATTCAGGTGTGCGCATGGGGCAGCTATTCAAGGGGCAGCTCAAGCCCGAGCACCCTTTAGCTCTGTTCCACGGTCTGCGCACCGAGGCTGTGGAGTTGCCGCTGGAGCAGGCTTTGAGATATCTGCAAAAAGGAGATATAAGCGCGGAACTGCTTGTCGAAGGCATGAACTTAGTGGCATGCGGCGGCTATCCCATCGGTTGGGCAAAACGCATAGGCAGGCGCGTCAATAACCTCTACCCGAGCGGAATGAGGATTAGAACAATGGATAATGGTTAATGGGAAAATATGTATTCTTTTCCATGAGACAGTGGCGTCATCACAGAGCAACAAATGTATCACAACCGATGTTCACACATTTCATTCTTAATTAATGGAAGTCATTATTTCGGCAGCGATTTCGATAGACGGATATTTGGACGATGCATCATCCGAGCGGCTGCGATTGTCGAGTCCCGAGGATTGGGAGGCAGTTCGTAAGCTGCGTAGCGAGTGCGATGCCATATTGGTGGGCGCCGAGACGGTGCGCAAGGATAACCCCTCGCTTAAGGAGGCATCTTTGCGGGTGATCGTTTCACGTTCCGGCAACATATCTGCCGATGCGCGTATCTTCGCAGGAGGTGAGGTTCTGGTACTCTCGGGACGAGAGTTCACCGCACGCAATATCATCGCGGAACTCGAACGGCGCGGTGTGCGGCGGTTGATGGTAGAAGGCGGTGCACAGATTCTGTCGATGTTCCTCGTCGAAGGCATGGCCGACAGATTGAGGCTCGCCGTAGCACCTATATTGGCGGGCGGCGGGGTACGGTTCCCGAGTGTCGCAGCAACTCGAATGCAACTCGAAAAAGTGGAACAATTAGGCGATACCGCAGTAATACACTTCGTTAATTGACAATTATGTAATTTGTACAGAAACTTCACCGTAGTGCACTAACACACTAATTGCCAGACAGGATAATTCAGTGTCATCTCGAAGCGGGGAGCGAGAGAACTCTCTTTTGTTGTCATCCCGATCTTGTCAAAGGATCTGATTAAATTTNTTGATATCTCTCGCTCTACCTTGGCGAACAAAAATACGTTAGCCTTTCTCCTCGCGGCTCGGCATAGTTCACGAGTGGAATCTGCTATCGCTCGCAGCGTCGATTCGAGATGACAGTACTATAACATCCTTCGACTCGTCTCAGGGGTATTCGAGATGAAATACAAACCACAAACATATTAACTAAACAGTGTGAAAAAAACCGACATAGAATATTTGGAACGCGCTATAGAGCTAAGCAAAAACAGCAAGCCGAGTCCAACCGCTTATCGTGTGGGCGCCGTTATCGTTACTCCCTGCGGACAGGTTTTCGAGGGCTACACCCATGAAACCGACGAAAAAAATCACGCCGAGGAGGAGGCCATCGCAAAAGCCGTTAAAGCAGGAGCGAAACTAACCGGAGCGACTATATACGCCTCTATGGAACCTTGCTCCACAAGGGCTTCCAAACCTATTTCATGCAGCGATTTGATCATAAACCACTGTTTCGACAGGGTGGTATTCGCATTGAAGGAGCCGTTGCTTTTCGCTGTATGCACAGGGGCGGAGAAACTCGCCGAGGCAGGGATAGAGACCGTTCATATCGACAGCCTTGCCGAAAAAGTGCGCGAGATCAATGCACATCTGTTGCACATGGCATGAGTACTTGGCTACATAGGTGAAATAATATTTAACATGACTTTGTGCATAAACCTAAAATCTTTTTATTTGTCTTTACACCGAAAATTATTGTCTACGACGAGATAACACTCCCCTAATACCATCGGATACATTACGATTCTTTCGTAAAGCGTCAATTTCATTCCTTGTCTTCTGAAACTTCGACATTTTCTTAAGACTTAACAATAATAAAGGCGAGTCTTTCACACTATAACTAATACGTGGGCTTTACTCTATTATTTGTTAAGTCTGGTTGTCAAAGGCTTCAGAAGACAAGGAATGAAGTATTGCCCCATGTTTTTTATGCCTATACTACAACTCTATAGTTTTATAAACCCGCCACTACGGGCTTTTTTTGTTTGTGTATACGTACAACTTTTCTTAATTTTATCTCTCCTTGCTATTCACACCCTTCCGCCTGTCGAACAGGAAACGAGACTGCTTCGGTCCAATGATAATGCTTAATACGCAACTGTTAACAGAATGAATAATACGAGCGAAAAATTAATCTGTAATCATTAATCACTAACCATTAATCACTATCTTTGCGTAAAAATCTCATGAAGGGAATAGTTTTGGCAGGAGGTAGCGGTACGAGGCTATATCCTATGACCAAGGGGGTGTCGAAGCAGTTATTGCCCGTCTACGACAAACCGATGATATATTATCCGCTTTCTGTGTTAATGCTGGCGGGAATCCGTGAAATCCTTATCATATCGACACCTCACGACCTGTCCGGGTTTCGCCGCCTGTTGGGTACAGGCGAGGAATTGGGTGTCGAGTTCTCGTATATAGAGCAACCGTCGCCCGATGGCTTGGCGCAAGCGTTTATTTTGGGAGAGGAGTTTATAGGCGGCGATTCGGCGGCATTGGTACTTGGCGACAATATCTTCTACGGTCAGGGTTTTACGCAAATGCTGCAAAATGCCGTCAGGGAGGCCGAGGCTGGCCGTGCAACCATCTTCGGATACAGGGTCCACGACCCCGAGAGATATGGTATAGCCGAATTAGACGAAAATATGAAGGTTACCGGCCTCGAGGAAAAACCGCTGAAGCCCTGCTCGAACTATGCCGTGACGGGGCTGTATTTCTACCCCGACAACGTAGTGGAAGAGGCGAAAAAAGTGCGACCCTCCAAAAGGGGTGAGTTGGAGATAACAGATCTAAACCGCCTCTATATGGAGTCGGGAACATTGCACATGGAGCGCTTTTGGGACGTGGCTTCGCATGGTTGGATACCGGCACGCCGCACTCGTTAAGCGAGGCCGCAATATTTATCGAAGTGGTCGAGTCGCAACAGAAAATTCAGGTCGCCTGTCTGGAAGAGATCGCTTTCCGAAAGGGGTGGATAACGCGCAAACAACTGTTCGCATTAGCCGAACCGATGCAGGCCACCGAATACGGACAATACATAATACGGCTTTGCAACGAAAAACATGCGCAAGTGTTTGGCGGGCAAGGAAAATAGTCGTAAATTCGCGGCGCCAAGACTAAGTAAGTAAAATCTACAAACTTTAAATAAACTCTATTATGGGTAAAATCAAATCCCTTGACGATTTGCGCACAAAGAAGCAGTCGGTCGAGGGGGCTATGAGCATTCGTGAAGAAGGCGGCAAGCCTGCGCCCGCGGGAGCGCACCAGATGCACCTTTTGGTGTGCGGCGGTACAGGATGCCGTGCATCGGAGAGCGCGAAGATCGTCGACGACCTCCATGCCGAGATCAAAAAGCAGGGATTGGACAAGAAAGCACAGGTGATCCAGACAGGTTGCTTCGGTTTCTGCGAAAAAGGCCCGATCGTGAAAATGATCCCCGACAACACGTTCTATGTACAGGTTACGCCGGACGATGTTCCGGAGTTGGTAGCCGAGCATGTTGCCAAAGGGAACAAGGTAGAGCGCCTGCTCTATGTCGACCCCAAGACCAAGCAGCACATCGAGGACAGCAAGCACATGGGCTTCTATGAAAAGCAGTTGCGTATCGCTCTTAGGAACTGCGGTTTGATCGACCCCGAAAATATTGACGAATATATCGCCCGCGACGGCTATGCGGCGATAGGCAAGATCCTGAATGAGTACTCGCCTGCCGAGGCTATCGATATTTTGAAAAAGTCGGGTCTTCGCGGTCGCGGCGGTGCCGGTTTCCCTACAGGATTAAAATGGGAGATCGCAAGCAAAAACAGCGCCGACCAGAAATATGTGGTCTGCAACGCCGACGAGGGCGACCCTGGTGCGTTCATGGACAGGTCGATCCTCGAGGGCGACCCCCACTCCGTTTTGGAGGCTATGGCGATCTGCGGCTACTGTATCGGTGCTACAAAGGGTTTGGTGTATATCAGGGCCGAGTATCCGCTGGCCATACAGCGTCTGCAGGTGGCAATCGATCAGGCTCGCGAAGCAGGTCTGTTGGGCGACAATATATTAGGATCGAAGTTCAGTTTCGACGTCGAGTTGCGTTATGGTGCAGGTGCGTTCGTATGCGGCGAAGAGACGGCACTCATCCACTCAATGGAAGGCGAGCGCGGCGAGCCGACCGTTAAACCTCCCTTCCCTGCCGAAAGCGGCTATCTTGGCAAACCGACTAACGTGAACAACGTCGAGACGTATGCCAACGTTCCTGTTATCTTTCTTAAAGGGCCGGAGTGGTTCTCGAGCATCGGCACCGAAAAAAGCAAGGGCACGAAAGTGTTCGCACTTGCGGGCAAGATCAACAACGTCGGTTTGATCGAGGTACCGATGGGTATCACGCTGCGTGAGATCATTTATGAGATCGGCGGCGGCATCAAGGGCGGCAAGAAATTCAAGGCCATGCAGACCGGCGGCCCCTCGGGCGGCTGTCTGACAGAAAAGCACCTCGATACTCCCATCGACTATGAGAACCTGACGGCTGCCGGCTCGATGATGGGTTCGGGCGGTATGATCGTTCTGGATGAGGACGACTGTATGGTGTCGGTATATTATCTCGAATTCACTGTTGAGGAGTCGTGCGGCAAGTGCGCTCCGTGCCGCGTGGGTAACAAGAGACTGCACGAGACGCTGGAGAAAATCTGCGACGGCAAGGGTACTGAAGAGGATCTGCCCTATCTGAAGAACCTTAGCACGGTTATCAAGGATACCGCACTGTGCGGTCTGGGCCAGACATCGCCCAACCCCGTACTCTCGACTATGGAGCACTTCTGGGACGAGTATGTGGCGCACGTTACGACACGCACCTGCCCTGCAGGCAAGTGTAAGGCATTGATGTCCTACACGATCGACGCGGCCAAGTGTACGGGCTGTACGCTCTGTTCGAGAGTGTGCCCCGTAGGTGCTATCACGGGCGACAAACGCGAACCGCATGTGATCGACCAGGCCAAGTGCATCCGCTGCGGCGCATGTTACGACAAGTGTAAATTCACCGCTATCAACGTACAATAATCATGAGCATGATAAAATTAACGATCGACAATAACGTCATAGAGGTCGAAAAAGGTACGACGGTCTATCAGGCGGCGAAACAGTTGGGTATCAAAATTCCCGCGCTGTGCTATATGAACCTCCACCACTTGGGTATCGAGAACAAGCCCGCCGGTTGCCGTGTATGTGTAGTCGAGATCGAGGGGCGCAGGAACCTCGCGCCGAGCTGCTCGACGGAGTGCATGGAAGGCATGGTTGTTAAAACGCACACCGTGAGGGTTATCAACGCACGCAAGACAGTGTTGGAACTGATCCTGAGCGACCACCCGAAAGATTGCCTTATTTGCCCGACCAACGGGCAGTGCGACCTTCAGGATGTCGCCAAAACGTTGGGTATTCGTGAAATCCACGCCGTGGAGAATGCCGCAATGTCGACTTATCGCAAGGATGTTTCTCCGGCCCTGAACAGGGATATGGACAAATGTATAATGTGCCGCCGCTGCGAAACGATCTGTAACAAAGTGCAGACGGTAGGCGCGCTGAACGCCATCAACCGCGGGTTTACGAGCGTCGTGGCCCCCGCTTTCGAGCAGGACCTGACCGACTCACCGTGTACGTTCTGCGGACAGTGCGTGGCAGTTTGCCCGACGGGTGCGCTGACGGCATTCGACCAGACCAACAGCATCGTACGTGCACTGGCCGATCCGACAAAGACGGTTATCGTACAAACCGCACCGGCCGTTCGTGCAGCATTGGGCGAGGAGTTCGGCATGACTCCCGGTACATTGGTAACAGGTAAGTTGGCCGCCGCCCTGCGCAAGGTAGGCTTCGACAAGGTGTTCGACACCGATTTTGCTGCCGACCTCACGATCATGGAGGAAGGCACCGAACTGTTGGGCAGGCTGACCAAATTCCTCGGCGGCGACAAGAGTGTGAAGTTGCCGATTTTAACGTCGTGCTGCCCCGCATGGGTAAACTTCTTCGAGACCTACTATCCCTCGATGCTCGACATTCCGTCGACGGCACGTTCTCCTCAGCAGATGTTCGGCGCCGTGGCCAAGACCTACTATGCTGACATGCTGGGTATCAAACGTGAGGATATGGTGGTCGTCTCGGTTATGCCCTGCCTCGCTAAAAAATACGAGTGCGGACGCGACGAGTTCAAGGTCAACGGCAACCCCGATGTCGATTATGCTATTTCGACACGCGAATTGGCATCGCTTATCAAAGCGTTTAATATCGACTTCGCATCGTTGGCCGACGAGGATTTCGACGCCCCGTTGGGCGAATCTACCGGTGCTGCAGTTATCTTCGGCGCAACCGGCGGCGTTATCGAGGCAGCCGTTCGTACCGCTTATGAGGTATTCACCGGCAAGCCGCTTCCAAAGATCGACTTCACCGAACTGCGCGGCCTCGAAGGTATCCGCCAGGCGACGATCGACTTCAACGGCACACCCATCAATATCGGTATCGCACACCAGTTGGGCAATGCGCGCAAGTTGTTGGACGGTATAAAGAGCGGGATGTACAACTTCCACGCTATCGAGATCATGGCCTGCCCCGGCGGATGTATCGGCGGCGCGGGACAACCTCTGCACCACGGTAACTCGAGCATCATCAAGGCGCGTTTCGACGCTATCTACCGCGAGGATGCAAGCAAAACCATCCGCAAATCGCATGAGAATCCCTACGTACAGAAACTCTACAAGGAGTTCCTCGGAGCGCCGATGAGCGAGAAAGCGCACCACCTGCTGCACACTCACTACTTTAACAAGCAAAAAATCTAATCATGGGCACATATAATTTAACCGACTGTCAGGTCAAAAGGATAGGTGAAATTTGCGCGTCGTTCAACAACGACCCTGGCGAATTGATCAACGTTCTGCACAAGTCACAGGGCGAGTTCGGCTACCTGCCCGAGGAAGTACAGCGTGAGATAGCCAAGAACCTGGGTATTACTGTGGCCAAGGTCTACGGTGTGGTAACGTTCTATTCGTTCTTCACGATGACGCCCAAGGGCAAGCACGCGATCTCGGTCTGCATGGGAACTGCATGCTACGTCCGTGACGCCGAAAAAGTTGTCGACGAAGTAAAAAAGGAGTTGGGTATCGGTGTCGGCGAGGTTACGGCCGACGGAAAATTCTCGCTGGACTGCCTGCGCTGCGTAGGTGCCTGCGGGTTGGCTCCCGTGATGCTCATAGGCGAGAAAGTCTACGGTCGCGTAGAACCCAAACAGATAAAAGAAATTCTCGCAAGCTACGAGGGATAGTATCGGTAATTAACTATCAGTGGTTATTAAAAGGGGGTGCTTCGTAATGAAGCACCCCCTTTTTGTTGTATAATCTTTCATAAGAACCTGTCATCTCAAACGTGAGGCGCCTCCGTGCTCGTCGCACAGAGGCGGGTGCTCCCGCAGAGCAAATTTTTAGTCGCTATCTTGATCAAGTCGCATACGAATAGAAGAATATTATAGAATTGTCATCTCGAAGCGCGTAGCGATTGCGTGCTTGTGGAGAGGCGGGTGCCCCCGCAGGGCAATTATTTTAATTGTCATCTTGAGCGTGAAGCGAGAGATCTCATATTAGCAGGAAACTTCTGACAATAACTGAGATCTCTCGTTCCATGCTTAACAGGGAGACTACCCCATTG
>QMCD01001215.1_pt1 | contig 16107 bp, 17 predicted proteins | sample 1821841 | NCBI WGS metagenome assembly QMCD01 (sample SAMN01991225, study PRJNA193472) | Termite gut metagenome, whole genome shotgun sequencing project. | isolation source: worker | host: Macrotermes natalensis | reverse complement strand
TTTTCTTTGGTTCTTTCTTTTTTGCGATAGAAAAAAGAAAGAACAATATTAATATTTCAAACTTGTTCATATATTATTTACTCGTTGAATTACCGTGTTTTATGGCTGATAAACTCTTGACATAATAGTATAATTAATGTATAATAATAAAAGCAAGGGCAGCCGGTTAAACGGTCACCCCTCGTTAATGATTAAAGAATAACCGTCAACTTTAGAGAGTGTGGGCGGTTATTTCCTTTTATTGCCGTGCTGAAATATCGAAATGATATGGCAAACAACAATAATGAGTGTAAGAAAATCATTCCAACTCATCATGTGAAAAGCGAAGCTTTTCACATTGCTCACCCCCCAATCGAGGGGAAGTCTGACCGCCTAACCGTTAATGGCATACCCTTGCTTTAAAAAGTATACTGCATTTTTTGATATATGTCAACAATTATCGGGTTATTTATTAAGGTGATTCATTGATATTTTCAAATAAACTATAAGGGACCGCCGTAATCAGTTCGGCAGTCCCTTTATACATTTTAATGGTCAATATCTGTTATCATCTTAATCATTAATCCCTAACTCCTTTAACAGCTTTTCTGCCATATCGGTTTTTTCCCAGGCAACGCCCAAATCCTCCCTGCCGAAATGCCCGTATGCGGCAAGCTTTCTGTACTGCGGCTTGCGTAAATCAAGCATTTTTATTATAGCGGCGGGGCGCAGGTCAAATACTTTTTCAACAGCTCTGGCTATATCAATGTCGGGTACCGTTCCCGTTCCGAACGTGTCAATCGTAACCGAAACCGGCTTCGCCACTCCGATTGCATAAGCAAGCTGAATTTCGCACCTTCCCGCAAGCCCTGCCTTAACGATATTTTTAGCGGCATACCGCGCGGCGTAGGCGGCGCTTCTGTCAACCTTTGTGGGGTCTTTCCCTGAAAACGCTCCTCCTCCGTGACGTGCATACCCCCCGTATGTATCGACTATAATTTTGCGTCCGGTGACGCCGCTGTCTCCGTGAGGTCCGCCAATTACAAAACGTCCCGTTGGGTTTACAAAAATTTTCGTGTCAGTCATAAGCTCATCAGGAATAATCGGTTTTATTACCTGCTCTATGATATCCTCCCTTAATTTTTCAAGGGAAACATCCGCTCTGTGCTGAGATGAAACGACGACGGTATCAACCCTTACGGGTTTTTGATTCTCGTATTCAACGGTAACCTGGGTTTTTCCGTCGGGATAAAGGTATTCAAGCGAACCGTTTTTCCTGACCTCGGTAAGCTTCATCGCAAGCCTGTGAGCAAGGGATATGGGAAGCGGCATAAGCTCGGGGGTTTCGTCGCAGGCATAACCGAACATCATGCCCTGGTCGCCGGCTCCTGTCATGTTATCATCGGCGGTTTCACCCTCTTTATGTTCAAGGGCTTCGTCAACACCGAGGGCTATATCCCGCGACTGTTCGTCAATTGACTGCAATACGGCGCAGGTGTTTCCGTCAAAACCGCATTCCGCGTTGTCATAGCCTATATCAAGGACAACCTGACGGACAATTTTCGGAATATCCGCATAACAGCTTGTGGAAATTTCACCCATGCACATTACCATTCCGGTAGTGGTGCAGGTTTCGCAGGCAACCCGACCCATCGGGTCATTTTCGAGTATGGCGTCCAGGACAGCGTCGGACACCTGGTCGCAGAGCTTGTCGGGATGCCCCTCGGTAACGGACTCGGAAGTAAACAAAGTTTTAGACATCTTAAATCCTCCTGTATATAATTAATAAGAAAAAATCATAGCCGTAAAAAATAAAGCGTTTGGATTTACATCCAAACGCTGCGAATTTTATGATAAAATTCCTCATCTTTCGGATTTAACCGCAGGATTTAGCACCTTTTCCACCTGTATAAACAGGCGATTAGGTTGCCGGGCTTCACAGGACCAGTTCCTCAGCCGCTCTTGATAAGGCTATTCAATTTTCTGTTATCAGTATACCATATTAACCTGATTATGTCAATATATTATGCAAAAATAAATGATTCCCGCGTATTAACAAACACAGGAATCATTTTTAAGCGACTAAGCCGATAAGCCGGGTTCTGTCGTGTGCGGAAATCTATCTAGGCATACCGTCGCCGGTATGCTCAAGCCGTCGTTGCAGTGCGCCTGCCGAGCAGACAATAACGCACCGTACCAAAAAGACGTTGCATCGGACAGGGTTTACATGGCCATACGGTCTCCCGTATGCCGGTGAGCTCTTACCTCGCCTTTCCATCCTTACCAAAGCCTCCTTCGGACGCTTGACCTCCTTCGGACGCTTGACCTCCTTCGGACGCTTGACCTCCTTCGGACGCTTGACCTCCTTCGGAGACTTGGCGGTATATTTCTGTTGCACTTGCCCTGAGGTCGCCCTCGGCTGCCGTTAGCAGCTGCCCTTGCTCTGTGATGCCCGGACTTTCCTAATGCCTTTAAAGCCGCAAAGTCAGCATTAATCGCATTCAACCGCATAGCTTACTCGCTTTTGCATTTTCAAGTATAGCATATGCCTTACGCCTTGTCAAGCAGGCTGTGATTATTTCTGCGGATTTATCTGCCTAAATTTTCCGAGCAGAATTTTTTCTAGGGATACGTATAAAAGGCACATTGATAAAATCATAATTAAAAAATTGTACTGGTCAGAAAGTAATAAAAGAAAATTACCTAATGAATTATCTCCGTTTTCAAAACGCAGCATTCTTTTGTAAGCCATAATTGAATTTAACACAGTGATGATAAAAGACCTTCATTTAACATTACTATATATGGTATACATAACACAGCATATAAAATCATATAGTTTATGTAAAAATGTTTTTTCATCATATTAATTCCCTCTTTTTAAAAATTATCAGTTTTCGTTAATTTTACTTTTAACAGTTATATATTTTTAACCAAATTTATAACGAAGCGATAAAAGATTATTTGTGAGATATAATAATATTGTTGATTGGGATTTTTGAATTTAATGATTAAAGGAGGATGATTTTATGGAATACTGTAATATTAACGGCGATATTCCTTCCGGCTTCGGAATATATCTCGCTCATGATATGGATGCGATGAATTATTTTACCAATATACCGGTATCCGAACAGCATGAAATCATTAACGGAAGGAATCCGTTAAACTCCCGAGAAAATATAAAAAATTTTATAAAAGGCAATGAGTTCTGAATTAAAAAAATATGAATTAAAATGAAATCCGTTAATCCGTATTGCCGACAGCCGCGGCGGCGAAGTGAAATCAGACTTCGCCGCCGTTATTAATACTAATTTTTCAGCAGAATAAACGTATAAACCTGTCAAACGCATTAATGCCGTCCCTATCCCTCTTGAATACACCTGCATGTTCAAGAACCTTCAGGAAAACCAGACCGATTTCATGTTTGATTATATCATTAATATTATCTCTGTTTATGCTCGGATAATTACCGATAAAATTTTCCGCCCATAAGGCGTGCTTTTCAATCCTTTCATTATGGCGGATATTCTTTCCGCTTAATATAGCTTCGGACAGCTCCTCCATTTCCGTTTTCAGGCGGGGAGGCAAAACGGCAAGACCCATGACCTCAATCAGACCGATATTTTCTTTTTTTATATGATGAAGCTCCTCATGAGGGTGGTAAAGCCCCAAAGGATGCTTATCAGTTGTAATATTGTTCCTCAGTACCAAATCAAGCTCATAAACACCGCCTTTTTTCCTTGCTATGGGAGTCACGGTGTTATGAAGCTCCCCTTTTGTTTCCGCGAATACAAACACGCTTTCATCAGTGTAACCCCTCCATTTGTCAAGGATATTTCCGGCAAGAAGGAGTAAACGTTCCGAATCGGGACTTTGCAGACGTATTACCGACATCGGCCACTTAACGCGCCCTGCCTTAACGTCGTCAAAGCCTTTAACCGGATAGTATTTTTCCACGGGTGCCGTCTCCATAGCAAAAGTATAGCGTCCGCCCTGGAAATGCTCGTGGCTCAGTATGGAACCGCCCACTATCGGAAGCCCGGCGTTCGAACCCATAAAATAATGGGGGAATTTATCGGTGAAATCAAACAGTTTCCGGAAAGTCCGGCTGTCAACCCTCATAGGCGTATGCTCGCAGTTGAAAAGTATGCAGTGCTCATTATAATAAACATACGGGGAATATTGAAATCCCCAGCGTTCGCCGTATATTTCAACAGGTATTATCCTGTGGTTCTGCCGCGCCGGATGGTTAAGATTCCCAGCATATCCCACATTTTCCTCGCAAAGCAGGCATTTGGGGTAATTGCTTTGCTTTGCCGACAGCGCCGCCGCTATAGACTGCGAATCCTTTTCAGGCTTTGACAGATTTATTGTAATATCAAGCTTGCCGTATTCGGTTTCGGTTTTCCACTTCAAATCCTTTGAAATGCGGTACCGCCGGATATAATCGGTATCACAGCTTAGCCTGTAAAAATAATCGGTCGCCGCCTGCGGAGAATTTTCACGGTAAATTTCATTGAATTTGTTTATGACTTCCGAAGGACGGGGGGTTAAGCAGCCCATAATTTTTGTGCCGAAAAGGTCCCGGGATGTGATATTGTCCTCAATAAGACCGTTTTTAACGCCATAGTTTAAAATTTCTGCTAATATCGGTTCAAGTTCGGTTTTAACATAATCAGCGTTGTCAGGTTCATAACTATCAAGCCCGAGTATTTCCAGTATTCTGTTCAAAGCGTAAATCCTGTCTTCAGCAGAAAGCAATCCCGTATCAATTCCGTATAAAACAAGTTTATTTATTGCCGGATATATCATAAAACATCCCCAGTTTTCCGTAAAATGATTTAATACTTTTTATTTCCATAAGCTTTACTAAAAAGTTAAAAGGTTATTTCAACTGTCTTCACCGCATAACACAATCCCCGTTCCGCGGCTGTATTCCTTATAGCCTATCCGCCTGTATGTTCCGGCTATACCAGGGTATGCGTGAAGAACCCCGGCAGCTTTGCCGCAAAGCAGACCGTCGCGCTCAGCCATTTGGATTAAGCAGCCGGAAATTCCGAGTTTGCGGTATCCGGGTAAAGTACCCGCCCAGGAAATATTGATGAAATTGTCGCCGTGCTGGGACATAACAGCGCTTACCGGTAAACCGTCATATTCCGCAAGATAAAAGAACTGCCGGTCGTTCTCAAACATTTCAATGAATTTATCATAAGAAAACAAATTATAATAAAAAACAGAGTTAAGGATTGCGCCAGCCGTCTTAAGCTGTGACAATTCACGTACCCGGAACAGATTAATGCGCCTGTCCGGTTCGGGGAGCTTTGTATCGCATAATTCGTGAGCCATACCTATGTTTTCCGAATTCTTTTCAAACAGTCCCGAGGTCAAAAACTCAGCGGCTGCATCATTATCGGAGCCGTCCGTAAAAAAGAGAAGGTTAGCCGGGATTTCCCCGTTTTTCATTTGCTTTACGGTATCATACAAATCAGCGTTTCCTGTAAAATAGGTATATTCAATATCACCCGTCAGCCAGCGCAGGTGATTTTCCTTATGGTTTTCCATACCCCGCAAACCGCCGAGCATGTCCCAATACAGAAAATGTCCTTTCATAATTATTTCTGCATACTGTTTATTTGTCATATCTGATTATACTCCTCATTCCTGCATATTAATAACGCATGATTGCTCATTCCCGTACAGGATTCATATTTTACCATTTCATCGGCAAGTTCCATAAACAGTTCAAACTTTTCATCGCTCATACTGTCAGCCACACTCATAGTCACATAAAAATTAGTACCGGTATTACGGATTTTAACAAACCCGTGCCTTACAGCCGCAGCTTCCATTTCTTCGGGCATAGTAAAATAGAATACACCCGGCTTTAAATCGTCAGTACCCTGACGAAGGATATATTCGTTTGCCTTCTCGTTCGGGTAGATTTCCCTGTATTCTTCATTATAAATACAGGCTCCGGCATAAGCTCCGACTTTGTTAATGTATGCAAAAGCGGCGATTCCGCCGGGCTTGCACACACGTTTGCATTCGGCAAATACAAGCTCCCTTTCTTCAGGCGGAAGATGGTACATAGGACCTAAACAGCACACGGTATCAAATGAGGCGTCATCGAATTTATCAAGATTAACGGCGTCTCCTACCTCGCATGATACATTTTCAAGCCGGTTTTCTGTTATTTTTTTATTGAATATTTCAATATGGGAAGGGGTCAGGTCAATTCCGGTATATTCTTTGCATTTGTCCGCAAAATACATTGCGTAATAACCTGTGGCGCAGCCGATTTCAAGCACCTTGCTGTCCTTTGTTATAAATTCATCCAGCGCTTTTTTAGTGTAATGGAATTCCAGACCGCTTGTGCGTGTCCATAAAGCCCGCGAGTCTTCTTTTATGCCGTCGCCGTATTGGGCATATATTTTTTCCCGGTTGCTTGCCATCGTCATAATCGTCCTTTCATTTCTGCCGTAAAATAAATCTTTGTTATAGAGTATACCATAATACAGGTAATTTATCAAGTGCCGTGAACGTTTAATTTTTCGCTCCTCATAAGCTTTGCTAATATTAAGTATCAGATATAAAACCTTTACTTATATTGAAAAATATTGTATACTGTATTATATAAGGGATTCAAGAAAAACATATGTATGAGGAGCATAAGTATATGAACATTAAAATGATTGTTACCGACCTTGACAATACGCTTGTCAGAAGCGACGGTTCAATTTCTGATTATACCGTTTCGATTCTTGAAAAATGCCGGGCAAAAGGAATAAAAACCGCTTTCGCGACAGCACGTTCCAAAAATGCTTCCGCAAGGTATACTGAAGCGTTCAGCCCTGATATTTTTATCGGCTACGGCGGAGCGCTGACTTTCTCCGGTGATATGATAATAAAAAGGTATGCCATTCCTGCTGATGTTTCATACCGGATTATCAATGAAAGCCTTAAAGAACCTGCGGTAAAAACGATGACGACGGCGCCGCTAAATGGCTGGAGGAAAATTTATTATTATGATTATACTGATTCTTGAAGACGACACCGCTCTTTGCAAGGGAATTGCAATCGCGCTTGAAGCAAAGGACAGAAGCTTTCTTCTCTGCGGGACAGTGGGAAAAGCAAAATCGGAACTTAAGACAACAACCCCCGACGCGTTTATTCTGGATATAAATTTACCCGACGGGTCGGGTCTTGATTTTTGCGGGGAAATCAGGGCGGCGGGGTATAACCAGCCCGTTTTAATTCTGACGGCAAATGATACCGAGCTTGATACGGTCGCAGGTTTTAAAAGCGGAGCCGACGATTATGTGACAAAACCGTTTTCACTTGCCGTTTTACGTGCGAGGATTGATGCGCTGTTACGGCGAAGCAACATGAATTCTATCGGTGAAGATACCGTGAATATTATTGACGGGGGATTTTTGTTTGATTTTAAAAACCTGCATTTTGAAAAAAACGGACAGCCGGTTGAGCTCTCAAAAACGGAAGCCCGGCTTCTTTCGCTGCTGTATTCAAACAGAGGACAGACGATTACAAGGGAACGGCTTTCCGAAAGAATATGGCAGGACGGAACAGAGTATGTCGATGAAAACGCCCTGTCTGTTTCAATCAGGAGGCTTCGTTCAAAGCTGGAGGACGACCCTTCAAATCCTGAATTCATAAAGACTGTCCACGGAATAGGCTATAAATGGGCGGTGAACATATGATATTAAGAAAAACCCTGCTGTCAAGACTTGATAAAATGCTTGACGAAGCAATTGCGGGTACATTTCAATCCGGCTCATACGACGAAAAACTGATATCAAAAATAGAATCAAAAACAATCCGGTTCCTTGAACAGTCAAAACTTAAACGCGAACAAATAGAAGGTGAAAGGGAGCGCGTCCATTCGCTTATAAGTGATATTTCCCACCAGACTAAGACTCCGCTTTCTAACATAACGCTTTATACCCAGCTTCTTGCAGAACAGGATTTAACCGGTGAGCAGAAGCTTCTTACCGCTCAGATTTCTGACAACACCGAAAAGCTTGATTTTTTAATAAGTTCGCTGGTTAAAACATCAAGGCTCGAAAACGGTATTATTTCGGTCAGGGCAAAGAATGGGAACGTTTACGACTTAGTGTCATTCGCCGTTTTTGAATGTGAGAAAACCGCCGCCGAAAAGGATATAACGCTGTCGTTTACCCGGGGTGAAAATCCTGTTACGGCACTGTTTGATATTAAGTGGTGCGGAGAGGCGCTTGTTAATATCATAGATAACGCCGTTAAATATTCTGAGGGAAAAAGCGTTATAAAAATATCGGTTCATGAATATGAAATGTTTGCCCGTATTGATATTGAGGACGATGGGCGCGGCATCAGGGAAGAAGATATACCGAAGGTTTTCATGAGGTTCTGGAGAGCGGCGGAATCTTCAGAAAAACCGGGGGTAGGCGTAGGACTTTTTATCGCGAGGCAGATTATAACCGCATGCGGGGGGTATATTAAGGTAAGTTCGCGGTATGGTCAGGGTTCTGTATTTTCTGTATTTCTTTCAAAAGTGTTAGAATTCTGAAAGACGCATGAAAGATAAATATGCTATCATATAAGCAGCCGATGATACAGGCTGTTTATTTTTTGCTATTATTCATATAGCAGAAATTCAAGGTTTATAGAATCTTAAATTTGAAAGGATGTATTTTGATATGGGTGTTCTAAAAACAGTAAACTTAAAAAAGTATTACGGCGCAAACGCCGAAGTAAAGGCAGTGGACGGTATTAACCTGACGGTAAACCAAGGGGAATTCGTTTCCGTCGTGGGAAGCTCGGGAAGCGGAAAATCCACTCTCCTTCATCTTTTAGGTGGGCTTGACCGGCCGACCGACGGCGAAGTCCTGATTAACGAACAGATGCTTTATGCTATGAAGGACGACGCTTTAACTATTTTTCGCCGCCGTAATATCGGGTTTGTGTTTCAAAGCTATAACCTTGTCCCGGTGCTTAATGTGGAGGAAAATATCCTGCTTCCCATTCAGCTTGACGGAAATACTCCCGACATGGATTTTGTGAATAAGGTTATAGATACCTTAGGTTTGGCGGAAAAACGTAAAAGTATGCCCAACCAGCTTTCGGGCGGTCAGCAGCAAAGGGTGGCAATAGCACGCGCAATCTCTGCAAAGCCCGCTATTATTCTTGCCGACGAGCCTACCGGTAACCTTGACAGCAAAACCAGCATGGACGTCATGGGGCTTTTAAAGGTAAGCGGGGAAAAGTTCGGGCAGACAATTGTTGTTATTACCCACAATCCTGAAATAGCCCAGATGGCAGACAGAACAATCCGTATTGAGGACGGGAGGATATCGGAATCATCATGAATGTAAATAATAAAAAAATAATAAAAAAGCTCACATGGCGTACTGTTAAATCCAACAAAACGCGCAATATAGTGGCAATAATCGCAATCGCACTTACCGCCACTATGTTCACTACAATATTCGCAATCGGCGGCAACATATTAGAATCCTTTCAGGACACTACCATGCGTCAGGTGGGTACATCATCGCACGGCGGTTTGAAATACCTTACACAGGAGCAGTATGATAATTTTGAAAAATCGCCGTTGATTGATGATATTTCGTACAATATCATCATAGCAGTTGCCGAAAATGAAGAACTGCGCAAAAATCAGACCGAAATCCGCTGGAGCGAGGATAAATGCGCGGAGTGGGGCTTCTCTTTCCCCACAACGGGGGATATGCCGAGGTCAGGCAAGGAAATCGCCATGAGCACCATAACGCTTGACTTACTGGGTATTCCGCATGAGCTGGGGCAGACGGTTCCTCTTGAATTTACCGTTGACGGAAAGAAGTACAATGAGGAATTTATCCTTTCGGGTTACTGGAAGGGCGACGGGGTAATGGCTGCTCAGCAGGTGTATCTGTCGCGCGAATACACGGACTCATTAGTAACCATAAAGGGTGAGTTTAACTGGGACAAAGGCGCATTTGATGCCATTTCAGGGACAATAAGCGCTGACGTCCGGTTTAAGAACACATTTAATATAGAAGAGAAAATGAAAAATCTGGTTGCCGAAAGGGGATATACACCGGATGAAATAAGCTTTGGTGTAAACTGGGCTTATATGACAAGCGGCGAGCTTGACCCAATGGTTATTTTAATACTGGTAATCGGCAGCATCATAATTCTGGCTTCGGGATACCTTATAATATACAGCGTTTTCAGCATATCGGTAACGGGCGACATTAAATTTTACGGGCTTTTAAAGACAATCGGAGCCACAGGCAAGCAGCTTCGCCGGATTGTCCGCGGTCAGGCGGTTATGCTTTCAGCCGCGGGAATCCCCCTGGGGTTTTTAATCGGATTTGTTCTTGGATACGCCTTAACCCCCGTGATAACTGAATCTTCGGCTTTAAGAGGTATGGAATCGGTATCGGTAAATCCTCTCATATTTGCGTTCGCAGGTATTTTCAGCTTGGTTACTGTATTTATAAGCTGTGCAAAGCCCGGTAAAATCGCAGCAAAGGTTTCGCCGGTCGAAGCCGTACGCTATACCGAGGCAAAATCAGGGAAACGCAGGGAAAAGAAAAGCCGCAGGGTTACTCCGGTTTCAATGGCTCTGAGCAATATAACGCGTTCAAAGGGAAAGCTCGCGGTCGTTGTGGCTTCGCTTTCTTTAAGCGTTATTATCCTAAACAGCGTATATTCGATGGCAAACGGCTTTGATATGGAGTTATATCTGTCAAATCAGATGAGTACTGACTTTTTAGTATCCCACTACTCAGTTTTATCCCCTATAACTATAGATGATAATATTGAAGGTATAGACGCGGATATCAGGGAGGAAATATCAAGCCTTGAAGGTCTTGAGGGAAGTGCTGACATCTGGTTTTATGACGACATTCAGCCCGGACACACTTTATCGCCGCAGGGACATTCCAATATAAACGCACTGCTCGACGAGCAGGAAGAATATATTCTGGAATACTGGCCCCACACAAAGGAACTGATTAAGCAGGTAAGGAATGACGGGATTATTCCCATGCATATTTACGGCATAGGGAAGCTTGCGGCTGAAGAAATATCAGAGGATATTGATTTTAAACGGCTCTCGGGCGGGAACTATGTAATTGCCACAGAATTTGGAGGAAGCGATAACCAGGATAAAAACGCCGTAAAATCCGTATACCAAACCGGTGAAAAGGTAACGCTCACAAATGAAAAGGGAGAAACCCGCGAGTTTGAGGTAATCGGAGTGACTGAAAGCTATAACTATTCCATGAGCATACAGCACAGTCATATGATTGAAAGTGAAATTATTATGGCTGATAATATTTTCCGGAGCTTTTACGGGAACGAAGCGCCTATGACAACGGTTTTCAATATTGAAGAAGAATACATCCCGGCGGCACAGCAGTGGATTGATAATTACATTGAAAATGTCAACCCCGATATTGACTACCGTTCGCTGGAATATTACAAGGGAGAGTTTGAAAGCTTCAGGAGCATGTATGTTATAATGGGCGGGGTAATATCCTTTATCCTTGCGATGATAGGTATTCTGAACTTTATAAACTCCGTGTTTACGTCCATAACGGCAAGGCGGTGCGAGCTTGCCATGCTTCAAAGTGTGGGAATGACGGGCGGACAGCTGAAAACGATGCTTTTCAGTGAAGGGACTTTATATGCCGTTATTACGGTAATAGCCTCATTAACCCTCGGAACTCCGGTGGCATGGTTGATTGTCCATGCAATGACGGCTGATTTATGGTTCTTTAAATGGAATTTCACCGTTATGCCTACGGTTATAGCAATACCCGTCCTGCTTGCAGTATGCGCTTTAATACCTCTTATATGTTATCGCATTATGCAAAAGGAAAGCATTGTTGAAAGACTGAGGCATGAGTGAACGAGGTTTCAGGATTGAGGTTTGAGGATTAAGGCTTAATATGTAGGGGACGCCCTGTGTGGCGTCCCGCTTCTTTACAAAATCATATAATTAATCCCCTGCGTTTTTGTGTATAATGTTAATTATGCGGCTTCAACTTGGTTTATTATGGTTTTCCCCGGCGGTTCTTATATAATGGAAAAGATACTGCTGGGCAATTCCCTGATACCCGTCGGCAAACGAAGGGAACCCGTCCGGGTAATAATTTTCAAGAACCCGTTTTATCCATACGTCGACGGGAAAACACTCGGTTCTGTACATTCCGTATAAAAGCGCGCATTCGGCGACCTTTGGCCCTACGCCTTTAATTGTCATAAGCGTCCTGCGGGCTTCTTCGGACGGCATTTTTGATATATCGTCAAGATTCAATTCCCCGGAGCAAAGCTTATCAGCGCATCCGGCAATATATTCCGCCCGGAACCCCGCCCGTAAAAACAGTAAATCATCAGCGGTTTTCCCTTTCAAATCAGAGTATGACGGAAATCCGCCGAAACCCTCGCAAAGCCTTTTTATGATTCCCTTTATACGGGGTATGTTATTGTTCTGCGAAATTATGAACGAACATAAGGCTTCCCATTTATCCTGCCTTAAAAGGCGGATTCCCCCGGCATACCCGCATGCTTTTGACAGCGTTTCATCCTGCGAAAACATCTCTTTGAGCGCAGCGTAATCGGTATTCAGGTCGAAATACTTTACCCACACGTCATGAAAGGTTTTTTCATCGGTATCATGCAAAACGAAATAATCGCTGACAGCCGATATATCCAAAAAAGTATTCATCATAAAGCCGGTATATGCGCACTGCGATGAATTGTCCGCGCGTTCCCATCTGAAAGCCTGTCCGCAGTCAAGGGTTTCATCCAGATTAAAATCGGTTGTTTTCAGCAGTATGTCACTGCCTTTTCTCATATATTCCATCTTCGGCGTACCGTTATCTCCCGTTAATTTTTCCGGTTTTTGTATTTTTCACCGACGTATCCGGAATGACCGACACATCATCGAAAATACACTGGTATTTGGGAGGAATCAGTTTATTCATATGAGTTTTGCCGAAATACCACATCTTAAATTCCACTTCGTTTTTCACGGCTTCTAAAAACGTATGCAGATGGCTCAGCTGATTCACTTCGAATTTAAGGAATTCCTTTACCGAAGACGGAGGCTCGTGCGTTATTATGTAGTCGACTTTATTATTATGCTCTTTCAGTGACTGTATTCCGCACTTAATTTCTTCGGGGGAGGGGAGCTCGTCCTCATACCATGTTTTTGATTCGCGGCGGATGTCAATTTCCTTAGTCTGCCCGCCTCCGAACGCAAAAAAGCTATGTCCCTGAAAATTATAAACATTCCCCCTGACAAGATGCATGAGCCTGCCGGATATGACATTGGCTTTTCCTCCGCAGAACTCGGTTTCAGGGAATTTTTTAAGCGTATTGTAATTTTCATGGCACCCCTCGACAAAAAGAGTGTAATACCTCTTTCTGCCGATTTTTTTTATTATGCTCTGTTCTTTTTTGGAGTTGTCCCAGATAAAACCGAAATCGCCGCACACAATCAGCAGGTCGTTTTTTCTGAGCCTGCGGATTTTTTTGTTTTTGAAACGGGACATATCGCCGTGAATATCGCCTGTGATACAAATCAAATTTTTCATTCCTTTTATGTTAAAAACTTTTTAACGGTTCCGCTCCGGAATCATCCGAACAGGTATTTTTCCTGCTCATCAGTGAGCTTGTCGGTTTCAACGCCCCAGAATTTCAGCATTCTGACGGCAACCTCATTGTCTACTTCTTTCGGAACGTCAATAATCATACCGTTCAATCCGCCTTTATTCCTTACAAGGTGAAGAGCTGACAGAGCCTGTATGGCGAAGCTCATGTCCATAATCTCAGCCGGATGACCGTCGCCCGCGGCGAGGTTTACAAGACGTCCCTCGGCAATAACATAAATCCATCTGCCGTTTGAAAGCTTATACCCCCGGATATTGTTTCTGGCGAGCTTTGTTTCAACAGCGGTTTGTCTCAGAGCGGCGACGTCAACCTCAACGTCAAAGTGACCGGCATTGCAGCATATTGCGCCGTCTTTCATAACATTGAAGCTTTCTTCGGTAATAACATCCCGGCATCCCGTAACCGTAATAAAAAAATCACCCAGCTTTGCCGCCTGGGTCATCTTCATGACCTCAAAACCGTCCATTACAGCCTCCATTGCCTTAACGGGGTCGATTTCTGTGACAATGACCTTGGCGCCAAGCCCTTTTGCTCGCATTGCGACGCCCTTTCCGCACCAGCCGTATCCCGCTACGACAACATACTTTCCGGCTATAATAAGGTTGGTGGTTCGGTTTATACCGTCCCATACCGACTGTCCCGTCCCGTAACGGTTGTCAAAAAGATGCTTGCAGTCGGCGTTGTTGACCAGAACCATGGGGAATTTCAGCCGATTTTCCTTGTTCATTGCTTTCAGCCTTAATATGCCTGTCGTCGTTTCCTCGCAGCCGCCGATGACATCCTTGATTTTTTCGGGGTATTCGTTATGTATAAGGCTGACTAAGTCGCCTCCGTCGTCAATGATAATGTTAGGGGAAATTTCTATTACCCTTGAGGTGTGCCGGTGATATTCCTCATCGGACGCATTGTACCAGGCGTAAACGTTAAGCCCCTCATGAACCAGAGCGGCGGCGACGTCGTCCTGAGTTGACAGGGGGTTGCTCCCCGTTATATGCATTTCGGCTCCGCCGGCGGACATAACCCCGCACAAATAGGCGGTTTTTGCTTCAAGGTGAACCGAAAGGGCGACCTTCAGACCCGAAAACGGCTTTGTCACAGAAAATTCTTCTTCAATGCTCCTTAAAAGCGGCATATTGGATTTTACCCAGTCAATTTTCCTCCGTCCGCTCTCCCAAAGGTTAATATCGCGTATTTCACTTATCATTAATCATCATCCTTTCGTAAATCAATAAATTCATTGTTTTCAGTTTCCAGTTTCAGAAGCCGTACCCAATCCCTGCGTCCGTACAGTATATGCAGAACATATACGGATTTCTCTTCTTCATTAATAATAAAAAATATAATATGTGTTTTAACAACAATACATCGAATGCCTTTAGAAGCAAGATAATCATTTCTGACAAGCGGATAATGTCCGGGGTTTTCACTTAGCTTTTTTATTCCGGCATCAATTAAATCAATGCGTCTCAAAGCGGCAGGTTTATTGTTCAGTACATCTGCAATATAATAATAAATCTCCTGTATTTCTGCCTTTGCCGTATTTGATATCCGGATTTTATACATCGTTTATTTCCTTTCTGAAATTGAAGATAAAATCGTCATAATCCGAATATCCGCCGTTTTGAACGGATTCAAGCGCCGCGTCAATAGTATTATACAGTTCATAACATCCGCAGAATTTTTCATATGCCTCAATGCTTAAGACAGCCAGGTCGCCGTGTCCGTTTTTTGTAATAAATACAGGCTCCATTTTTGAATGGCAGAATTCCGAGATTTCATTATAGTTATTGCGTAAATATGCGCTTGGTTTGATATTGGGCATAATACCGCTCCTTTGCTTTAATTAAAAAAGATATTATATAAATATTATACACAAATTCGGCTATATTGTCAAATCAGTTACAGGATTACAGTTTTTTACCGCCGCCGTCCGTTATATCCGTGATTTCCATCGGCGAACCGGTGACATCCTGCACAGCTTTGTTTAATGCTCCCCGTATAAAGCCGTTCAGGCTTTGTCCTGATAATTCCGCCGCTTCTTTTAGCCTTAACCGAGAGCCTTTACGTGTTTTAAAGGATATTGTTTCTATATTTTCCCTGTCATACTTATCCTGTGCCGCTGTCCGTCCGCTTTTTTTCTTTTTATCCATATAATATCATTCCTGTCTATTATTATAGCACCTATATAAATTCTTAGCAATTCAGCAATTTGCTTAAATATACTTAGCTATATTTATATAAAGCAACAAATATATTATTTTACTCTTGACAAATACATAGCTATGTATTACAATATGATTAAAATTTAATAATTACATATCATTTAATTTAATATTATCCCTTTCAATTGCTTCCTTTATAGCCCGGTTTACAAAGGCGTTAAGTGTTTCTCCCATTTTTTCTGCATGAATTTTTAATTCATCCTTTTTCATTTCAATTCTC
>QMCD01001971.1_pt1 | contig 16118 bp, 13 predicted proteins | sample 1821841 | NCBI WGS metagenome assembly QMCD01 (sample SAMN01991225, study PRJNA193472) | Termite gut metagenome, whole genome shotgun sequencing project. | isolation source: worker | host: Macrotermes natalensis | reverse complement strand
TTTAAAACAACAAATATTCCAACATAAATTTATCAATTTTGCACACTGAAAGAAAGGTGCTGTTAATGTATAATTTTAATAATATTTTTAATTTACTTAATAGTAATAAGTTAAAGCAGAAAGATTTGGCAGTATTATTGAAAACAAGCGACAGCGTAATATCTGAATGGAAATCCGGCGCAAAAGAACCTGGCGTAAAGGCGATTGCACAAATTTCCGAATATTTTAATGTTACCACCGACTATTTGCTTGGTTTAGCCGATAAACCCAACCTGTCCGAAAGTGAAAAATATGTACTGTCTATGTTCGGAAAGCTTGACGACAGCGGTAAGAACAATATTATAGGCAGACTTGAATTAATGACGGAACAAATCAGTGAATCGGAGAATTAAAGGCGGTTTACAGCCGCCCTTAATTTAATTCCACCTCAAAATTATAATCTTAATAGATTATGGGTATATTATACTCCTAAATAATTCTGATGTCAATATATATTCCGAATAAAATCTGATTTTTATATATATAACTAAAAATAGGTATATATTTTAGTTAAAATATATAAGGGGATAATGAAAAATATGAATAAAGATGAAATACTTGAAATGGCTAAAAAAAGAGGTGTAAAGTTAAATTATTTAAGTGAACTGATAGGAGGGTACAGGGGTAAGTTAACAGATTGGAAAAGCGGTAAAACCACTTTAAGCGAAAGTGAAATAAAAATAATTACCGATTATCTGTCAGGTCTGACCGACGCGGAAACACAGCTTATACCCTTCCTGACAGAGAAAGAAAAGGAAATTATCAGGAAATACCGCCGGAACCCCAAAATACAGTATGCCGTCGATAAATTACTGGGTATCGATGAAAAAGATGATTGAGGTTATCAGAAATTCCCGTATAAAAACAGCGTAAGGTAAAAGAGCCAGTCCCTTTTACCTTACGCAATCCAATTCAAAAACACTAAAGCTACCGAAAACGCTTCTATTTACCAAACCCATTGAACATTATACTTTTGAATATTATTATCAGTTGAAATGAGCGTTAAACCATTGTTAATGGCTGTTGCAATAATAATCCTGTCGAAAGGGTCTTTATGGATAAACGGTAAGGTTTCCACAATTATTACTTCTTCATCAGTGATACCAAGGATGTTCACTCCGTTATCGCGTAGTTTATCTATAAAGACAGTAACTCCGTTCACACCTGTTATTGTGCTGTTCTTGCTGATTTTGATTGCAAGTTCCCATATGGATGCAATACTTATGGTAAGTTCTGCGGTTCTGTCTGCAATAATATTCTTTACTCTTTCAGACAACATTTTATCATTACCGGTTAATGCCCATATTGCAGTATGTGTATCAAGTAAACACTTCATTACATATACTCCTCAAAATCAGCAAGCACATCATCGAAATTGTTGTCAATATCTATTATACCTTTTAAGCAACCGAATTTAAATTCAGGACGCACATACTCCGTTTGTGTGTTCACTTGTAATTTTAAGTCAGTGCTTGCAATAACCTGAGAAAGATAAACATTGAGTGCAGTTTCAATATCTATACCGTAATAGCTGAGTATAGGCTTAGCTTTTGCCGCAAGCTCACGGTTTAAATTAACAGATATAGTGTCCATTATGACCTCCTGATTAATAAATAATCCATTTCATATTCCTTTATTTTAATAATAATACCACATATATGTGTAAATGTCAATCCCTAAGTAAAATAATTCACAACCTTAAATAATATTCGAGTTTATTATTAATTTTGATTGTAATATGCTTGACATATACTATAAAATACCGTATAATAAACGAAGGTTTACCGCCTGCCGGTTGCATTTAACCGACGGCGGTTATTTCTTTATACTGACCTATGACCGCTGTTCACTGACAACTTGTCATTACGGATAAAACATACGGAGAGGACGCATGTATTTATGCCCGGTAATTTATATAATAAAAGAAACCGCATAGAAATCCTGGACGCCTTAAGGGGAGCGGCAATGATTGCCGTGGTAATATACCACCTTATGTATGACCTGATTTATTTCAAGGGTATGGATATTCCGTTTTTTTATTCCGGGACAATGGAGGCAATCCATGTGTTTTTCCTTATAATCCTTTTTTCCGTTTCGGGGATATGCACGGCTTTTTCAAGGAACCTGCTACGGCGGGGGGTTCTGCTATTCCTGCTCGGCGGAATAATAACAATGGGGTTTTCGGTTTTCGCACCCGATGATATTATCGTGTTCGGCGTAATTACCTTTTTCGGAGCATGTATGGTTTTATATGACCTGTCAAAGCCTGTTCTTGATAAAATCCCATGGTATATAACTTTTACTGTGTGCGTCCTTCTGTATTTAATTTTCTATAATTTCCAGCACGGCGTAATAAACCTTTTTTTCACTGAAATACTTATTGAACTTCCCCGGGATAATAATTTCCTTTATCCGCTTGGGATTACGTCGGACGCCTTCCGTTCGTCCGATTATTTCCCGCTGATTCCGCATATGTTCATGTTCCTTGCGGGAACGGCTTTATCAAAGCCTGTCCGGGAGAAAAAACTGCCGGAGTGGTTTTACGGAATGAAAATCCCCGTGCTGAGGTTTATCGGCAGGCATTCGCTGTTTATATACCTTATCCATCAGCCTGTATTTATGATTTTTATGTATATTACCGAATAGCTTTAAAGGGGATTTATGACTTTTGAATAATTTAACCGATATAAATGTGATTAAGGCTCTTCTGAAAAAGCACGGCTTTACTTTTTCAAAGGCTCTGGGGCAGAATTTCCTGATAAACCCGTCAGTTGCCCCTGAAATTGCGGAATGCGGAAACGCAAAGCCCGGCTTCGGCATACTCGAAATCGGAGCGGGAATCGGCGTGCTTACAAAAGAGCTTGCGCTGCGCGCGGAAAAAGTCGCCGCCGTCGAGGTTGACGGACGGCTTATTCCCGTTTTAAAAGAAACGCTTGCATGGTATAGTAACGTAACCGTTATAAACGAAGACGTCATGCGTATAAATCTGCATGACGTAATAAAAGAGCATTTTACGGGAATGGATGTCGCAGTATGCGCTAACCTTCCCTACTATATTACCTCCCCCGTTATTATGATGCTCCTCGAAAGCAGGCTTGAGCTCAAATCCATAACCGTAATGGTTCAAAAGGAGGCGGGAATCCGTTTATGCGCAAAGCCCGGAACCCGGGAAGCCGGAGCCGTTACCTTTGCCGTGCGGTATTATTCCGAACCCGAGCTGCTGTTCAATGTTTCAAGGGAAAGCTTCATGCCCTCGCCGAATGTTGATTCATGCGTAATTAAACTGAATATCAGGGATTCATCAAACTGGAACGTATCGGATGAAAAATTATACTTCAAAACGGTGAGGGGAGCGTTTTCTCAGCGCAGAAAAACCCTTGCAAATTCGCTTTCATCATCACTGGGCATAGAAAAACAAAAGGTAATATCCGTCCTAAAAACGCTGGCGTTTACTGAAAGCGTCCGCCCCGAACAGCTTTCAATGGATGATTTCATAAAAATATCGGACAGCCTTTATTCCTGATATAGCAGGAAGTTTTCCGCTGCTATGCAGCGGACAGGGAACAATGCCCCCGTTGAAAACCCTTAAGGGTTTTCAACTTAACGCACTATATGAAGCCCTTATCGGCAGGGTGGCGAGATAGCTGCCCGTAAGGTCATAATAAACCTTTTTAGCGAACTTACCGTAATCCTGTGTTTTAAAATCCCTGTTTGACATAAACTTCATTTTAACGCCGTACATATTAAGCTTAACGCCCGGGACCGTGTTAAAACCGTTATTAAGATAAAAGCTGATTCGTTTTTCCCTGTTATTCCTTTCGCCCGCCGGCTTTATTTCAGTTTCATCCTCCACCTCAAGCAAAACCGTATTTTCCGGGAACATAGCTGTAAAAAGCCTTAGGAGACTGCTTCCGTAGCCCTTGTCTCTCTGTTCCCTGAAAACTGCCAGATAATGCACATAAACGACCCTGCTTTTTTTAAGGGGCTGGAATATTATGTACCCGAAATCGGAGGAGCCGTCGGTTAAAATAAATATTTTGATAATATTCTTCAGCATATTTTTTTTAATTACCGCATACGGCGTCCTTTCCCTGTGAGGGAAATCCGTTTTCAGGGAATTTTTAATAATCGTTTCGTCGTTTTTTGATTTACTGTCCGGTTCTCTAAGATACAAATCATTCATGTGCAGCCATCCTTCTGATAAATACGTTTATATATAATAGTAAACTAAAAATTTTAATTTTTCAAGTATATTTTATGTGATTATGAAAGTTTTTACTTAATTACTTTATATAACTAACCATATTTATACGTAAAAAAATGCTTTTTTTGTATATCTATTGACATTAATTAAAATAAATCATATAATAAATTTATATTGTATTTGGATTATCCGAAAAGGACGGTATAAAAATGAAGTTTGGCAATAACAGGAAACTGGTGTTGTTTATTCTGGATATTATATGTTTTATAATTTCCGGAATAGTGTTTATCGGTTTTTCGCCAAGTGTTTCAGAAAAATTCACTCCACTTTACACGGCATTTCAAACATCGGTAATAATTGGGTTCGTTTTAATCTCCAGAATCATATTCAAGATTTATTATAATATATGGAGGTATGCCCAGCCGATTGAGTATTTAAAGCTTATATACGCCGATTTTATCGGCGGTGTTTTATTTGTAGTATTTCAAAGACTGACTTTAATCACATCAGTATCGTTTATAAGAGCCGTTTCGGTTATTTCCGTAGCATGCCTTTTAAACATCGCAATGCGTTATTCATATCAGATTGTCAGAAATCACAGGCGAAACAAGGATGCTGCCGATAATGATAATTATAATTTTGTAAATATTGCGATTGTCGGCGCCGGTTCCGTCGGTTCGGCGCTTGCCGGAGAGCTGAAAAAAAATCCCGGTATCAAGCCTGACGGCAGCACGGCCTTCAGAAAGCTGAGGTATAATCCCGTATGCTTCATTGATACGGATAAAAATAAAATCGACAGCTTCATTCAGGGAATAAAAGTTATCGGAGAGGATTCCATTTCAATTCTTGAAATAATAAAAAATTTCAGCATAGAAGAATTCATAATAGCAATGCCCGATATGAATCCAGAAAAAAAGAAGCTTATATATGAAAGATATATTTCCGTAGGAAAAAAAGTCAAGGTTTACGATTATCCTGTATTCGGTGAAAAAAACCCTGATAAGAGCGAAAACAGAACTTTACGTGATTTTAATATAGAGGATTTGCTTTTCAGGAATGTCCAGTCACTTGATAAGAATGTACTTAAGGAGTTTTACTCCGGTAAAACAGTGCTGGTAACGGGCGGAGGCGGTTCAATCGGGAGCGAGCTGTGCCGCCAGATAGCAAAATGCGCTCCTAAGCATGTTATAATCCTTGATATTTATGAGAACAACGCCTATGAAATCCAGCAGGAGCTTCTGAACATAAAATATAAGGATGACCATACGCCCGTTATTACCGTTGAAATTGCATCGGTGCGCGACTCTGAGAAACTGGACGAGCTTTTTGATATATACCGTCCCGATATTGTTTTCCATGCCGCGGCTCATAAGCATGTTCCGCTTATGGAGCAAAGCTGCAGCGAGGCCGTTAAAAATAATATTTTCGGTACATATAACGCCATAATGGCTTCTGAAAAATACGGCGTCAGCAAGTTTATCCTTATTTCAACCGATAAAGCCGTTAACCCTACAAATATTATGGGCGCGACAAAGAGGATGTGCGAGATGATAGTCCAGAGCATGAAAGACAGCCGGACGACTTTTTCGGCTGTCCGTTTCGGAAATGTTCTGGGTTCAAACGGTTCGGTCATCCCGCTGTTTAAAAAACAAATTGAGGCGGGAGGTCCCGTAACCATTACCGATAAACGCGTTATCAGGTATTTTATGACTATTCCCGAAGCAAGCCAGCTTGTTATGACTGCGGGGGCTATGGCGAAAAGCGCGGAGCTTTTTGTCCTGGATATGGGGAATCCCGTTAAAATCGTCGACCTTGCGGAAAATTTAATACGTTTAAGCGGTTATCATCCTTATGAGGATATTGATATTATAGAAATCGGTCTGCGTCCCGGCGAAAAGCTTTATGAAGAGCTTCTGATAAGCGGCGTCGGATTTACTAAAACCGATAACGAACTGATTTATATAGACAAGGATTTTACGGTTACTTTTGACGAGGTTGCCGAAAAGCTTGAAATCCTGAAAGCCGCATTGACGAAGGCTCATAAAACCGGCGATAAATCAGTTATCCGCCGCGCGCTGATGGAGGTCGTCCCGACGTTCACGGAACCCGACGACGTAAACATGAATATGCGCGCCGAGTTTGAAACGGCCTGAGCATTGTATTAAAAAGCCGTAAATGAAATTACTTAAACGCTTATATCCCCCGCTTCAACGCAGGGGATATGTTTTTGTACTAGGGCGTGTTCGATAATTAGCAATGTGTATAGATTCAAGGTTGGGAATAACTATATTAGTAGCAAAAGCATCAATAAAACCCGATGGCGGAATAATTGAAGTTAAGGACAATAACGGCAAATGGCGTATTGTTTTAGTATGCGAAGCAAAACATCAAGGAAAAGATATAGAAAATATCAGCAAAGGACATTTAGTAGGCAAAAATAATAACCAAGAATTAATGGTAGCAGGAAACGCTATTGAACGTTCACATAAAAATATAAATGAAATACGAAACATTATGATTGATGAAAAACATTTTCCTTATGTTTTATTTTTGCATGGTTCAAACTTTCTAACAGTACCAATAACAATAAAAAGACCTGATGGAACAGAAACCATTTTAAAACATGATATTGGTTCGCTAAACAGAATTGACAGATTGACTTCCGCTAACTATAGTTTACCTATAAACCAAAATAGTTGCGAAAACATATTTATATCCACTAATGGACAATCTGTTATGCTACAAACGGTATCAATTTATACAAAACCAACTGAATGGACTGCTGAAGAAATGCTTCCAATCATGTTAGATATTTCCCTCACTTCTCTAAAAATTATAGGCATTATAGAGGAAATAAAAGACTATGCTGATTATTTAACACTATAAAATAATTCAAAAATGCTTTGTAAAACACATAACCGTGCAAAAGGCAACAAGTAAAAAGTATACATATATAAAATACGGCTGATATACCATGAACAAAGTATACCAGCCGTATTTTTATGCTACAAGGCCTGGGTATTATTCTCGGTGAAAATCTTTTCAAGGGCTTCGTTTACTGACATTGCCCCTAAATCGCCGTCTTTGCGGGAACGCAGAGATACGGTGCCGTCAGTCGTCTCCTTATCGCCGATTATAAAGAAATAAGGTATTTTTTCAAGCTGAGCCTGACGGATTTTATAACCGATTCCCTCGTTCCTGCCGTCAACCTCGGCGCGGATACCGCCCGCCTCAAGCTTTCTTTTCAGTTCATATGAATAATCGGAAGCCCTGTCGGTAACGGGAAGAATACGCGCCTGCTCAGGGGAAAGCCACAGCGGAAGCGCCCCGGCAAACTTTTCGATAATAAGAGCAAGGGTGCGTTCGTAACAGCCGAGGGAAGTACGGTGGATAATATAAGGCCGCTGTTTTGTTCCGTCGGGGGCAATATATTCCATACCGAATTTTTCAGCAAGAAGCATATCAATCTGAATTGTTACAAGCGTATCCTCCTTGCCGTGGACATTTTTAATCTGAATATCAAGCTTGGGTCCGTAGAAAGCCGCCTCGCCGATACCAACGTCATATTTAAGCCCGATGTCGTCAAGGATTTTCTGCATCAGGTTCTGAGCTTCGTCCCACTGCTCGGCTGTTCCCTCGTATTTTTCGCGGTTGTCGGGGTCCCATTTTGAGAAACGGTAATAAATGTCTTCGGCAAGCCCGACCTTTTCCATCATGAAGTTGGTAAGCTCCAGACAGCCCTTGAATTCCTCTTCAAGCTGTTCGGGGCATAAAATCAGGTGACCTTCTGATATCGTAAACTGCCTGACGCGTATCAGACCGTGCATTTCACCGCTGTCCTCATTACGGAAAAGCGTCGAGGTTTCGCCGAGCCGCATGGGAAGGTCGCGGTAGGAACGCTGCCTGTTAAGGAAAACCTGATACTGGAAGGGACATGTCATGGGGCGGAGGGCGAAAACCTCCTTGTCCTTCTCTTCGTCCCCGAGTATGAACATCCCGTCCCTGTAATGGTCCCAGTGCCCCGAAATCTTATACAAATCGGATTTTGCCATAATCGGGGTCTTAGTGAGCAGGTAACCCCTTCTCTGTTCCTCGTCCTCGACAAAACGCTGTAAAATCTGTATTACCCTTGCCCCCTTCGGAAGAAGAACGGGAAGTCCCTGACCGATCACTTCGGAGGTGGTGAAATATTCCAGTTCGCGCCCCAGCTTGTTATGGTCGCGTTTTTTAGCTTCCTCAACCATGGAAAGGTATGCCTCAAGCTCGCTTGCTTTGGGATAAGCCGTACCGTAAATGCGGCAAAGCTGTTTTGATTTTGCGTCCCCCCGCCAGTATGCCCCCGTGCAGGCTGTAAGCTTAAAGGCTTTTACCGCCGTATTCATTAGGTGCGGACCGGCGCAGAGGTCGGTGAATTCGCCCTGTCTGTAAAATGAAATATCCTCACCCTTACCGGAATGCTCCTTGCATAGTTCCAGTTTATACGGCTCATCCATACCTTCAATCATTTTTACGGCTTCGTCAGCGGGAAGCGAAAACTGCTCGATTTCAATCGCTTCCTTGGTGATTTTCTTCATTTCGGCTTCGATTTTTACTAAATCATCGGCTGTAAAGGCAGACTCAGGGTCAAAGTCGTAATAAAATCCGTTGTCAATTGCCGGTCCTATTGCAAGCTTTGTTTTGGGATACAGCCTTTTAACAGCCTGCGCCATAATATGCGAAGCCGTATGCCAATAGGTCTTTTTCCCCTCTTCGCTGTCAAATGTAAGCACTTCAAATTCACAATCCGAATCAATTAAAGTCCTTAAATCGCAAACCCTGCCGTTGATTTTAACGCAGCAGGCAGCCTTGTAAAGCCCGGCTCCGATACCTTTTACTATTTCGGATGCCGGTATGGCTTCCGGAATCTCGCGGATACTTCCGTCTTTGAGTTTTAAGTTAATCATAATGCGACCATCCTTTCTGAAACTTTGTCCTTAACGGGCAAAACTCCCGGTTTGAAAAAATTCAAACCTATTCTCCTTTATTAACATTTTTGGGGTAAAATAAAAAATCCCATGCATGACAATAGTCATACATGGGACGATATTCTTACCGCGGTTCCACCCAAATTCATATACAAAGTATACCTCAACAGCCCTTTAACGCAGGCAAAACGTCGCTTTTTAGGCACGCTCAAAGGCGGTGTGCAGAACGTTAAAGCCCTATCCGCTTTCAGCCGCGGCGGATAATCTCTGGTAAGCTTTATTATACAAAACTGCTGTCCTTATCATTGCTTTAGTCTATATTACACCATATTTACTGATTTGTCAAGTGCAAATTAAGATTTATTAAAAAATTATCAACTGCGGTTATTTGTAAAATCAATGTAAATACCGGTTTTCTCTTTATAAATCAAAATATTTTATGAAATGGAATCAATTTTTTCAAATTTCCTTGACAAACCGTATTATTTATATTAGAATAATATATGAGCATTGTCTTTTATAAAGACTGCCTTGAATTTATATATTCGTATCCTGGGGAATCAGGATAATGATATAAATTTCTGCTCTATTTTTATTGCTTCTATGGTTATATAGAAGGTTTTCATATATTTTCTTTATTGTTTGACCGTACCCTTTGAATTATGCATTAACTGCTTTTAGTACGTGATATTTATAATGCTGAAATTATATACTGTCAATTATTTATTAATTCAGGCTGTTTTTGAAAATTGAAAATCAGATATTTAACCTCCGGAGTAATGTAATTAATTTTAGGAGGTATAAGAACTTGGGACCTGTTACTACAGTTACTGTCATAGCCGGTATAGTAGCATTCCTTATCGGCGCAGGCGCCGCAGGGGCGGTAATGTTCAGATTCGGTATAAAATACCGCAGGCAGCAAGCTGAATCGGCTATCGGTTCCGCCGAAAAAGAAGCGGAACGTATTATTGAGGACGCGAAAAAAGAGGCGCAAAGCCAAAAGAAAATCACTCTCGTGGAAGCCAAGGATGAAATCCATAAAAACCGCAGCGAACTGGAAAGAGAAACCAAAGAACGAAGAAACGAGCTTTCCAGACAGGAGCGCCGTATCCAGCAAAAGGAAGAGAATCTTGACAAGAAGAACGATAATATAGAGAAAAAAGAGGAAATCCTCAACAAAAAACATAAAGCCGCCGACGAAAAGCTTGAAGAAGCCGAAAGGCTTAAGAAAACCCAGATGGAATATCTTGAAAGGATTTCCCAGTTTACTATGGAGCAGGCAAAGGAACACCTGCTTTCCATGCTTGAAAACGAGCTTGTCCATGAAAAAGCTATTAAAATCCAGTCCTACGAACAAACTCTGAAGGATGAATGCGAAGAAAAGGCACGCGACCTTATTTCGCTTGCAATATCAAAATGCTCCGCCGACCAGGTTTCAGAAACAGCCGTTTCGGTTGTTCCGCTGCCGAACGACGAAATGAAGGGACGTATTATCGGACGCGAGGGGCGTAATATCCGCACTTTGGAAACTCTCACAGGCGTTGACCTGATTATTGACGATACCCCCGAAGCGATTACCCTGTCATGCTTTGACCAGGCAAGGCGCGAGGTTGCCAGGATTGCCCTTGAAAAGCTTATTGCCGACGGGCGTATTCACCCGTCAAGGATTGAGGAAATGGTTGACAAGGCAAGGCGCGAGGTCGAGTTTAAAATCAAGCAGGAGGGCGAACGGGCTGTCCTTGAAACCAACGTGCACGGATTGAACCATGAGCTGGTGCGCCTTATAGGACGTTTGCGCTACAGGACGTCTTACCGCCAGAATGTGCTTAACCATTCCATTGAGGTTTCGCACCTTGCCGGCATTATGGCTTCCGAACTCGGCGTTGACGCCAACCTTGCCAGACGCGCGGGGCTTCTCCACGATATCGGAAAGGCTTTAAGCTACGAAATAGAAGGCTCCCATGTCCAAATCGGCGTTGACGTATGCCGGAAGTATAAAGAAAGCAACGATGTTATTCACGCCATTGAAGCACACCACGGCGACGTTGAACTGAAAACTGTGGTAGCGGCTCTTGTACAGGCTGCCGACGCTATTTCAGCCGCAAGACCCGGGGCAAGAAGCGAGAATTATGAAAATTATATCAAGCGTCTGCAGAAGCTAGAGGAAATCTGCACCTCATACGACGGGGTCGAGAAGTCGTTTGCCATTCAGGCAGGCCGTGAAGTACGTATAATTGTGTTCCCCGACCAGGTCAACGATGAAAAGATGGTTATCGTCGCAAGGGAAATCGCGCTTCGCATTGAAAACGAAATGGATTATCCCGGACAAATCAAAATCCATATCATCCGCGAAAGCCGTGCTATTGAGTATGCCAAATAACGGTTAATTGTTTTAGTATTCAGGCTGGGGATAATCCCCAGCCTGATAGTTGTTAGAAAATAGGTGTTAGTAGTTAGTTATCGTGGGGATAATTCCTTCTTCCTTACTCCTTACCCCTCATTCCTCTTTTGTAGGGAACGATGCCCACATCGTTCCGTTGGGGCAATATTCTAATGTCCAATTCAACAACTTAAGCAAAAAACGAATAACTTTCTAATCATAAGTGTGGACAGTGAGCAGTGGTCAGTGGTCAGATTTCTGATAACTGGCGTCTGGAATCTGGAATCTTATTGTAAAGTAAAATCTCTTAAGTTGTTGCCATTGTTCTAATGTCTGGTATCTGAAATCTTGTAAAGCAAAATATGCTGTTTGTGCTGATGAAAGGATAAAGAATATGCTGGATAAAAAACAGGTTAGGGAAATTGCCGGCAGATACGCAGAAAGGGTAAAGTAAGCGCTGAACCCCGAAGCTATAATCCTTTTCGGTTCTTATGTCAGCGGAAACGCTCATGAATGGAGCGATATTGACATTGCCGTCCTTGTGAGGAACGTTGATGACGACAAGTGGTATGATACCTCCGTTTTGCTGTATGATATTTCGGGGGATATAAGTTTTGATATTGAACCGCACCTTTTAGACGCTGATTATGACCCGTCCGGTTTTGTAAGTCATGTGAAAAACACGGGAGAGGTAATATACCGCTCAGCGGGTTAAAATTGAAAAGAAGTAATTTTATGCTTTTTATAAGAGCATAAACGAAATTTAAAAAACAATATTAAATAAAACCCGTTTATTCTTTTAATGGTTATACTGATAATTTTTTACGCCTATCTGCAGGTTGCCGCCGGTAACAAACCCGCCATTGCCCTGTATAAAAAACTGGGTTTTGCCGATTGTTATCAATATTGGTACAGAGTAAAAAAATAAGGGTTGTATAGTCGTGTAACATTAAACAATTCATTTAAAGTTACACGGATTTCCGCTGTGTGCGAACTTTTTAAGCATTTCCCGCGGCAAAATAAAACCTTTGAATTTTAGTAGCGGATATGCCTAAGTTTTATATGCGGGTATGCCAAAATTTTATTCAGTGCGGGGGTTTTATTTTGCTTGATTTATCAAGGGGAATCATGCTTGAGGGTGTTTCCTGTTCGGGAAAAACATCAACAATGTATGCCCTTAAAAGACTTTTTGCCACCGACCTGACTCTTGAACGAAACATTATTATGCTTGGTGAACACTATTCACAGGTGCTTAATTCGGTAAACGGCGAATTAAGGAACCATGAATACTCTGAGCATACGGAAATGCTTTTTAAACGGGTTGAAATGCTGGAACAGCTTCATGAATGGGCATGTTATCTGGGCGGATACAACAGAACTTCCCGCGGACTTTATACGGTTTTTGAACGGGGACTGTTAAATCACACAGCTTTTTATAAAGATTACAAAAGCCCTCAGATAAAAGAACTGGAAAGGCGTTTTGCGAAGCTTGGAATAAAGGAAATCCTGCTTGTGGTTTCAGACGGACTTATCGAAGAGAGAGTCAGGCTAAGGTCGGAGCAATTGAAGGAACAACGCTCTGAAGCTTATTTTAGAGAACTCGCGGAGAACCATAAAAAACAACAGAATAGTATGCTTGCTTCGGCAGAGAAAATGAGTTTACCCTGCCGGATTATATGCACCGATTCCATGGAATGGGATAAATATGCCCGTATGATTATCTGTAACAAAGACTGATACCATTGCATAAGCAAATTCAAAGGCTGTAACGCTTTATTATAAGCATTACAGCCTGTTTATATTTTTCATATTCCTTTGCTTCTGACCGCCTACTCCTGCATCTGCGAAACCTTAAAGCAATAATTGTCATCCTCCAGTATCAATACAGCGTTATCTCCCTTTTTAATACTTCCGTCAAGAATCTGCTTTGACAAAAGACTTTCGATTGAAGCGGAAATATCATGCCTTAGTTTACGTGCCCCCGATTTGTCATAACCGTCCCTAATGAGCTTGTTAAGGGCGTCGGTGTGGAATTCCACTGAAATTTCCAGAGCGTTGGCGCGTTTTTTAAGACTGTCCAGCATTTTTACGGCAATACCGGAAAGCTCGGTCTCGGTGAGCCTTGTGAACACGATAATTTCGTCCAGACGACCGATAAGCTCCGGCTTGAATATCCTTTTTATTTCATTCATCACGTCATGTTTTGCGGCATTGTCGGAAAAATCGCCGGCAATAAAGCCCAATGATTTGTTTTCGGTAATCCGCGAGGCTCCTATATTCGATGTCATAATGATGATTGTGTTCCTGAAGCTTACGGTACGCCCCGTGCTGTCGGTTAAAATACCGTCCTCAAAAATCTGAAGCAGGATATTGAAAATATCGGTATGGGCTTTTTCGATTTCATCGAACAGCAAAACGCAGTAAGGGCGTTTCCTGACGCGTTCGGTAAGCTGTCCGCCCTCGTTGTATCCGACATATCCCGGCGGGGAGCCAATCAGCTTTGAAACGCTGTGTTTTTCCATAAACTCGGACATATCAAAGCGTATCACGGCGTTTTCGTCGCCGAAAAGGCATTCGGCAAGAGCCTTTGAAAGCTCGGTCTTGCCCGAACCGGTAGGTCCGGCAAACAGAAAGCAGGAAATAGGTCTTGACGGGTCCTTAAGACCGGAACGGCTTCTTCTGACTGCGTCCGAAACTGCGTGAACGGCTTCGTTCTGACCGATAACACGTTTATGAATCTCCGTTTCAAGGTTCAAAAGGCGTTCGCTTTCCGATTCGGTAAGGTTTGTAACGGGGATACCCGTTGCTATCGAAAGTACCTCGGCAATATCCTCACGCCCGATAACAACAGGCTTAGCCTCGCTGTCCGTATACCATGACAGGCTGGATTTCGGCTTCTTACTGACGGGTTCAGGCATTGCTCCGGTGTTTGACTGTTTGTCAAGCATACGTTTCAGGCTGTTAGCAAGCTCGCTTAAGGTCTGGGGTTCGGCGGACATTTTCATTCTTGCCCTTGACGACGCCTCGTCAATGAGGTCAATAGCCTTATCAGGAAGAAACCGGTCGGTCTGGTAACGTACCGAAAGCTCGACGGAAGCCGCAATAGCTTCGTCTGATATTTTTACCCTGTGGAAATCCTCATAGCACCTTCGCAGTCCCCCGAGGATTTTTATTGATTCCTCTTCGCTGGGTTCGTTTATCATTACCTGCTGGAAACGCCGCTCCAGCGCGCTGTCCTTTTCGATATATTTACGGTATTCCTCGATTGTGGTAGCCCCGATAATCTGAAGTTCACCTCTGGCAAGCTGCGGTTTCAGGATATTGGCGGCGTCTATGGCTCCCTCCGCCGCTCCCGCTCCGACAATCGTGTGAAGCTCGTCTATAAAGAGTATTATATTACCGTTATCGACGACCTCGTCAATGCACTGCTTTATACGCTCCTCAAAATCCCCGCGGTATTTCGCCCCAGCCAGCATTGAGGTCAGGCTGAGTGAAAAAATACGCTTATTTCTGATGCTTTCGGGAACGCGCCCGTCGGCAATCATTTTGGCAATCCCCTCGGCAACGGCTGTTTTCCCGACGCCCGCTTCGCCTACCAGACACGGGTTATTTTTAGTGCGTCTTGACAGAATCTGAATTACCCTTTCAATTTCCTTATCCCTGCAGAATACGGGGTCGCATTTATCCTCCTTGGCGGCTAAAGTCAAATCCCTGCCGTATTTTAATAATGTAGGGGCTTTGGTAATGGGATTGTAAACCTGCGTATCCATAACGTTAATACCCGCGCAGGCATTTGTAAGACGGGTGATGCTTCCGCCTACGTCGCGGATAATCTGCACCGCCGTACAGGTTTCGTGAGACAAAAGGGCAAGCAGGATATGCTCAGTTCCGGCAAGGCGGCTTCCCGTTTCGGCTGAAATAATATAAGCGTGTTCTATAATGTGCTTTGCGGCTGGGGTAATTGCCTCTTCGGATACGGTAATCGGCTCGCCCCGTCCTATTATTGTAATAATACGGTTCAGAACCGCGTCCTCTTTTACTCCGCAAACACGGAAAACGCTGGCGGCAGTGCTCCCTGTTTCGCTAATCAGGGATAACAGTATATGTTCGCTCCCGACATAGGTATGACCAAGCTTGCCAGCCTGAAGAAAAGCTTTATTAATAACCAGATTAGCTTTTTTCGTAAAGCTTTCGATATTATACATTAAATCTGACCAACCTTTCAAAGACTCAACCGGACAGAACATACCGGTTACCGGGATAATGATAATCCCATTTCAGTAATATTATTGCACAATTTACAAGAATTATTTGTCACAAGGTGGTATATGGATATAATTAACAATTTTAACTGCCAACGCAGTTCTTCCTGCGGCTTCAGTTGTGGAAATACTGGATTTATTGCTATATTATATGTTCTTAAGTATTAAACATTTCCGTAATACTTTTTTATAATGCCGCCCAGGAACAGTTGAAAATACTATGCTTTCGCATAATACCTGAATCTTTCATTTGTTTATAATTGCAAAAT